>Ga0172376_10003672_pt1 | contig 18016 bp, 14 predicted proteins | sample Lak35m_FD_121114 | JGI IMG/M metagenome (GOLD analysis project Ga0172376, IMG submission 121114) | Freshwater microbial communities from Kabuno Bay, South-Kivu, Congo - kab_092012_35m | ecosystem: Environmental > Aquatic > Freshwater > Lake | place: Democratic Republic of the Congo: South-Kivu... | reverse complement strand
GCAGAATACCCAACCCTCCTCGCACAATTGCAAGAGCACTGGCAGAACAGCAAACACAGTGCAAACGCGCGGAGGCGGGTGATGATTGTGGACACAACTGCTATGGAGGGGCTTCCTCCCTATGATTTCAAGATTTTTAGAAACTTGGTGACCGCTCCAGCGTCAATTCAGACCGACCTGGTTTTCGTCAATGCACCCGAAGTTTGGGTCTATTTGTGTAATGTCGTCAAAAATGTCTTCAAGATCGATATTGTCTTCTGTCGCTCACGAGTGGATGCCATCAAAGCGGCACAACGACTGGCAAATATTGCACAGTCCATCTCCTGCGTACACCTAAACTGATTCATCATCCTGCACGCATAGCCTCAAAAATGCCTCACGATTGAGGCTATGCTCCCCCTACTTTATCCGATTCTTGCTTTTCTGCCCCTTGCCAACTCCATTTTTTCTCCCCATGATTGACGCTGAAATTTACAAGAGCATGACGAGACGAAACGAAACAATGAAGAAAATTTGTGTGGTTGGGGTGGGTTACGTTGGGTTGACGACAGGCACGTGCTTCGCCGATCTTGGAAATCGTGTGGTGGGGGTGGATATAGATCGCAACAAAGTAGACTTGCTCAATGCGGGGGGCGTACCCATTTATGAACCCGGCTTAGCGGAGATGGTCAAGCGCAACCGTCAAGCAGAACGCTTAACCTTCACCACGTCATATGACGAGGGGTTACAAGGGGCGGACTTCGTTTTCATCTGTGTTGCCACGCCCGAAAGCGCAACCGGTGAAGCAGACCTCAAGTATGTTGAAGCTGCCGCCGCCACCATTGCCCGCCAAATGACACATCCGCTCATCATCGTGAACAAGTCCACCGTGCCGGTGGGGACGGGGGATTTTGTCGCGGATGTCGTGCGCAAGAACCAACCCGCGCCCATAGATTTTGCGGTGGTCAGTTGCCCCGAATTTCTACGCGAAGGCTCCGCCGTGCGCGACTTCATGAATCCTGACCGCACCGTCTTGGGGTCGGTCAATCGGGATGCCGCAGAGAAGGTGGCACAACTCTTTTTAACGTTGCGTGCCCCCATCGTCATGACCGATTTGCGCACGGCAGAGATGATTAAGTACGCCTCTAACGCTTTCTTGGCAACGCGCATCAGCTTCATCAACGAGATCAGCAACATTTGTGAGCGCGTGGGCGCGGATGTCAACGAAGTGGCACAAGGAATGGGCTTCGATCATCGCATTGGGCATCACTTCCTACAAGCAGGCGTGGGCTATGGGGGCAGTTGCTTCCCGAAGGATGTTAAGGCGTTGGCGCACATGGCAGAGACCGGCGGGATGAATCCACAGATTCTCAACTCCGTCATGGAGATCAACCACAAACAGCGGTTGCGCCTGATTGAAAAGATCGAAACCATCATCGGCGACTTGCGCGGTACGGTGGTGGGCGTGTTGGGCTTGGCATTCAAAGAGAATACCGACGACATGCGCGAGTCACCCTCTATCACAGTGATTGACTACTTGCTGGAACAAGGCGCGATCGTCAAGGCGTTTGATCCGGTGGCAATCGAAAACTCCCGTAAAATCTGGGGGGAGCGCATCAGCTTTGTCGCCGATTCCTACGAGGTGGCACACGACGCGCAAGCATTGGTGGTCATGACCCCCTGGAACGAATTTAAGAACTTGGATATGCAACGGGTTCAACAAGCCATGAAGACCCCCATCTTAGTTGATGGTCGTAACTTGTATGATCCCAACTTGATGCGCCAACTCGGCTTCATCTATCGTGGGATTGGGCGCGGTTTCAAAGGGGAAGGCGTAACCGATAGCATCCTCGTCACACGCCACTAATTCGCTTGTACAGTCCCCCCGTCGCGGATGGGGGGATGATGTCTTTTCTCATGTCTCCACTGGTATCATTGCCTCCCTTTTCAGATTACAATACACTCACTTGTGAACCTTACTCAAACCACATTTTTAGGAGACTTCCCCATGCCTGATGTCACAAAACACACGTTGGCGAACGGGATGACGGTTTTGCTCAAAGAAGTCCATAGCTCCCCCATCATCACTTGGATTGTGATGTACCGCATTGGGAGTCGTAACGAACGGACGGGACAAACTGGCATTTCACACTGGGTTGAACACATGATGTTCAAGGGCACTGATCGCTTTCCTACTGGTGAATTAGACAAAGCCATTGACCGCATGGGCGGACAATGGAACGCCTTCACCAACACCGATTACACCGGTTACTATGAAACGCTCCCAGCGGACAAGATTGACCTTGCGCTAGAGCTAGAGGCAGACCGCATGGTCAATGCCCACTTCGAGCCAGAAGAAGTGGAATCGGAACGGACGGTCATCATCTCTGAACGGGGGATGTACGAAAACCGCCCCACCTTCTGGCTACAAGAAGAAGTATCGGCGGCGGCGTTTCGCGTGCATGGCTACCACCACGAGATCATCGGGGACTTGGCAGACTTGCAAACCATGACGCGCGAGGACTTGTTCCAACACTATCGCACGCACTATGTCCCCAACAACGCTATCGCGGTGGCGGTGGGCGCGTTCAACACAGATGAGATGTTGGAAAAGATTCGCCATCACTACGAAGCGATTCCCGCAGGGGCAACGCCGAACCTGTTCGTGCGCCCAGAGCCACCCCAACAAGGTGAGCGTCGCGTGACGGTGATCCGCCCTAGCAACACCTCCTTCTTACAAATTGCCTATCACGTCCCCCCAGCTTCCCATCAAGACTGGTTCGCGCTCAATATGCTTTCCAGCATTTTATCTGGGGTGGGCGGGGTCGTGGGTAACAAGACCACGCGCCTCTACAAGGCGTTGGTGGAACCAGAATTAGCGGTGGAGATATACGGCGGGGTGGGCACTTCGATTGATCCTGGACTGTTAGAATTTTCGATGGTGGTGCGTGATGGGCAAACCCCCAGCGCGTGCGAAGCCGCCTTTGATGCCGTGATGGATGACGTGCTTCAGAACAACGTCACCGAAGAAGAACTTCTCAAGGTGAAGAAACAAGCGCGCGCCTCGTTCGCCTATCGCACCGAAACAGTGACCTCCCAGGCGTTCTCTTACGCCCGCGCCGAAAACTTCGATAGCTACAAGTGGGTCGATCAATACACCGAGCGCATAGAAGCGGTCACATTAGGCGACCTCCACGATGTCGCCCGTCGCTACCTCACCCGTCATAACCGCGTGGTGGGGCATTTGATCCCACAAGAAATGGAAGCCTAATCATGCCCAATCCCATCCATCGTTTGCCCACTAGCGCAACCATTCTCCGCACCGAACTCCCCAATGGGGTGGTGGTCTTGGCATATCAAAAGCCGGATGTGCAATCCATCGTGATTGATGGCTCGTTGGCGGTAGGGTCTGCCTACCACGATTCAGCGATGGGCGGGCTATCCGCTTTCGTCGCTGAACTGCTCACACGCGGGACGCAACAGCGTAGCTTTGACGCTTTCCACACCACACTTGAGAACATCGGCGCAGATTTGAGCGTGGATGGTGGACGCTATCGAACCGACATTAGCGGGCGTGCCCTGGCGGAAGACTTGCCCACGTTGATGATGCTCTTGCAAGATATTCTCCGGTATCCGCTCTTTGATCCTGACCAAGTTGAACGCTTGCGCGGGGAAAACCTGACCGCGCTAAACTATTATGAGCAAGATACCCGCTATCAAGCCGCGCGTGCCTTTGCCGAAGCCCTCTACCCCCCCGACCATCTTCACCACCACAACGTGGCGGGTACGATGGAAAGCATCGCTAACTTGCAACTGAGCGACCTCACCGCGTTTCACGCCCAACATTACGGGGCGCGTGGGATGGTGTTGGCGGTGGTGGGCAATGTAGAGCCAGCTCGTGCCACCGACATGGTGGCAAGCTATCTGGCGGACTGGCATAATCCCGATCAACCGGCACCCATCGCCCCCGCCCTTCCCCCCATAATCGAAGCCACCAAACGGGTTCACCGCCCCATTCAGGGGAAAACCCAAGTCGACCTCAAACTAGGATTTGTGGGACCCTCTCGCAATGCCGAAGACTATTACGCTACGATGCTGGTCAACAGCGTCTTAGGGCAGTTTGGGATGATGGGGCGCATTGGGGACATCGTGCGCGAGGAAAAGGGCATGGCGTATTATTGCTCTAGCTCCATTGAGGGAGGGTACGGACCCGGCGCGTGGAGCGCAAGCGCAGGGGTTAGCCCACAGAACGCCCAAGAGGCAACCCAAGACATCCTCCATGAGTTCACCCGCATCATCACCGAGCAGGTCACGGAGGAGGAATTGGAGGATGTGAAGGCGTACTACACCGGACACCTCCCCTTACAATTAGAGAGCAATCAAGGCGTGGCATCTTTGCTCTTGCGCATGGAAACCTTTGGCTTGGGGCTAGATTACCTACTTGGCTACGAAGCCACCATCATGGCACACACCCGCGAGCAACTTCTGACTGCGGCGCAACATTATATTCAACCCGAAAAGGTGGTGGTGGCAACCGCCGGCACCCTCGTTCCTAGTGAATAAAATCAAGGTGAAACATGAAGGCTAGTACATTACACATAGGGTTATTCGTGTGGGTGTGGTTGACTGGGGTGATGGGCGTACATGCCCAAGTCCCCAACCCGCCCAATCCCGCTGCTTTTCAAGCAACCGTCTTACTGAATGGGTTGGTTCGTCCGCTCTATCTCACGCATGCCAACGATCAAAGCAATCGCTTATTCGTGGTAGAGCAGGGTGGGAAGGTCTACGTCATGGGCACAGACGGGGCGTTCAACACGTTCATGGATGTCTCTAATCTCATTTCAGTAGACGCGCTCAACCCCAACTACACCGAGCGCGGGTTGCTTGGGTTGGCGTTCCACCCGCAATTTGCCAGCAACGGCGCGTTCTTCATCAACTACACCGAAGCCAACACCCACGATACCATCGTTGCTCGCTACCTAGTGAGCGCGGATGATCCCAACCGTGCCGACCTCACCAGCGCGGTAGAGTTGCTCCGTGTTGCCCAACCTTACCCCAACCACAACGGGGGGCACATGGCATTCGGTGCGGATGGATATTTGTATATCAGCATGGGGGATGGCGGAAGCGCGGGCGATCCTCAAAATTATGCCCAGCAAACCAGCACGCTCTTGGGCAAGATATTGCGCCTTGATGTGGATGCCCCCCCTTATGCGGTCCCTGCCGACAATCCCTTCGTCAATGATCCTGCCAGCAAGGCGGAAATTTGGGCGTATGGGGTGCGCAACGTGTGGCGGTTTAGCTTTGACCGCGCCAATGGGGATTTATACTTGGGGGATGTTGGACAGAACACCTACGAAGAAATCAACTATCACGCCTTTGGCACACCAAACGGTGCCAACTACGGTTGGCGCATCTATGAGGGCTTACATTATTACACGGGTGGCAATGACCCCGCTAACTTGGTGATGCCTATCGCTGAATATTCCCATGCGGATGGGCATTGCTCGGTGACGGGCGGATATGTCTATCGCGGGGGGAACATTCCCTCCCTGCAAGGGATTTACTTGTTTGGTGATTTCTGCTCCGGTCAAATCTGGACGACCTACCGCGATACAAGTGGCGCATGGCAGACCAGTCGCTTGCTAGATTCCCCCTATACGATTGCCTCGTTTGGGGAAGATGAAGCGGGCGAGTTGTACATCGTTGATTACACGGGGCAAATCATCCGCCTAGACCCCGCTACATAACCGCCCGGTGCCCCTTTGCGCGTTCAGGAAAAAGCCACCAAGTTGGTGGCTTTTTTTGACACCGTGTGCTCAATATTGTATATAATGGAAGGGATGCAGATCGTGCTAACGCAGTGAAATCCAATCACATGAGGCTATCGTGGACACCGCTAATCTTCCTATGGATGATGACACCATCCTTCAACACATTCATTCCAACCTTTCCAACTCTGCTCGATTAGATAGGTACATGGATCAGTATTTGAACCATGTGCTTGTATATCTCAATGAACCCCAAAAAGTCCTTCTTGCCAAGCACATCCTAGAACTACTTGGCTTTCGATCCTTCTTTTTTCTACAACGCTCGCGTTACCACAACCTTGCCTTGACCCGCTTAGTGAAGCGCACCCTGTCCAACGCGCTACAGGCGGATGACATGGTGTTGTCAGGCTTCTTCGCTCAATGGCTTGCCAGCTACTATATTTTGATTGGACGTGAGCTACATGAGGTCGAATCTCTATTGGGGATCGCAAAAACTTCGTTAGAGCTGCGCAAAGCCCATGGTGATACCTTCCTCGCCATCGATGAACTTCGGTTTTGGTTGGGCTATCAAGCCATGACCATTTCAGGTAGGTTACAGGCACACGATGATTCCTCCCCGCGTGAACATTTGGAAGCCTATCTCATGCGTGATGATGCCTTGCCCATGAAGAAAATCAGCATTCAACTTAACCTGGCAGCGGGCGAGCTGGTGGCAGGGGAGAACAACCGCGCAATTTCAAGGCTCATCACGATACAAAAGACTTTGAAAGACAGCGCACAATATGCCTCATGGGGCATTCAACCCAGCGATGTCATTGTACGTCGCTACCAACACTACCTCAACCTGTTGTATAGCATTGGGTGTTTGCGCAAGGACAAGTTAGCATCCGCGCAGAATTTCTTAGAGCGCGTCCCCATGGTTCATGAAGAGGGGCAGAGGTTCGTCCAGCACGATCTGCGCATTTTGGCTCACCTGCAATATGGGAATTTGCTGCACGCGCAAAATAAATTGGGCGAGGCTTTAATTCACATCAACCATGCCAAATTTGAGGCGGATAAGCACGGCTATCAAACCTTAGCGCGGTACGCCCACTACGCGCTTGCCAGGTTATTCATCGATATGGAACAACGTGATGTGGCGAATGCAATCCTAGTGACATCGAATGACGAGCAGATCATGCGCTACGCCCATTCCGATCGTTGGTACGCCAGCAACTTGGCTTACGCGCTTGCCTATATCAGTTCGTACAGCGGCAAAAGTCTGCTCACGACTAAACAGCATTTAGCTCATGCAACCGCCTTGCATCATAAGTTGAAGGCGTTCACACATTCCATACGATTAGGGGAAATGATCGCCCAGTCTGTGCAAGACTTAGGGACGGGGCGACCCATGCAAACCAAGCCCTTGTCACTTGTCCCCCCTGTTGTGGTGCTCTAATTGCTTCACCAATAGCAGGGCAACCTGTTTAGCTCTGGGTTGCATTAGGATGGGGTTTCGCGTTAAGTTAAGGGGGTGCTGTTGTATACCCCCCATTAAGGTTGACTCATGAAGCATTTACTCGTCTTCGTCCTCCCATACTTGCTCGGCTTCTTGCTCCAAAGTGGCTCCCCCAACTACATCGCTTTTTATATTGGGCGCGAGTCCAACACGCAAGGAGGGTTAGTGGTGACCTTCACCGTCACCAATAGCGGGAAAGCCGCCACACAACCTGCCACAGCAGACCTGCGCCTTGCGGGGGAACAAACCACGCTGGCAAGCGCAACCATCCCCCCCCTGGCAGCAAATGCCTCGCAGTTTATAAATTTGACCATCCCCTTGACTCAGCTCCCTCGTGATGTCGTCCAAGAATATGAACTAACCATCACCTCCCCAGAGATGAACCCGATTCAAGCCGAAGCCAGCTTTGCCATTCCCAGCACAAATGCTAACCCCAGTCCGCCCCCCCAAGCGACCCTTGCCCCCACCCCCATCCCTGCCACGTCCACCCCCGTCCCTGCCCCACCCACACCCACTCACGCTGTGTTGGGAACGGCAAACGCATGGGCAGAAACGCTACGAGAGGTGCTAAACAACCTGTTGACAAGTTTGGGCTATCGCATTGAGCTTTCGCTCAATACGGTTTGGGCGGGCTTGTTGATACTGGTGAGCGTGCTGGTGGTGTTGCTGTGGTTACTCACCGTGATTGTACGTCTGCTGTTCAGCACGCCTGTCACGCTGGGGGCAAAACTCCCCCCCTATGTGGACTTACCCCAATACAGCACCGACACCTTGAGCGGACGGCGACAAATGTGGCAGTCCAATGCCACACACGGGGCGTTGATTGGGCAACAAACGGAGGGGACGCTCGTCGCCCGTAAGCTGTTGTTGGGCTTAGAGGATCGCCCGTTTGGTGGTTGGAAGTTGACCGGCTTAGGATTCAGTCAGTATGACGCTTATGGTCGCGTCAGTCGTAGCCAAGTTATTGCCCCCCAACCCGTGCTCAAGAAGCTCAATCAGCTGTTGAAGCACGCCCACAAGCTGAACAAGAAAGCCCTGCAAAGGCGCATCGCCCCTGTCTCACAGGCGTTAACTCGCGATTTGATGAGTAAGTTGTCTGCGCGTACCAATACCTTGCCCCTCGCGCTGGATTTATACTTTCAAGGGGCACATGGGGAAGTGCGCATCCTCTTTGAACTGTACCATTTTCAAGTGGGGGAGTGGGTCTTGTTGGATCGCTGGAGTCCAGAAATGACCGTCACGGGTAAAATCATCCATGAATTCTATACGTATACATTTCACGGCATGGCCTCCAACGAGAACAATGCCCAGTTTCGTAAACGCTTGACGATGGAACTCGCTTTTGCCCTGTTGCAGGTTGTCCAAACCGAGCTTGAACTCACCACGCGGAATGTTGAACAGGATAGCCAACAACACACGACCGAAACCCATGCTAAAATGAACAAAACGCAACCGCTCCCGTAGATCGGACTTGATTGAAACCACGCCTTTGAAAGTAGAGAGTGTGCAACATGGAAAAACATTATGAGATGTTATGGGATTGTCAGTTTTGTGGCACCAAGAAGTTGCTCGGCAAGACCCATCGTTTTTGTCCAAACTGTGGCGCAACGCAAAATGCGGATGCGCGTTACTATCCTTCTGATGAGGAGAAGGTTGCCGTAGAAGATCACGTCTTGGTGGGGACAGACCGCATCTGTAGCAATTGTGCTTCGCTCTTGGCGGCAACAGTAGAATTTTGTGGCAACTGTGGAAGCTCCACTGCCACTGCCAAAACCGCCACCCTGCGCGAACAGCAAGAACGCCACGAGGGCGAACGCTTCGAGGGCGAAGTGGGGCGCAACGTACAACAAATCAAGCACGAGGCACAAGTTGCCCAAGCCCAGGCGCAATCCAAGCCCAAGCGTGGCAACCGCTTTGGGGTCGTCTTTGGGGGGGTGATCGTCTTGGTCTTTGGGGCAATTTGGGCGTTCACGCGCACCACAGATACCAGCGTGATGGTGAACGGGCATCGGTGGGAGCGCGTCATTCAGGTGGAATCTTATCAATCGTTGAGCGAGGAAAACTGGCGCGATGTCGTCCCTGCCTCCGCTTACAGTGTGAGTTGTAGCCAGCGTCAGCGGGGTACCGAGCGCATCCAAGACGGAGAAAGCTGTAACACGGTGCGACGCGACAACGGCGACGGCACGTTCTCTGAGAGTGAATCTTGCCAACCCACCTACCGCGAAGAACCGATCTATGATGATTTTTGCAGGTATCGCGTTGACCGTTGGGCAGTGGCGCGCGAAGTGGCGACGCAAGGGGACAACCTCAACGATACCCCCCAATGGGGGAACGTCAACCTGAATTGTGCCAACCAAACGCGCTTAGGCTGTGAGCGCGAAGGCAACCGCACCGAGTCTTACACGGTGCAACTGTCGGACGACAACGGGGATTATGCGTGCGAACGCACACAAGCTGAGTGGGCATCCATGCCGTTAGAATCGCGCTGGTCGCTGGAAATCACCAGCATTGGCAGTAGCCCACTTTGCGACACCTTACAACCCCAGTAGGAGTTTTTCATGAAAGCAATGCTCTATCACGAATTCAAACAACCGCTCGCCCTAGCCACCGTTGCCGACCCCACGCCCTCCCTCACAGGGGTGGTGTTGAAGGTGACGGCGTGTGGCATTTGCCGTAGCGATTGGCACGGTTGGCAGGGACATGACCCCGACATCAAGACGCTCCCCCACATTCCCGGTCATGAATTGGTTGGGGAGGTCGTCGCTGTGGGGGCAGAGGTGCGCCGTTGGAAAGGCGGAGAGCGCGTGACCGTGCCCTTTTCGGGAGGGTGTGGCACGTGTCCAGAATGTCTGTCTGGCAATCAACAGATTTGTAACCGCGACTTTCAACCCGGCTTCACAGGTTGGGGAGGCTTTGCCGAGTATGTCGCCTTGGAATATGCCGATGTGAACTTGGTGGCATTGCCCCCCGAAATTGACGATGTAACCGCCGCCGCCTTGGGGTGTCGCTTCATCACCGCCTTTCGCGCGGTGGTGGCACAAGGGCGCGTTGCCCCCGGTCAGTGGTTGGCGGTGCACGGATGCGGTGGGGTGGGCTTGTCCGCCATCATGATTGGGCGGGCGATGGGGGCGCAGGTGATCGGCGTTGACATCAACGACCACGCCCTCACGCTTGCCCAACAACTGGGCGCAACCCTCACCCTCAACGCGCGTGCCGTCGCCGATGTTCCCACCGCCATCCGTGAACTCACACATGGGGGGGCGCACGTCTCGCTCGACGCGCTCGGTAGTGTTGCCACCGCCCAAAATAGCGTGCTGTGCTTGCGCAAGCGTGGGCGACATGTTCAGGTGGGATTATTGGCAGGGCAGGATAAGAATCCTCCCATGCCGATGGGCGCGGTGATCGGGCGTGAGTTAACCTTGGTTGGCTCGCACGGGATGCAAGCGCACGAATACCCTGCCATGCTGGAGATGATTGCTACAGGACGGTTGGCGCCGCGCCAATTGGTGGGACGCTTGGTCACGCTCGAAGAGGCGGGGCAAGTGTTGGTGGCAATGAATGAGTTTCAGCATGTGGGCATGGCGGTAATTGATCGTTTTTGAAGGGTGTGATATGCTCTTCCTATTCGCCTCAGTAGCTCAGTGGATAGAGCAGGAGCGTCCTAAGCTCTGTGTCGGGGGTTCGATTCTCTCCTGGGGCAACCCAAACGCGCCAATTGAGCGCGTTTTTTTCGATGAGTTGATTGTGAAAAAAAGTACATACGATGGACATTTCACCTATACTTGCACATGGTAGTTTGGGGGGCTATGACGAGTTAATTTATCTCGGAATAGCCGTCATCTTTTTGGTCATGGTCGCAAGCAGTTGGGTTCAGGCGCGTGCTGACCAAGATGAGGAGGAACGACTCCAAGCACTACAACTCACAAATGAACCGAAAGCCAATCAAGATGAACATGTGGACTTGGAATAAGGTACGCTGGTGGGGGATTGGGCTTAGTATTTTTGTCGGGCTATGGGTGAATGTGGCGGTGGTGCTGGGGCATGGCTATCTTGTGCGTGCCATCCCAGAAGACCGCGCCACACTCGAGCGCATGCCCCCACGCTTGCAATTCTGGTTCAGCGAATCGCTTGAGCCACAGTTTAGCACCATGCAATTGCTCAATCAGGCGGGGGAATGGATTGCCGATGGGCAGGTTGATCCCCAAGACAACGCCTTGCTCGTCCTCAATCCGCCCAGCGGATTACCCGAAGGCGCGTATATCGTGGTCTTGCGCCCCGCCTTCGCCAGCGATGGGCACGTCCTCACCGAGCATCGTGTGTTCTTCGTTGGGGAATCGGTGGACGGGGTGGAGGTGGGTGAATCCAGCACGCAAGCCCCCCCGTTCGAGGTGCTGTGGCGCGTGATCCTGCTCAGTTCGTCTACGTTGCTGTTTGGGATGACCGTCTTGTATTCGCGCGTGTTGCTTCCGTCGTGGGGGAACGCCCGTCATCGCATGGGCAAGCTACCCCCGCGCGTGATGAACCGCCTCACGCTGTGGGCAGGGGTGGCACTCATCGGCATTCTGTTGGGTAATCTGCTCTCGCTCATCCAGTATGCCATGGCGTTATTCGATGTCGGGGCTTTCGCTGTGGTGGGCAACAACCTGTGGCAGACGGCGCGGATTGGCTCGCGCTTTGGGGATGTGTGGACGTTCCGCATGGTTTTATGGGGGCTAATCGCACTGATCTGGTGCTTAACGCTGTATTGGCGCACCGACAAACCGCGCACGGTGCTTCCGTTTTGGCACGCCATGATGTGGGCTTCCGCCTTATTGGTGGGCACCTTCGCCGCCAGCAGTCACGCTGCGGGGGCGTTGGTCATGCCGTGGGTGGCGGTGTTGGTGCATTGGCTTCACACCGTAGCGGTGAGCGTGTGGGTGGGGGGCTTGGTTGCCCTCGCGCTCATCTTGCCCAATGCCATCCAACCCTATCATGGGGAGGCGCGTCGCCAAGCCCTGCTGGTCGTCCTCAAACGCTTCTCGGTGTTTGCAACTGGGGCGGCGTTGCTCACCGTTTTGAGCGGGCTTTACAGCGCAACGCTCTGGCTAGACTCCCCACAACAGAGCGTCACCAGTTCCTACGGGATGGCATTGTGGGTCAAGATGGCGTTGGTGGGGGGTGTGCTTGCCGTGAGCGCAGGGCATCATGTCTTGTCGAACCCGTCGCGCTTTGCGTGGGCACAACCCCAACAGGCTAAATTAGGATGGATACGCTGGTCATTCCCGCTGGAAAGTGCGTTAGCAGTGGCGGTCTTGGTGGGGGCAGGGTGGCTTGGGGCAACCCCACCCCCTCCGCCTAGTGTGTTGCAACAAGACTTTCCCACCCCACGCGCCGGTCAAACGCAGGGGGATTTTGAGCTTAAGATGACCCTCTCGCCGGGTGGGGTGGGGGTGAATACCGTTGATTTGCGCGTCCATCATCAAGATGCCCCCCTACCCCCTGCCTCACAAGTGCGCATACAGTGGGTGCGCCCCGCGTTAGATTGGCGTGGAAGCTGGCAAATCACCGAGCGCATTGATGAGGACGGCGGTTACTTGACGGTGGGGGATGAAGTGGACGCAGAGGGGGAATGGCTCATGTTGGTGGAGGTGATCCTCCCGAACGCCACCCCGTACCGTTTCGCCCAGCTATGGCAGATCACCGCGCAAGCTGGCATCCTGAAAGCACTCCCACCGCGCTGGGTGCATTGGGTGGCGTTGGGGGCGTTGATCTTGGCGGGAGCGTGGGTGCTACAAACCGACGCACGCCACTTCATGCGGCGGATGAACTTGACCCCCGTCACCACCGCCATCCTGACCACCGCGACGCTCATCACCGTTGTGGCGTTGACGTGGGGCTTTCAGGTCATCTTCACCCAGCGCGACCAAGCACGCAGTTACGACAACCCCCTCCCCGTCCGCGTGAACCCAACGCTACCCGATCAGGTTTCACTCGAGCAGGGCGAAGCCATTTTCAGCGAGGCGTGTGGGGAATGGCAAAGCTATGAGCGCCTAGTACAAGAGCTACAGGTGCGCTTGCCCCGCACCCGTGATGAGGAGTTGTATGCGATGGTGACGGAAGGATGGCGTGGGTTGCCTGCCTGTTTGACGACCGCCGACGAAGCCGACATCTGGCACGCGGTGAATTACCTGCGCACGTGGGAAAATCGGAGTTGAAGGGGTGGTCCTGCCACCCCAGCTTCAGCTTCGCGTATCATATAATCTAGTTATCAGAGTGAGAATCATCCATGAGCCTATCGGTAGCCATCACCTATGCCCCACAAGGGGAAGAATATGCCAAGCGATTGGCACAAGATTTAGAGCGTTTAGGATACACCCTAAGCGACATTGACGCACACACCATTGTGATCGCCCTGCTGACCGAAGACGCACCCACCACGCCTGACTGGGTGGCAGTGGTCAATCAAGCGTTGCAACAACCTACGCAACTGATCTTCCTTGTCCACAAAGGGATGGAACTGCCCCCCGAATGGGCAACCGCTTCCAGCATTCAACTTGCCGCCATGCGCGGTTATGAATATGTATTGTTAGACTTACAGGAACGCCTCGCTTATATGAGCAACCCACCCGTCGAAACGCCCCACACACATGACGATTCACCGATTAAACGCCAACGCGCCAACGCCCGTTTAGGGTGGGGGGTGGCTCTGGTTGCCGTGATCCTGTTTGGGCTATACATCAGCGCGATTGTTTTCTTTGACATCGAATCTCCCCAAGAGGAGTTTGAGTTGCTTTACACGCGCGATGCCGCCACGATCAACTACATGGCGCAAACTTTTGTGCCCCGCACCACCGAAGATGCTCAACTGTTTGAGCAACGCTTGAGCGAGGGAGTCTTCGGGGAGAACATGGCGACCATCGTGGTTGCCACCGCCACGCAAATTGCGCGTGATGGGGGCTTCACGCCCATCCCAGAGGGCTTGAACATTGCGCCCACGCCGATTAGCGAGGTGCGCCAATTGGCAACCGATACCGCCCTTGCCACGCTGGAACTCACCGAGCAGGCGCAACAAGAGGCAATTCGCATCGAACAAACTGCCACCGCCGCTGCAGTGGAGGCACAAGCCACGCTGGATAACCAACTGCTAACCGTCACGGCAGTGGCAACAAGCGAGTAAGCATGTCTGTTTCTGGTGTTCGGGTGGTGGTGATTGGGTCAGGAACAGCTGGCTTGGCAAGCGCGTATTACTTGCAACTGGCGAACATCCCGTTTGTGGTGTTGGAGCGTTCGCACGAGGTGGGGCACACGTGGAATAGCCTATATCCGTCGTTACGCTTGAACACCACCAAGTGGTATTCACACCTGCCCAAGATGCCCATGCCGTGGCATGATCCGATCTTCCCCACGGCGAAGCAATATCATCGCTACCTGAACACCTTTGCCGACCGTCACCACCTGCGCCAGCACATTCACTTTGGGGTGATGGTGCGGGAGCTGGCACGCACCCCCAACGGTAGTTGGTGCATCCAAACCGACTCCGCCACGTGGGAAGTGGATTCGGTCATTTCGGCTACAGGGCGATTTGACCAACCCTTCACGCCAACCCTCCCCAACCAAACCGACTTCACAGGGCGCATCCTGCACGCTCATGATTATCTGGGAGCAGAGCCATTCATGGGGCAACGGGTGATGGTCGTTGGCAACGGACCTAGCGGGGTGGACATTGCCCCCGAAATTGGCAAGCAAGCGCATCAACCGCCCGTCTTGCTTTCCATGCGGACGGGCATCACCCTTAGCCCACGCTATCCGTGGGGGTTGCCTAAGCATGCGTGGATGATCCTTGCCGACTATCTACCGCAACGCTGGGGACGGGCGTTAAACGCCAAGATCGCCAGCATCCAGTTTCGCAATTTAGAGCGCGTGGGCATTCGCACCCCCCAAGCAGGCAAAACCAGCACGGCAGCGGGCACGCGCGGTGATGAACTCATTCGGGCGGTCAAATCAGGGCAGGTGATTTGTGTGCCAGGCTTGCGCTCCTTCACCCCCGACGGGGTGATCTTGGACGACGGGAGCGTCCATCAGGTCGAGGCGGTTATCATGGCAACCGGCTATCGCCCGGTGTTGTATCGTTACCTGCGTGAACCCGTCGCACACACCGATTCAGCAGGCTTCCCCAAGCGCGACCAAACCGCTTTCATCCCCCGTCAGGATCACCCCAGCGACTATCCCTCCAACAGCGGGCGCGAGGTGAAAGACCTAGCAGGGCTATACTTGGTGGGGGTGTTCTATCAGGGGAAGGGGGCATTGTACAACTGCAACCTAGAGGCGCAAATCGCGGTTGACCAGATCAAGGCGCGGTTACAGCACTTGGACGCGCAATCTCCATCGTCATGAGCGTGGTGAACCCGCTGCTCTCAAACGCCACCACCGTTCCGCACGGTTGCGCCCAGTTCGTCAGGACTTGTTCCACCTGTTCAAGGGGATGATCGCGCACATAAGCGGAATCAATTAGGGTGAAGAGCGCGTAGCGGTAGGGCGCAGGGAAAACCAATTGTTCACACGGGACGGTTTCAAACGCGGTGATGCTCCCGAAGGTGCGGATGGGCACGCTGTCACCCAGTCGCCACGACAGGTAAGAATTGTATTGCGTGTGTACCAGCGTATCTTGAGGAGGGTTGGCTTGTAGCTGTTGCAAAAGCGGATCATTGCGCCAAGTGGGCAGGTTGTAATTCAGCCCATACGCTGGCACAGGCAAGACCATCATCCCGCGCACCACATACAGCAACAGCATCCCCCCCAACAACCAGCGCGGTAACTGAATACGGCTCAATACCGAGACGACCAACACCCACAGGACGGGGAATAGCACGATGTAATGGCGCGTGGTTTCTTCGGTGATGATGCGCGAGCGTGCGCCCATGACAAAGAACACAGCGAAGTATCCCACGCTGTAGCCCACTGCCATCAGGTGATGCTGGTCAAGCAACGCTCGCAAGCGGTTTTCGTGCCGTAGGGCATACCATCCCATCAGCGTCATCAATCCCACCAACACCCCCACGCCCCACCAATTGGAGCGCAACCCCACCATCAAGAAGGGGACATTCAACCCACCCACCATCTCGCGCAGGATCGAATAGACAGCGTTAGGAAGCCCACTAAAGCTGAATGGGTCGGCAGTGGTTTGCGAGCCAGTGAACGAGCCACTCACCCCTTTGAGGTAGAACGCATAGAGCGTGATCGGGATTAAACTCAAGCCGAACGCCACGAAGGGAATCCAGCGTGTGCGCGTGCGCGTGGTGATGCCCCACAAGCAGAACCAACCCAAACCCAACGCGCCGAACGCCACCCCGACATAGCGCGTGAGGGTGAGCAAGACCACCACGAACGCCGCCCAAACCGCCCCACGAACGGGCACCGCATGCCCCAAGCGATAGGGCAAAACCAGCATCAGGAAGATCAATGCCAGCAAGGTGAAGGCGGTTTCAGAATGGATGTAGGCGAACCCGTCGCGCGTGGTGACGGGGAAGAGCAGAAACAGCATCGCCGCGGCATAGGCATATCGCCAGCGTCCATCAATTAAGCGCAATGCCAACGCATAAACCATGATGGTACACGCCATCAAAATGGCAATGGTCAAGATGCGCCCCCAAACCAGAATATCTAGCCCGACACCCACCGCCAACAGCATGGGGTAAAGGGGGGGCCACTGGTTGATCCATCCCAGCGTGTGGGGAGCGTAATAGCTGGAGATGGGAACGCTTAAGCTCCAATCCGTTTGGATGCTACGGGCATACACCACATACCACATGTCATCATAGTGGTGGTTCACGCCGTTCCAAGTGATGATGACCCCCACCACCAGGGCGGAGATCATCAAGAAAATCAACGGGAGGGCATTGTCCTTGAGGGCTTGGCGCAGATTTTTGAGAATGATGAGGCGTCCTTCAGTTAACTGGTTAGTTCGCCCACCACCTGTGGCGTAGCCTCTAGGGTACGGTTGACCGCATGAATGCCGGTTGCACCATCTGGTTGATTGGGGCGCGTTTCTACGATCTGAAGTGTACCATCTTTTTCATAGCAACGAACGGCAAATGTGTGGCGACCGGGTTGATATGCCCACTCATACCGCCAGTAAACCCATGTCAAATCGCTGTAGGGGGTTTTGAGCGTTGCCTCTTGCCACTCGCCTTCATCCACGCTCACTTCTATCTTGGAGATGCCACGCGCCCCTGCAATGGCATAGCCACCGATGGGCAAGATGAGCTGGTTGCCTTCACCGCGATAAACTTCGCTCGTGCCCACCCCATCCACCACCGAGGTCGTTTGCATCTGCGCCGTGGGCGACCATCCGCGCCGTACCCAGTATCCGCGCTCGTCGCTTGCCACCACTTCCACCCCAACGATCCACTTGGGTTGTTTCATCCCATAGTGATCGGGAATGTAAATGCGCAGGGGGAAGCCGTTGCGTTCGGGCAGGGGTTGGTCATCAAAGTAGTAGGCGAAGATGATGCGCTCATCCGCCATGATCTGCTCGATGCTAACATACTCAAAGAACTCATCGCCACCTTCGATGCGCAAATGACTGGCGTTGTCTTCCAGCTCCAGTTGTGCCAACACGTCGCGCACGGGTACACCCGTCCACTTGAGCGTGCCGATCAAATCCCCGCCGATGCGGTTAGAGATGCATTGTAGGGTGATGATCTCCTCGCGCATGGGCAATGCCTTCAATTCATCCAACGTGAACGACTTGGATTGTTTGACTAGCCCCGTGAAGGGGAGCGTCCAAGTT
>Ga0172376_10003667_pt1 | contig 18021 bp, 12 predicted proteins | sample Lak35m_FD_121114 | JGI IMG/M metagenome (GOLD analysis project Ga0172376, IMG submission 121114) | Freshwater microbial communities from Kabuno Bay, South-Kivu, Congo - kab_092012_35m | ecosystem: Environmental > Aquatic > Freshwater > Lake | place: Democratic Republic of the Congo: South-Kivu... | reverse complement strand
CGCCACCTTCAACCTGGCCCAGGCCTTGCTGGAGCTCGATCCAGACGAGCACCGCGATGAGGCCGATCGGCTGCTGCTGCGGGTGATCGAGGCCCAGCCCTACGGGGAGCTGGCAGACAAGGCCAAAGACCTGCGCAGCAGCATCGCCAAACGCGACCTGCGGGCCGACCAGCCCGAGGGGCTTCGGCAGGACGCTGTGAGCTACTGCCTCCAGGCCCTGCAGCTGTTCGAGGGGATGGAGCAGCAGCGCTTCCTGGCGGTGCTCAGCGAGGTGGCGGCTGTCGGTCAGGGCGGGCTGCAGATCAATGAGCCCGGCACCTCCCGCAGGCTCAAGACCCTGCCCGGCGACTGGAGCGACCTGGCCTTGGCCTGCCTGATCCACGTGGGCATGAAACGGCTGATGCCCGACGAGGACTCAGGGCTGGGGATCGGGGCCGAGTACGAGGAGGCCGTGCGGTTGCATGGGGGCTGAACGGGTAAGCCACTTGATGCGGGATTGGGAAGGTAAAATCAATGATTTGACTGGCAGCAGGCAAGGAAAAAGGATATAATCCGCTTGAAAACGAATCTCGACAATGACGCTTATCGAAATTCCCGAACCAGTGATGGCAACGTTTGCCGGCAGGGCCGATCAAACCATCCTTATCCCTCCAGGAACATATGAAGGCGAAAGATGGGTGCATCCGGGCATGGAGCAAGAAACAGTGAGGATTGTCAGAGATGGCCAGATTTTCTCCTTTGACAGGGAGTCGCGTCTAGTAAGACGTGCAATCAGCACTTTAGGTGGAGATCCGTTTGAATCTCAAGAGCCAGCTACTCTCGCAGAGTTTCTTGAAGAGGCAAGAATCTTTTTCGGAGATAGTGCTTTTGATACACTGACTATATATGCAAAGCTGTCCCAATAGCGCCGAAGTTGCTTTGATTACGCGTTAACGCGATCCCATTTATTCGGGGTGGGCGAAAGAACGATTGCTGCAAGGGAGTGCAATGTCTCACGAGGCAAGGCAAGAGATAGTGGCGGATACCATATGTTGCCAAGGGCTGTAATTGACGCAAAGACGTTGTCAGCGCAAAAAGTCACTTTGCTTTTTACTAGGTAATGCCAAGCGCCTGGTAGTGCTTAACCTTATCCAGCGCCCAGGCATCTCCAGGGACAGTCTTGAGATAAGCCCGAAGGAATGCCACCGCTTTGCCCGTATCTCGCATCTGCTCGTAGATCACCACGAGCCTTTTTAAGATTGCAGGCCTATTCGGTAATTTGCGATGCAACATCAAAAGCTGCTCAGCAGCATCCGCATACCTAGAGTCAAGGGCAAGAAGAGAGGCTTTCTTAAGCAACAAGTCCGGGGAATTGGGTGCATCAAGAAGGCATTTTTCAACGAAGGCACACGCCCTGTCTACATCTCGGACCTCTAGGTAAGATGAAAGAGCAATACATCGCAGCTCAGAGCCAGTAGCGGAAGGAAGATTGACGATGTCCGCACGAGATTCAAGATGGTGGATACAATCAAAATAGCGATCTGCACGATAGGCGGCTTGGACCATCATCAAGAAGGCGTGTTGGTCTTTAGAGGAATCAAACTCTGCCTGCGCAATACGTTCCGCATCATCGAAGTCACCTTGTTCGAGAAGGCGAACAGCCTGAGTGGACCAATCGTCTTCAGAAACTACTGTTGCGACAAGGATCCTTGTGGGCGTGAATTGCTGCTGAGCAGTTCGAACATCTCGGAAAGCATCAAGCATCAAACTAACCGAAGGCCAGCGGTCAGCAGGATCAAGCTGAAGACAACGGTTGATAAAGGCGTCCAACGCTGGGGACACAGAGGAGTTCACTTCCATCGCACGTGGGAAGGGAACGTGTCGCGCTACTTGGCTTAGCGTGTCATGGGGAAGTCGAGAAGTTACAAGATGGTAAAGCAAAACACCAAGACTGTAGATGTCGGATAAGAAACGCGATGCAGAGTCTCGTGGTGGCAGGATAGCCCCGACGGTTTCTGGAGAGGAATAGAGTATTGTCCCGCCATTCTCTCGTGTTCGGGCATACATGTCTTCGGGCAGAACGCTCGTCCCAAAGTCAGTCAGCTTCACTCGCTCAGCAGAAACTAGAATATTCTGAGGCTTGATATCACCATGTGACATCCCAATTCCATGAAGGTAATTACATCCTTCAAGGACTTGTGCAAAGACTCCAAGGAGCTTATCATAACTAGCCACAAATCCCTGCTCCCCGTTGTCGAGGAGTTGTGCAAGCGTGATGGAAGGGAAATACTCCATTTCAATCGCGTACCATTCACGTTCCGGAGGGACTCGACCCATCCAGTTCACATCAACGACACAAGGGTGAGATGCTTGGCCGATGAGCGATGAACCTTCGGCCAGATCTTCATTGCGCTTACTCTGAGCCTTTGGAATCTTCACCGCAACGATACCGCCATCTTCTAGTCTCTGGGCGCGCCACACCCACCCGTAGGATCCGTCACCTAGGCAATCAAGCAGTTCGTAGCGGTCGCCTAGTCGTCGATCGGCCCGAGGAATAAAGAACTTCGCGCTCATGGTTCGCCTCGCTGAATGATGTTCTCGAGACGAAGTAGGCCGTCCTGGCCTGGGCGCACGACGAACTGGTAGAAAATCACGCTTGCACCTGGATTACCGGGTACCCTCACACCGCCCTTCGCTTGAAAGCCTTCGCGCACGATGCTTCGCAGCTTGTCGTGGTCTGGGAGTGACACGAGCCCAATGCTCCAATAGGCCAACAACAGGGTTGCGTCTCGGCATCGCCAACGCTGCTGAGCAAGCAGCAACGACTCCAGCTTCGGGCTGAGGTCCTTCTGCTTCCCGGCGTACCGCTCAAACTCGGCAACCAACGAGACACGCTTCGTGGTGCGATCAAACCAGACGGAGTCTGAGCGAACATCCTCCTCGATCTGCGCCAGTGGGCCCTCTCGCGGTGCAGGAACTTCTGATACCGCTACGTATCCGAGATCCCGTCCAGCTGTTGTCAAATACGTGCAGCCGAGGCTGTGGATGAGGTGTCCGGCATCCCGAACTCCCCACACGGTCCAGATGGGCAGATGAGCAGTGACCAACTCATGCGTAAGTTGATCAGAAATAGAATGGGAATTAGCCACCAAACCTCCCCCAAACGTTGAGGACTTCAGGAGACTCGCCACCGTGAACAAGGGCCTTCGTTCCGACCCGAACCAGAAGTGGCGCGGGAATTGATCGCCCGCAAATGAGTGCTTCACCGGTCGAAAGCCCAGGAAGCTCTTCGAGGTCCGCCGCGCTTACCATGTCAGACGTCTTGGCAATAAAGCGCTGGTCATCCGGGTTCCGGAGCCGCATTGCGATGAGGGTGTTGCACTGGGAAGTCACATCGGGATCGAGCTTGGAAGGCCGCTGGCTGACTACCGCGAAGCCGACGCCGAACTTTCTACCCTCGCCAGCTATCTTCTTGATGATGCGGTGGCTCACGGCAGGCTGTCCAGCAGGCGCAAAGTTGTGTGCCTCCTCATAGACGATGAAGCAGGGCCGGGTACGGTCAGACTTGCTCGATGCAGCGCGAAGTATCTCGCTCGAGATAAGTGCGGTGATGACCTGCTTGGCCGTGTCGCTAAGACCTTGCAAATCAACAATTACGAGACGACCCCGTCGATCCGCTGGGCGACCAATCATGTCGTAGATGTCCGTCGCGCCAGGTAGTCCTGAATGGTAAAAACTTTGGGCCTCCTGAAGGACCCGAGACAACTTCATCGAGGCAACAGCCGCGCTGCGTCCATTCAAGGCTGTTGCCTCAGCCTGACTCAGTTCGTCCCACTGACGTATTTCATCAATACCGTCTCCGAGATAGTGTCGAAGGCGATTGATATCCCGCGGTTTTGTAGTCTCATTGGCAATCCAATAGCGAATCGCCACGTCGAGAACGCGCTGCTGTGGCTCCGTCAGACCGGGCAAGATCTCGCTAATATCGTCCATCTCAAAATGGTCGAACTGCAAGGCGAGTTCAAGGTTGACTCCTGCATACTTATGGCGGAAGGATGTGTTCTGGGGGCTGTATATTGCGATGCCAGCACTGGCTTCGCGAAGTTTATTGAATGTCTCACGGATTGCCGGTAATGCCGCTCGGTCCCGCAGGTCGTCGAGCTCATCAGGGCTCTCATTGAAATGCAGCTGCCCACCCTGCAAAGCTCGCCCGTACTCCCCGTGAGGATCGAAAACCACAACGGTACCATTGTTGATTGCAACAAGTCGCTCAGTGATTCTCCCGACTGTGTACGACTTGCCGGAGCCTGTCATCGCCAGTACAGCGAGGTGCTCAGTGACGAGCCGGTTGACGTCCAGATAGACGGGAACTGCAGTGGATCCCCGTTCGTAGCCAACAAGGTTGCCGATATGGAGGCTGGAGTGCTCTTGAAACTCATAGAAGGAGCTAAGAAACTGGAAGTCGACTGGCTCCACCGGCGCGCCAGGATCGAGGGAACGCCGTGGAATCTTGATCTGACCGGTCTCTGGATCGCGGAAGCCGATTGCTTCGAGCTTGCCCATCACCTGCTCACCGGTGACATGGGCACCTGGAAGTAACTCAAGCTCCGTGACAGACTGGCCAAGACCAGAATTGTAGAGAATATTGTTGCGACTGATGCTGACAATACGGGCAAGCACGTCAGTTGCTGGCCCGTCCTGTTGCTCGCGGTGACTGACACGTACGAATTCGCCGCGTCGGCCCGCAAACGATGTGTTCAGCACCATCGATAGGCTCTTGGGGTCGCCCGTGTTTCCAACCAGTCGTCCAAGGGTGTGTGTGGGCATGCGATTGTCTCCTCAGGTTGTGAGATCCCAGTCCGAGAGCCAGATGCTCTCAATGTCTCGTCGCTTGATTTCAGCGGCGACGCTGCGGCTGTAGTGCTCAAGAAAAGGCCCCAGAGCGTTCAGTTCGCGCTCCGCCAGCTGAACCGGGAGGGGGGCTGACATCGCTCCGCCGACAGCGGTCAGTGCCATGGTTAGGCCAACGACCCTATCGATCCCCTCCCTAGTCCACTCTGGTTCGTCGCCAATCAGCTGCATCAAATGCGGTTGTGTGGTTTGGCCAGCTCGGAAGTGCAGGCCAATGACTCCCAGGTCCACGACTGAGGCAGGTTCCATACGTGGCGCATGTACATTCATCCTGAACGCGGCCGTCCTCGTGAAGCTGCCGAGGATTCCGTGCACGAATCGTCGCTCGCCGACGCCCATGATGGCCTCGCTGAGACCATCGAGCACCTCCAGTTTGGCGCGGTCCACAATTTCGCTCGACAGGATTTGATTTCGCCCTTCGTTCATCCGAAGATCTTGTTGGGCCGATTGAACGATGGCGCCGAACCGGCTTGATGCGAGGCCAACGATGACGGGGCCGTTTGGATTCCAGGGGAACAGGTGTTCGCGGTGCTGTGACCAGAATGACTCAATCGCATGATGCGTTGCTGCATACGCCGACTGGTACCCCTCGTCGCCGGCACGATTGATGGGGGGGACCATACCCCGATCCATCACAAGCGGTGTGTCGAGGAAGATGAGGTGCGCGCGGCGCTCAGTTACGGCACGTCCAGCGAGTTCATAGGCTTGCCGCATTGCAGCCAGGGCGAGCCGTTTGGACTGATTCTCGTAGTTGATATCGTCAATATCACAGACGCTATCTTGCCCAGCTGTCGCGATTGCATTCTTCTCGACAATAAGATCACATCGTGCAGCGGCTGCGCCGTAGAGGAAACCGCCGATCGCCTTCGTAGTTGTGGAGTGTGTCGCAATTCCGGAGCAGCGGATGCTGAGCGGATTTGGTCTCTCCACAGATTGGACGAGTCCCGCGTTCACGAAGATCGGAGCGACCCGCTCAAGATCGCGAATCTGCTTGAGCAGACGACCGACTGTCCCGGGGAGGTGAATCTGTGATTGAACAGCAAGCGTTTGTGCAAGAGTACGGCTGTTGATGCTCATGGCTGGTTCACCTCACGCAGAGCGCTCACATAGTGGCCGTAGGGGCTCTGCATGATCAGTTCTCTGGCCTCAGCGGTAGGGTAAGTGCCATCAACAAGCGCACGATTCTGCAAGTCCTTCAGAAGAGAACGACTTCGGGGTTCTGATATCTGAAAAATTGGCGATGATTGCATCTCATCGATCACGCCCTCTTCATCATGACAAGATGTGCTCATTAGGAATACGAGGAAGCCATAGTGCTCAGGAGTGAGTCGCTCAGCGTCTTTGACTTCTTCTGTGTTGCTTTCTCCTGCCAACAGAGCCACATTGCAAAGCCAGTCAATAAGGTCATCCGGTCTCTCCAAGACGGACAGCGACCACAGTGGCAGCGTCGTAACTACGAACAAACCCGAAGAGGGGTGAAGCCGATAAACACCAACGCTCGCGCTGTTGTCGCTCCACGAGGCGCCTGGGAATGTGGGTGTCTGAAGTTTGCCGGTCAATTGATAGCTGACTTCTGAGGCGAGATGCTTGGCGAGTCCCTGCCCACCCTGCGGGACTTTGTTGTGGCGCTTGGCCTGCCAGGTCACGGGGGAATGACAGGATTCCTTGGTAAACGGCGGTAGCAGCAAGAGCACGTGTCCTGGTGACCTCGTCCACTCGATGAGCTGGGCACGCTCGTGTTGATCAGCGACCTGGAAGGCTTCCCCGAACTCCAGAACGATGGATCCATTGACGGGTAAAGAGGTAATGGTCTTTGCCGTAATTGCCTCCTTCAGGATTTGGCCACGGCGGTGGTTCGCAAGGCTGCCGTGGAGGAACACTGGCACGTTCATGTGCGGGCTCCAAGTTTATAGGTACGCTGAAGGAAGCTTCGATTGACGAGGGCCTCCGATTCCTGGGGTTCGATACCAGGATCAAGACCAGCATCGACTGCAGAAACAATGGCGCACCAGCGATCAAAGCTCACACCTGTTCCCTCAAGCAGGTGGCCTCCATCAAGACTGGCCTGATGGAGTCGAGTTCGAACCAAATCCTGAGCCGCACTCAAGGGACCAGCATCATCGATATCGTTGATACCGAGGGGAGTCGACGGAGGTGTTCCCGATGCAATTGCCAAGGCATCCAGGCCTCGCTGAGCAAGAACAAGGGTTGGGTTTTCCAGCAAATTGCAGCGATACGTTGAGATGGCATTCTCGACCGAGAGAACTTGACCGAGGAGGGTCGTCAAAGCACTGCGGGTTTCGTGGAATAGTTCACGCGCCTGAGACATGAGAGGCTGAAAATTGCCCAGCTGCGCCGCTGCATCATATTCAGAGCGCAAGCGATCGACCTCATCCTCCTGCACGCTCTCAAGTGTCGCCTCGATGAGTGCAGGCCGAGCCAGCAGTCTTTCCACTGTTGGTATGGTGTCAGGATACCGGAAGTCATTTGGGGCGTTTGTGAGCACATTCTCCAGAGTAGAGATTTTGGAGGATGTGTTTAGCAGGTCAGAGCGCAAGGCCTCGTAGCTGGTCTTGAGCTCTCGATACGCCGTGACGATGTTGCCGTCACACTCATCAAGTGATACAGATGCCCAGGTTGAGAGATCAATACCCACCTCTCGCCCAAGGGATTCCAGCTGCACAGCTGCCTCGGCGACCCTCAAGTCCCTAAGATTCTGGCGGAGGGTGCCAGGTTCATTCACCTGAACAACTTCTGTGGCACCAGGACTTGCCTGGGGCATCAGAGCTCCGTCAAGGATATGAGGAATCTTCTCGAGAGACAGGGTAAAGAGAGATATTGGAAAACCGCGGAGATCTGCTACTTCCTGGCGCATCTCATCCGCCAATGACTGTGCCCTTAGGCGGAGCTTCTCGTCGGCCTGTCGTACATAGGAAACAAACAGTGCAGCCCGCCGGATTCGAATCCAGAGTGGAACCTCATCAGATTCAAAATCGAGAGTGAGAATGTTCGTGTCCTGCCCAAGCGCTCTGTAGTCATCACGCTGAAAGACCCAGTGGATGTTGCGCAGGATGTGGCGGCGCCGCTGGGCCGCCTCGCGAAAACCATCAGCGGATGTTGCCTGAGTTTCGACCGCATCCAACGCTTGGAGATCCGTTGTGCATTCGGTGAGTTTTCGGCGAGCGGTGAGGGTCTTCGTCCCCGGCGCGGGACAGGCTTCCGGAGCGAACAGCTCCTTGACCCGGCCCGCCCCGAACACCGCTTCCATGTCGACAATGATGTGGGGATACTCGCTTCTGAGCCAGTTCTCTGCCTCTTGCACAGCTCCTCGGAGCTCAGGGCGGCTCAGCGCGGTGTAGGCATCAGCTGCGGTGGCTGAAGGGAGGGGTTTGCCGAAACCCAGCTCACGCACGATGGCCATCCACTCGTAGTAGATGTCTTTGGCGCGCACTCCCTCCCAGGTGTATCCCCAGAACCACTCCCTCTCAGCGAGGGCGAATGACAAATCCCCCTTCAGGAGCCTGCGGATTGTCTCGACAAGGAACGGTGGGAAGATGGGCTCAGCTGAGTCGTCCAACCGGGAAAACAGTCCAGCGCGCTCACCATCGGCGTAACCGGCTGCGCGCGCCCTCGGCGTCACGCCAAGCCTGGCGAGTAAGTTCTTCAGCACCTCAATATCAATGCCTGTCTTCTCGTCAAGATGCGCGAGTGATGCCGGTGATGGGATATCAATGGCGAGGATTCGCCAGGCCGTGATCAACAGATCCCTTTCGTTCTCCTTGAGCCTTCCTGACGAACGTAGTGGCCAGGCAATACGGCCCAGTTCGCTGAGTGTTCGACGAAACTGAATTACCTCATCCGTAAACTGACGAACGAGGCTTTGAAGGCGGTTGTTGAAGGCGGTTGTGAACCCATGCCCGTCGAGATTGATGCCTTCCATTGCTGATCTTGGCATTCCCACCTGGTGAAGAATGTGCTCTTCGGTGGCAGTCAACTGGTAGAGGAGGAGATAGCTGTTAGCCGCCCTCAAGGTGTCGCTTGGAGGGTTCGCCATCAAGTCCACGAGCGACCTGGATACCGTGAACGCAACAACTGGCGTTCTCCCCTCCGCACCAAACTGAGAGTTGACAGCCCTGCAGAGGCGGTCCAACTCGTCGGCGTTTTTGACCCAGGCAAACAATGCCCGCCCCTTGGGATGGAGTTTCAGAGCGTCGAAAGTGACGAGTCCACCGCCTGACACGCCACGGCTGGCTGGTTGGGTTCCGATGACGGTCAATGTCTCGTCGCGAATCCCAGAAGGTGCCAAGTCGTAAGACCAATGCTGATCGATCACCCGCATGGCACCAACCAAAACCTGCTGAGCGTGCTGTTGCTCTGTCTGTGTACGCAACGTGGCCAGGAGCCGTTCATGCGCGGTGTTCTGGTCCGGATCGCGGAAGATCAGTGACGTTTGGCCCTGCTTGCGGTGGCGAAGATCGAGCCGGGCGATGATCTCAACGCTGGGCCCCAGGTGCGTTGCTGTTTTGATCTCAAGGTCATCCGTTCCGAGGAAGTTGCGCCAGAGCGCTCGCGCTGCATCCTCCGCAGCTGGATGAGGGTAGAGCAGAGCGACAAGCTGGATGAAATCTGCCTGGCGTAATGGGATGATCAGCGTGAGCTTGCCATCGGTACGCCGCTGTCCCTGTGTCTCGTGGATGGCATAGGTGCTCAGGTTGGAAAGCAACTGTCGGAGATCCAGTGGTTGGTCAACACCACCAAGGCGCCACATCCCACGATCACGAGTGAACTTTGAGGCACGTAAGGCCTCAACGGCCTCCAATTCGTCCCACTCCACCCGGCGGAAGAGCATCGCGATGGGTTCGTCGTACTCGGTTTTGGTGTCGAGGATTACCCTGCGGATGTCTGTGGGATAGGTGCTGAGCGCAACGGGAAGCTGGCCATAGAGGAGATCGCGGATCGTCGTCAGCTGGGAGCGCTCTGTAGTCCTCAGCATCTCAATCGCATGATGATCAAGCACGTGCTGCTGCACGCGCCCAGATACCCGAACCAGCTCATCAATGAGTGCGCCAGTTGTAGGCATGTCCGTTTCACCTCGCAGCCGCTTGTCTCGAAGGCGCTCGTCTATTCCGGCCATGACGACGTTGAACCAGCCGAAATTGCCGGCACTCATGGCATAGGCCGCTTCGACGAGGCCCTCGGGGTAGGTCTCTGCCAGGCGGCCTTCGCTCCCAAGCGTCTGCACAAAATCACTCACGTCAGCAAAGGCATTCGCCTGAAGCTCTGCCAGTTCGAAGCGACGTGCTGTGGACTGGATCTCGCGCAGCTCGTCGCCGATGGCTGGGGAGCAGAGCGCCACGTAGCGCAGCCAAGGCAGCTTTCGCCGTGGATCTTCTTCCTTGATAGCCTTGCCCATCAACTTGATGGCGCGGCCATCCAGGTGTTTGATGTCTGTGTCATCAAGGCCGAACGTTGCGGTCTCTGCCGCGGTCTCAAGTTCATCGAGCACAACGAGCAGATACTTGATGCCCAGCGTTTGGAGATAGGTGTAGGCGGCTTGGCACAGGCGTGTGGCCAACTCAGGGTCTTCGTAAAGCTTCTTGTCGGTGTGGTTGGCTGCCACATCGAGAGCTTCTGCGAGCAACGCTGGATCAAAACCAGCAACAAGGAGCCGATCCGCGGCCTCCTTCGCGATCTGCCCTTGGATCGATCCATCGAATGTTGGCTGGGTCAAAGGCAATAGAGCCTTGTACAGACCATAGGCAAACCAGTTGTCGACGTTGTTGTAATCGTTTGCAACCTGGCTGTAGCGGATGTAGAGCCCCAGGTATTGATCCCGATCGACTTCATCATAGAAAAGCTGGGCATTTGCCAACGGCGCATCATCACCTCGCACCCACCATCCACGGGAGGTGTTGTTGATCTGCGCAATCAGCTCGTACCCAATCCGGGATTTACCAACGCCCCACTGGGCAATGATGGCAAACACATGGGCAAACTTCTCGGCTTCGTCGTCAACCAGATGGATGAAGTGTTTGAACGCCTCTAAGAAGCGGCCTTGGCCCACGATCGGGTGGGTGAGCGGATAGCTCGAGACGCCGGTTGCTGCCCACTGGTGGTTCGGTGTGGTGGTCATCGTTTCAGCTCCAGTTGGGATTCAAGTGCGGGCCATTCGTTCTGGAAAATGTCGTTGAACTCGGGGTGAACGACCCATCGGACAAGCTTGCGGGATCGATCAGCCTGCAGCCCACGGCCATGTCTCGCTTGGCCAGGCTCTTCATCCAGCAATTCGAGAGCACCATGTTGGACCGACTGGTTGATCAATGCGTCCATCCAGCCCGCAAAGGCGTCGGCTGGTGGGCTGACCCCGAACACAGCGAGTAGCTCACGCAAGACCGGTTCGGCCGGCACGAAGCCACGCCCGTCGGCGTAACGGCGGGTGAGGCTCTCGAGCGTTTCTGCTGGGGACGCCTGCCCGAGGAGATCGGCCATGAGCTCGTTGGGAAGCCTGAACTCTCCCTGACCTGTGAGCCAACCCACAGCTTCCAGGAGATGCAGTGGAGCGGTGAGGGGTGAGAGCGAAAGGTTGTCCTTGCTCCTCTTTCGCTTCAGCAGGTCAGGGTCGTAGGCGAGCGTGTTGCACTTCGTGCGAGCCAACCAGGGGGCTGCGGTCTCCTGCTCCAGCCCGACAAACCAGGACTCCGGCTCGGACTGGTTCCACAAGCGAAGCGAGCTCCCAACGATCAGCCCGGCGCGTCCGCGTCGGGCATCCACCCAGTTGACAAGTTCCCAGTCACCCGCCTGAACGCGAAGCAGCAACAAGCGCAGCCAAGGGCTTTCACGCACGAGATACGTGGCGAGACCTGCCAATGCATCGCTCGGAGATTCCTTCCAGGTGTGCAAGAGGCCTTGAGCTGCGTCCGTGAGATCCCAGTGACCCGCTTCATCGCTGGCGACCAGACCAACGCCCGGAAGCAGCCAACGACCCTGCCGTCGGAATGCACCAAACAGACCCGTCGCGCCACGCCAGGCAATGATCCCCACGAGGCACCGCTCGGCGACTGTGCGCGGTGTCCCGGTTTGCGCCTTGGCCGCAGCGGCGTGCTGAATCGCATCGAGCGCGCGAAACCAGGCCTCCGAGTCGTTGCTTTCGGTCCAGAACGACGGCCTCTCGAGATGAAGGGGTGTGCGTTTGGCTGTCATGGCACCTCCTCAGGAGCCGCACCGGCGCCAGCACGGGCCATCCGCTCTCGGCCCCAGGCCTCGGCGCTGCGCCTGATCGCGGCGGTAACCGATGAGCCGAGGCGATAAAAGGCCCGGCTCCCCAAGGCCCGATAGCAGGCGTCGGAGAAGGTGGGGTGGATCACATAGCCAGGGCGGCGACTGCCTGATCCGTGCTCAAAGCGCCAGACATCGCGCCGCAGCAGCGCATCGATGACAAGGCCCAGACGCTCGTCCAGCAAGACCGCCGTGATGCGATGGGCGAGGAGTGTCACGCCAAGCTGGGCAAGGGTCCGCTGGACCAACTCAGCCAAGGAGCCGCAGCGCACCTCTTCGCCGCTGGGAAGTGTGACCACCACCTCGACGCGGGGTGGACTCTGAAAAACCGAGACGTGGGCGGTTTCAAGCTCGTAGCTAATCCAGCCGGAGATGCGTTCGGCCTCCCATGCCTCCTTTGTGTAGGTGAGCTGCGCCAACAGGAACGCCCAGGGGTGGTGAAGGGTCCATTGCATGACGTCCGCGTCAGCGCTGCGACCGTCAACGGCACCGCTCAGCACTGCCGTTGACGTCGCCTGATCCGTCAGCTCGGGCAGGCGCAAGAGACGACCAGGCCTCCAGATCGTTTGGGGGTCGTCGTACGCCATGTCTGGAAGTGATGCGGACAGCGAGCTGGCCGGGAACATGGCGGTCGCGGCCAGGGTGCGCAGGAGCACCGGGAAGGCAGCGCCCTCTTGCGCAGCAGCAGGCAGCACCGCCCGTTCCAGCTCGCCGAAGGCGGTCGGCGCCAACGACGGTGCCTCTACCCCCAACAGCTCGCCTGCCAGCGCCCCGGCATAGGTGATGGCCTCGGCCAAGGCCGCAACGTCGCCGCGCTCACCCATCTCGGCAAGGCGAGCCCGCACGATGGCTTGCCAAGACGCGCGTACCTCGGGATCCAACGAGAACAGCGCGGCCGTCGCCTCTCCAGGACTTGGCAGCCGGTCGATCAGAGCGACCACGGCAGGGCTTGCGACAGCCACCTCGCCCCGCTCACTCCACAAGCCAGACGCTCGCACGGTCTCCAGAGCGCTCAGAGACGAAGACGGGGCTTCGCCCTGCGCCAGCAGGGCTTGCACGTCTTCTACGAGGCGTGTGAGCGGCCTTCCCTGGAGCGCCGAGAGGCTCATGGATCCTGGCCCTCCGAATCATCGAGGAGGGCGTAGAGCCCGTCGACGTCGGCGATGAGCGGCTTGGCGCCTGGCGCATCGCTCTGCCGAAGGGCCTTGAGGATCTCGCGGTCAGCGCTGCGGTCACCCGCATCCAGTGCCTTCTGGGCGCCGATGAGATCGGCCTCGCTGAATCGTCCCTCGATGAGCCTCTCGACAATCTGAGTCGATACGGCGCACAGCAAGTTCGCCGTCTCCTCGGCGACTCCAGCTTCCACCATCTTCTCGTCAATCGCCATCCACTCCCTGTGTTCTTCCTCCGTCAATGTCGGAAGCGGAATGCGGATCGAAGCAACGTCTTCTGCCCGGATGCCCGCCGAGATCCCGCGGATTGCAGACTGAATCTGCAAGTAGCCGACGGGCGTCTGGAGGTAGGCGAACACATAGCTCGCCGGCACGATGGTCCGGTTGGGTCGCAGAACCATCACCTTCGCCGACGGGATGTTTCGCGGACCGCCGTGGTAATAGGTTATGTCTTTTCCGATATATCCCTTGTCGTGAGCGGCGTTGGTCAACAGCAGATCGTGTTGCTGAAGGTCTAGATCTGTCCGTGATGGCGGACAAACTCGATTGCAGGGGCGCCTGAGGAAGCGGCCAGAGCAGCTTCGGGAGGTGGCTTGATCAACGCCATTCATATCAGCGTCGTAGGTCTCGCCGGAGTAGACGGTCTGACACAGCTGTCCTATCGATTTGCTATGCCGTCCTGTGAGGTACTCCGTAACTGCCGGCGGGTAGAAATGGGGCACTAGGACATCATCAATAGCGCTCGATCCAAGCCGGAACGTGTTCCACCTTTCGCGGGTCGGGCGGAATTCTGGGATGAGGCGAGCGTGATGCTCTTTCACATTGCCAACTAGCCGACGGGCTCGCTCGCGCAGCCACTCGGCCTGCCGGACCTTGTCGCCGATGTAGCGCTGAGCCTCGTCGGAGGGTAGTGGGATATCAACAAGACGAAGATCACACAAGTTGATACCCGCTTGAACTGACCCTGTAATCTCCCTCGTGAGCTGTCGCTCTCCATGAGCGGATGAGAAGTACGCGAGAACCCAGCCCAGATCCGCACGATCCTGGTCGATGCGGACGCGCGCAAGGTGCCGGTTCACAACAACACGTAAACCATTCTCTACGCGCAGCATTGCAGGACGGCCAACGTAACCACCGATGGCAATGAGCAGATCACCTTCGATGGCCTCGGCACGACCAAACTCGTGGAACATCTCCTCGCTAACTGGATCACAGTCTTCAGCTGAGACAAACATTCCCTCGAATCGTTCGGCTTTTGCGACCCGGAACTTCCCACCCCGATCATCCGGCTTGAGTACGCCATACACAATTGGTACAGACGGACATCTGAGTTCATCGAGGATCGCCTGCGTCCACCCAGCTCTGAGCTGAGCGTCGCGGAGATGTTCGGGGCGGTAATACGTCGGGTCGAGCCGATTCGCTGTAAGTCCGGATAGACCGATGCGTGTGAGAATCGCCATTGTGCTACTCCCCCCTCACGTACGCGCCGACGATTCCAGCCAGGTCGTTGGGAACGCCCACGCTGTAGTCCTCGACATTGTTCTTCACCACATAGCCTAGGGTCTCGGCCACGGCCATGAACACGTCGGTCTGCGGCTCGTCCTGGAACTTCTTGGGGTCGTCCTTGCGGGCGTGCCTCTTCTGCACGTAGAGCACACTAGTCTTTGCGCCCGTGCCCGAGAGCTTGAAGGCGTCGGCCGGCAGGCTGATGACAGCCTTGACGATGGCCTTGCCGCCGTGGAACTCGCCAGTGGCCTCGTCCTTGGTCCCCATGATGTACTCGCGCACATAGCGTTCACCGGAGTTGCAGAGCACGCCGTCGGGCAACACGATCAACAGACGGCCGCCAGGCTTGAGCAACTGCAGGCAGCGGTCGATAAACAGTACCGCCGGATCGGTATTGGTTGAGGCCTCCTTCCAGACCCCGTTCCTCTGGGGCGATCCGCCCATGGCCAGGCCAGAAACTGTGGGCGAATAGTCGAAACCACCGCCGCGACCAGAGCGGGGTAGGAGGTCTGAACGGAAGGTGGTGAGGATCTGCTGCATCCCCTCCTCGTAGTCCTTCTTGCTGGCCTCCTGCCCCTTGCTGAACTTCGGAGTACCAAAGGGTGGGTTCGTACAGATGAGGTCGAACGTCCCTGGCTTAAGCTGAGGGCTAGTCAGTGAGTTCTGGGTGTAGAAGATACGAGCTTTGGGTGCGCCAAGAAGCGCCATATTTACCCGTGCAAGCATCACCATCTGCGGGGAAGAATCCGCGCCGACAAAGCTGTGTTCACACATCTCAGTGAACAGCTTTCGTCGTGCCTCATCGCTTGCGGTTGCCTTGCCTCCGAGCTCATCAAGCGTGCGACGCAGATGGCTGAGCGCTACAGATGGGAAACCAGCACTGCCGCAGCTTGGATCGCAGAAGCGGAATGCTGGCCTCCCCGTTCCATCCCGCGCCACCAAGCTGGCTGAATCCTCGATACTCTGCTTGATGTCGTGGAAGGCGATGGAGAGCATCATCTGCTTCACCGGCGCAGGGGTGAGGTAGATACCAAGCCCACCTTTTGACTCAAAGTTTGCCCGCAAGAACACGTCAAAGGCGCGGCCCAGAACGTCGGCGGCGATGTCGGCGAGGGTGCCCTGCTTTTTGACGATTGCGCCCTGGTTGTTGGTGACGGGTCCCAGGTCTTGGATCAGGGTAAGTACCGCATCGTAGTTGCCGGGCTGAGCCAGGCGGAGATGGGCGTTTTTGTCGAAAATAGGATGCTCCTCTCCGGCGTCATCGTTCACGATGTAGTCGGGGTGCTGCTTGAAATGTTCAAAGGCCGACTGGATCTCGGCGACTGCTTCGACACCCTTGTCCTTCACATGCTCTGCCGTGAAGACCGTCTTGAGATCAAGTTGCTTGCCGTCGTGGTCGAAGAGCAATGCCCCCTCGTGGTGCAGGCGGAACGACTCGAGGAACAGGAGTTTGGCGACTTCTTCGATGATGTCGTTCTTTCCATTCACCCGATCTTTGTGCGTTTGGTAGATCCGCTCATGCAGGGCGTTAAACCCCTTCATCAGCCGGTCGTACATGCGCATCGACCAGCGGTAGGTCGGATCGGCCTTGATGCGCTTGTACTCATTGATTTCGCGCAGGCTCGGCAGTCTGTCGATCTGGTGAGCTGCGCCCGGTGCAAGATCGAAAAACGCCTCCAGCTTGTCCTCAGCGTCCTTCACCACCGCAAACAGCGGGTACTGATCCTGTGCCGTATCTGAAGGTGGCAGGGTCCAGGAGAGCATCTGCACGTCGTTGGCATTGGCCCGGCTCCACTCCGAGGACGGAACCACCAGGGCAAGGATCCGCGCCGTTTCCGTGCCCTCGTGGCGCCCCCACACGATCGAGGCGGCAATACCCGGTTCATTCACCTTCAGGTCAATGATCTGGTCGAAGCCGGCGGTTGCGAGCGAGTGGATCAGTGCCTGGAGGTGGCTCTTCTCATCAGAGCGGAGAGCTGTCGCGACGGCGGTGGCGGTGGCTGTCTTTTTTGGGCGTGCCATGGGTTTCAGGGTCAGGGGGTGGTGCGAATGAGTTGGGGGCCGAATACTTCAAGTCCTGCGGTGCGCCGAGCGAGCGCGAGTACCTGTTCATCGGTGGTGATGAAGTGGCTGGGGAGCCGTGCGCGAACTTGGTTTGCCGCCACTGGCTTTCCAGCAAACGAGCGCACGGCTTCGATGAGGGCGGTTTGGATCTCCGCCTCCAGGCTCTGACCGATTGAGCGGTACAAGCCAGAGACATCGCACTCGATGCCCGCCATGCAAAGCAGAAACAGTTCCAGCTGATCACGGCTCCACGTGCTTCCCAGCAAGCGAGCGCGCTCCAACAGCTCGTCGATTCCAAGCGCCTGCTGCTGGAGGGCAACGAGCAGCTCCTGGGCAGCTTGTGGCGTCATGGGACGACCTCCGCGATGAGCGGACGGCGCAACTGAAACGGACGATGGACAGCGTCGAACAGGGCCATGAGATCGCTTAGGAGAGAGGACCAACGGCGCTCCTGCGACCGTCGCTGGGCATGGTGGCGATCGACGGCCCGCTGCCATCGTTCCCTGACCTCGAGGGGCGGAGCCGGAAGTCGCAGCGACCGCAACGCATCAGGCGGAACGAATTGTTGGACCGATCCGACCGTGAGCCGCGACGCTTGGGATCGGACCGGCTTCGTCGAAAGCAGTAGCGCCCAGGCGGCAGGAGTTTCACGAAACCGCAGGCGTACCCAGCTATCGACGGGATGGGTGTGTGCGGGTACCTCATCGTCCACGTAGGCGGCCCGAAAGCTGCTGCCTAGGGTCGACACCAGAACCTCGCCGGGCACGAGAGGCTTGGCCAAGGTCCGGCTGGTGTCCAGCTCCGAATTCTGTTGTTGATCGCTGGAGGGAACCAACAAGTCGTCGTTCACATCACTCAACCGCAGCGGACGGCAAAGGCTGCCGGTCCAAGTCAGACGTTTCCGGTCGTCGAAATAGGCGAGATCATCCAGGGCAACCCAGCCCTCCTGCGACTCCAGGACGGCCTGTTCGGCTCGCAGTGCGACCCAGGACGGAAGCAGGTTGTCGACGCGCAGGGCTAAGGCAGGGAAGAGACAGCCATCCCGTAGGTCATGGGTTGGGTGCTGGGCCGCGCTCGCCTCTTCAACAGCCTCAGCCTTCACCCGGTGGAGGTT
>Ga0172376_10003666_pt1 | contig 18027 bp, 13 predicted proteins | sample Lak35m_FD_121114 | JGI IMG/M metagenome (GOLD analysis project Ga0172376, IMG submission 121114) | Freshwater microbial communities from Kabuno Bay, South-Kivu, Congo - kab_092012_35m | ecosystem: Environmental > Aquatic > Freshwater > Lake | place: Democratic Republic of the Congo: South-Kivu... | reverse complement strand
TGGAACGTGCCACCAACCCGCAGGTCTTCCCCGTGGAGCTGCTCGACGACGTCAGTAACGCGCTGGCCGCGACGCTGCGCTATGAGCCGAACACGGCGGTCAATCCCTGGAAGTTCGAAGAAGTCCGCTGCCCGGTCGGAACGGCGTATGTGAAGCGGAAGGTCTACGACGTGATCCGGCTCGATGGAGAAATCGACGTCAGCGGCCAGCGGCTGAGAATGGACTTCCGGATGTTCCGCTACAACGTCGGCGACATTCAGTTCGCTCTGATCACCGTCCTGCCGCATGCGGACATTCTCGACCGCCGCGAGCGGATTGACAGCCGGATTGATCTGGCCATGGAGACGTTGACGATGACAGGTGATGCTCCGCGTCAGCAGTCCGCGGCGCCGTCCGCCGGTGGCGGGTTCTGAAGCCGGGTGAGTCCGGCAGGTCACCGCAGGTTTTCCACTTGAGTGTGTCGCGTGCTTTTCGGAAGGTGTTGCCCGCTCGTCGTCCTCATTCCGGTTCTCAGGTGAAACATGCTGACGATTCAGAATGGCCGGCCTCATCAGAACTGTCAGGGAATCAGCCGCCGTTCCGCGATCAAAGCGGGAGTGCTCGGCATCGGCGGCCTGACGCTCGGCGATCTGTTCCGTCTGCGGGCCGAAGGCGCGGCAACTCCGAACGGCAAGTCCGTGATCCTGATCTGGCTGGATGGTGGTCCGTCGCAACTGGAGTCCTACGATCCAAAACCGGAAGCTCCGCCGGAATACCGCGGTCCGTTCGGTGCCATCACCACGAACGTGCCGGGCATCTTCCTGAGCGAACTGCTGGAAGGACACGCCCGCCTGGCCGACCGCATGGCCTTCATCCGCTCGGTTCATCACGACACTGGCGACCATTTCGCCGGAGCGCACTGGATGCTGACCGGCCGCTTCGGATCGACCTCGGTCAACCTGCCGCAGAAGTTTCCGTCGGTCGGTTCCTATATCTCGAAACTGCACGGTCCCAATCAGCCGGGGATGCCCGCTTACGTCGGGCTGCCGGCGGCTCAGAGCGTTTACCTGTTTCCCGGTTACATGGGCGCGGCGTATCTCGGCGCGGCTTACAACCCCTTCGACATCGACACCGAAACGAAGTACCTGCACTACTCGTACAACGTGAAGATCGGCCGGCCGAAGATGCTGGACAGCTTCGGACGGCTGGAATCAAAGCGCGCGGAGCAGCGGCAGTCGCTGCTGAGCGGGCTCGATCAGATTGAGCGGCAGGTCGATCAGACCGGCATGATGAACGCGGTCGACAGCTATCAGCAGGAAGCGTTCTCGATGGTGCTCGGCGGCCGTGCCCGCGAGGCCTTCAACCTGGAACTGGAAGACCCGCGACTGGCAGACAAGTACGGCGACAATCCCTGGGGCCGGTACACCCTGATGGCGCGCCGGCTGGTGGAAGCGGGAGTGGCTTTTGTCACGGTCGATATGCCGCACTGGGACGATCATTCCAACATTGAAAAAGGTCACGGCGGCAAGTTCCGTGTCGTCGATCAGGCGGTGACCGCGCTCATCGACGATCTGGAAGTGAAGGGCCTGCTGGACGACACGCTGGTCATGGTGATGGGCGAATTCGGCCGCACGCCGCGGATCAACGACGGTCAGCCGGGCATTCCGATTCCCGGCCGCGATCACTGGGGCCAGGCGATCTCAGTCATGATGGCTGGCGGCGGATTGAAAGGCGGAGTCGTTGTCGGCGCGACGAACTCAAAGGCCGAACATCCGATCGAACGCGCGCTGAAGCCGGCCGACATCCTCGCCACCGTCTACCGCGTCATGGGCATTGACCCGAAGCTGAGCTTCAAGGACCACGCCGGCCGCCCGATCCCGATCCTCGATGAAGGCGCTCCGATCAGCGAGATTGTGTGACGCCGTTTCGCTGGAGCCTCTCGATGCGCGTGCCCGCAACACTGATGGCCATCGCGGCCCTGATACTTCCAACGGACGGTCGCGCCGAAGAGTCGCAGTTTGAGCGGGACATCAAACCGCTGCTGATGCTGCGCTGCGGGCGCTGTCACGGAGCGGAATCGAAGAAGGCCGGACTGCAACTGACGGAACTGGCTGAACTGCTCAAAGGTGGCGAATCCGGTTCCGCGATCAGCGTCGAGCACCCGCTGGAAAGCGTGCTGTGGGAACGTATTCACGATGGCAGCATGCCTCCGGAGGATCAGCCGCCGCTGGCTGAGGCTGAGAAAGAACGGATCCGGCAGTGGATTGAAGGAAGCGCGGCCAGCGAAGCCCGTGCGATCTCACCGAAGATCTCGCATCACGAGGTGCTGCCGTTTCTGTATGCCCGCTGTGTGGTCTGTCACGGTCGAGCGAAGCAGGAAGGCGGACTCGATCTGCGCACCGTTGAGTCGATTCATCGTGGTGGGAAATCCGGTCCCGCAGTCGTCCCTGGGCAGCCGGAACGCAGTCTGCTGGTGCAGCGCGTTCACTCGCAGGAAATGCCGCCCGCGAAGCTGCTGGTCCGGGCCGGAGTGCGGCCGGTCGAAACCTCTGAACTGAAACTGTTGCGCGACTGGATTACTCAGGGCGCGCGGGAATTTCCCGTAAGCACATCGCTCACCGATGCCGACACCGATCCGCTGGTCAGCGAGGAAGACCGGCAGTTCTGGTCGTTCCGTCCGCCGGTGAAGCCGGACATACCCTCACACTCCCGTGAGGCCATGCAGGCTCCGATTGATGCCCTGTTGGCGCTGCATCCGGATCAGGGCGATCCGAGCGGAAACACAGCGGCCGGGTCGCAGACAGCGTCTCGTGAACCGGACCGTCGCACGCTGATCCGTCGCGTCGCGTTTGATCTGACCGGTCTGCCTCCCGACTGGTCCGACGTTGAACGGTTTGAAGAGGACTCTTCGCCGGACTGGTACGAACGGATGGTCGATTTCTATCTGGCGTCGCCGCATTACGGGGAACGCTGGGCGCGACACTGGCTCGACCTGGCTGGCTATGCGGATTCCGAAGGCAAGCGCTCGGCCGATCCCATCCGCAATCATGCGTGGCGTTATCGCGATTACGTCATTCAGGCTTTCAACTCGGACAAATCCTATGACCGCTTTCTGCTGGAACAACTGGCCGGCGACGAACTCGTTGACTGGCAGAATCAGTCCGAGGTGACTCCGGAAGTGACCGAGGCTCTAATCGCCACAGGCTTCCTGCGCATGGCTCCGGATGGAACCGGTTCGGATGTCGTCAATACCGTGGCCGAGCGGTTTGAAGTGGTCGCCGATGAGATTGAAACGCTCGGCGCGGGCGTGATGGGACTGACGCTGAAGTGCGCTCAGTGTCACAGTCACAAGTATGACCCGATACCGCAGCGCGATTACTACCGGCTGGTCGCGGTCTTTCAGGGCGCTTACGACGTGTACGACTGGCTGAAGCCGACGGCCGTGGCCGGTCAGACCGATGATGAAGCGGGCATGGTCCGGCGCTATCTGCCAAACGTGCCGACCGAGGAGCGGATCGCCTGGCAGGCCGCATCACAGAAGATCGACGAACAGCTCGCGGCCGCGAAGGCGGAACTGAAAGAACTGGAAGAACGTAAGCCCGCCGACTTCGCGAAGCAGAAGGCCGCCATCGAAAAACGGATCAAGGACATTGAAGCGAAGCGGCCCGTTGAACCACTGATTCGCGCATTGTGGGATCGCGGTCAGCCGTCACCGACCTGGCTCTTCCGGCGCGGCGAGTTCACAAATCCCGGTGAACCGGTCGCCCCCGGCGTGCTCTCCGTGCTCACCAGTGGACCTTACCGGTTTGCCGCAGAAACGCGACCCGGCTCAAGCAGCACCGGTCGCCGACTGGCTTTCGCGCGCTGGCTGACCCGGCCCGATCATCCACTGACCGCGCGGGTTTTTGTGAACCGGATCTGGTTCCATCATTTCGGCAAAGGCATCGTGCAGTCGCTCGGGAATTTCGGTCGCACGGGCACGCCGCCCACTCATCCGGAACTGCTCGACTGGCTGGCCGTCTCCTTTGTGGAGAACGGCTGGAGCACCAAATGGCTGCATCGGCAGATCCTGTGTTCGACCGCCTGGAAGAACAGCGGCCTCAGGCGGCTCGATGCGGAGACTCTGTACGACAGCCTGCTGAGCGTGGCGGATGTGCTGGACCGTCGCGCGTTCGGCTCACCGGATCCCGTGACGGTTCGCGAGGACGGACTGGTGACACCGCAGCGGACTCCCGGCGGCTGGCGACGCGCGGTCTATGTCCTGCAGCGCCGCAAGGAGATCGCCACGATCTTCGAAACCTTCGATCTGCCGCAGATGAATCCCAACTGCCTCGAACGTCCCAGCTCGACGGTCGCGTCGCAGGCTCTGTTCCTGATGAACAACGGCATGATTCGCGATCTGTCGCTGGAACTGGCAAAGCGGGTCGAACGCGAAGCCGGTCCGAGTCCGGCGCTGCAGATCGAGCGTCTTTATCAGATCGCGCTGAGCCGCTGGCCGGATGAAGAGGAGCGGCAGGCGTCATTGAAGACACTGGAGCAGTTGACCGAAGAATGGACGAAAGCCGCGCCGGCGAATGCGGCTCCGAAGACCTCTGCGCTGAGCAGTCTGTGTCATGTGCTGCTGAACTCAGCCGAGTTTCTGTTCGTCGATTGAGCTCGTCGATTGAGCCGTGCCGACTCGTCACAGGAACTGCCATGACAGTAGGTCGGGCTCTGCCCGGCAGTTCCCTGAGTCCGACAGTTCCCCTGAGCGATTCGCGCCGCGCCGTCACAGGAACTGCAGCAGGCTGAGGCCGAAGATGTCGGACGCGGTGCGATAGGTCGCTTCCAGCGTCTGCTGGCGGCTGATGAGGGAACTCAGGACTTCCGCCAGATCGGCGTCGAGGACATTGGACAGGTCTTCGTTGAGCTTCACTTCCTCGTCCTGCAGCCGCGCGTCGATGGCATCCAGCGTCTGAATGCGGTTGCCGACCTCGCCCTGCACCTGCAGGAACCGCTGCGATTCGTCATCCAGCAGACCGCTCAGTCGCGTCAGTTCACGGTTGTCGCCGCGACGCAGCGCTCCCTCCAGCGACGACAACAGACTGATGATGCCCTGCGATTCGCGCTGGCCGACATCGGCGCCCTGCAGAGCTGCCGAGGGATCGCCGCTGTCTTCGATGCCGTTCAATCCGAGTGACCGAGAGAGGGCGTTCTCGACGACGATCAGCGGGTCCGTTCCTGAGGCGTCTGTCAGACTGATGCCGTTCCCCACCGGGCTGAGACTGGCCACGAGATTGCCAGGGTCCACCGCATTGATGGAGTCCAGCACATCCTGCACGGTGAAGGCGGTGCTGAGATCGATGGAGACGGTCGATCCATCGCGGCGCGTGATGTCGAGCGTCTGACCGGGCAGCCGTTCGATGCCCAGTCCGTGATTCAGGTCGCTCAGGAGTGTTTGAGAACTGAAGTTCCGAAGGCCCAGCAGTGTCGCGTTCTCGCCGTTGTTCTCACCGATGGAGAATCCTGCTCCGCTCAGCCGGCTGGACACGGAGAGACCGTTTCCGGACGCATTGAAACCTGGTTCCAGATCCAGGCCGGCCAGTCGCAGCGTGTTGAAGAGGTCTTCGATCGTCTCGACCGCGGACAGATCAATGGCCTGACTTTGATCGCCGCTGGTGATGAACAGTCCGGTTCCCGCGGTGTCGCCGATACCCGTGCCCAGATTCAGATGCTCCAGCCGCGTCTTCAGAGTCAAACGCGGATTCAAATCTCCGCCGGTAATTCCGGTGGCTCCCGATGCGGTGATGCCCAGGTCGGAGGCGACGCGCGAGCCGCTGATGTCGGCAATGCTGACGGTGCCGGAAGAGGGTGTGATCAGCAGCCCGCTGCTGGTGGACGGATCAATCTCGACCGTGAGATTGACGGCTTCAGTGGCGAAGGCGTCTTCGATCAGCACCTTGATGTCGTTCAAGGTCTTCGCGCCGGAGAGATCGACGCGATGAGTGATCGGGCCGGATCCGTCATCCACCGTGACATCAATCGAACCGCCTGCCAGACCCGCTCCGCCGTGCAGATCGCTGAGAGCGGTTTCCAGAGTCAGCGCCGCGTTGAGGTCCGATCCTTCGATGACCGCCAGCGCGTTGAACGCGCTCTGACCATCAATGTTCGTCGGCAGAAAGACGCCCGTGCTGACGACTGATGAGAATTGTTCGACATCGCCCAGATACCGGACTGCGCCGCTTCCGGTCAGCTCAAAAGGAACTCCGCTGGACTGGCTGCCGCCGAACAGCGCGCGGCCCCGGAAAGTGGTGTTGGCGGTGTTGATGACCTGCCGAAGCAGCGAGGCGACACTGTCGGCCAGGCCCAGGCGTTCCTGTTCGGAGACATTATTGCCGATGCCCTGCTGCAGCGCGCTGCGCGCCTGGACGACACTGTCGTTGATCGAAGCCAGCGCGTTCTCTGCGGCCGACAGCAGCGAGCGGTCCGTCTGCACGTTGCTCTGATACTGCGCGTTCCGTTCCAGTCGCTTCTGCAGAATGATCGTGGTCAGCGCTGCGGCGGGTGATTCACCAGGCCGCTGAAATCTCTGCCCGGTGCTCAGCGAATCCTGCAGCTTCTGAATCTCGCGCCGGTTGGCCTGGATCTGATTGTTCAGACGCGAGGCCGCAAAAGAATTCGGCAGCCGGCCGGGCAGGATCGGTCCCAGAGACATGTGCTTGTCCTTTCCTACAGGCCGATCAGCATCTGGTAGAGTTCGTCAACGGTTCGGATGACGCGCGCGGCCGCCGCATAGGCCTGCTGCAGTTCGATCAGCCGCACGGCTTCTTCATCCAGGCTGACTCCTGAAAACTGTTCGCGCTGGCTGGTCAGCGAATCGCGATAAGCCGCCAGGCCCCGGGAACTGGCTTCCGCCGATGCCGAACCCTGAGCGACTCCCGATACGGCGGAATTGTAGTACTCGATAATGCTCAGCCCGTTCAGTTCGACGGATGGTTGATCGAGCACCTGAGACAGCGCGATCACATTCCTGTTATCAGCCGGACCGCCGCCTTTGCCGGTGGCGAACAGGTTGCGATTCGCCGCGATCTCCGCGCTGACTCCGATCGACGTGGAGTCGCGTCCCGTGAAGAACGTATTGATGCCCAGCGCGGCCAGCACCCCGCTGGAATCATCCGAGAACCGCAGCTCAAACCCCGCGTCGGCATTCAGAGTCAACTGCCCCTTTGTCGTGATCGAAGAAGAGACGTTCGTCAGGGAATCGAGCGTTGCTCGCAGATCTTCCAGGGTGGTGTCGTTGCCGCCGATGCCATCCAGATCAATCGCGATCTGATGCGTCGTCACGATGCCCGTCTGCTGATTCTTCACTTTGAGCGTGAAGCCGCCGTGCTGCGGTGCGAACGGCAATCCGGCCTGAGCCAGCGACACGTTTGGATCAGACACAGTCTCCAGAGATGTGATCGAGGTGTAGCCATCGATACCTTCGCCAGAGGCATGCACGCGGTTGAATGCGAAGATCAGGCCGGCCGTGAGTTCGTCGAGCTGGTCTGCGAATCCGCCCAGTACTTCATCGCGCCCGTGAATCACGCCCTGCAGTTCGCCGCCGAGACCCGGAAGAGATGTGCCGGTCTTGTCGAACTCCACCGCCAGCACCACCACGCCGCGGTCCGTCGTGGACACTGTCTGCAGATGCTGCGACTGGCCGTTGAACAGCACGTAATCGCCGCCGCTGGTCAGATCAATGACGCCATTGGGCCGCTCCTGATACTCGACCGGAATGATCTCGGACAGTCGCCGCAGGGCTGTGTATCGCTGAGTGCGGAGATTGCCGGCTTCACTGCGATTGATGCCGTTGGCTTCCTGCTGCGCGATCTGCTGGTTCAGATCCTGAATTTGATCGATCAGGCCATTGGTCTCGTTGACCAGCGACTTGATGGTCGTGGCCTGATCCTGACGCAGATTGTCAATCCGGTCCCGGATGTTGCGGATGTCGGTCGCCAGGCCGCGCGCTTCGTCGATCAGGTTCGTGCGGAGCGGCGCCAGTTCCGGCTGATTGACAACCTCTTCGATGGCCGCCTGCAGTGAGGAGAAGGCGCTGGAGATATCGGAATCGGAAAGTTCGCCGAGAGCCAGTTCGAGCTGCGCGTAGATGCTTTCGATCGCGCTGGAAGCGGCGGCATCCGTGCTGGCGGATTGAAGTCGCTTCTCCAGGAACTGATCGACAACCTGCTGAATCGCAACGGACTTGACTCCGGACCCGATGATCAGCGCGCCGCGCTGAAACGTCGGAGCCGATTCGATCTTCGCCTGTTCGCGGACGAAACCGGGAGTGTTGGAGTTGGCGATGTTGTTGGCACTGACCTGCACCGAAGTCGTAAAGACCTCCAGGGCGCGAGCCGCAGTCGCCAGTGCCGCCGTCAGTGCCATCCTGATTCGCTCCGTCGTAGAATCACCGTCATCCTGACGGCGACTGTTTCATCGTTCCTGACCCGGTTGCCTGTTCCGGACTGATCCGCAGCCGCTCACACTTTCGCATCGAGGATCATTCCGCCGCATGTCGATTGTCGTTGTTCGGTGATCTCCAGATTCAGCGACTGCCCGTTCGATGCCATCAGGCTGCGCATTTCATTCTGATGCCGGGTGGCACGCGACAGCGCGTGCCATGCCGCCCAGCTGTCGCGCCGGGTTTTCCAGGCTTGACCGTCCAGCCGCTTCATCCACTGCTGTGCCTGTCGATACTGAGTTTCATCAATGTCTCCGCCCGGACTGATATGACGCTCCATGTGACGCAGCAACCCGCGCAGATCCGGGACCGCAAAACCTTTCTGACGAGCCTGAGTCAACAGGGCAGACCGTCTTCGCAGGTGGAGACGCATCCGCTGCGTCAGTTCTTCCTCCTGAGTCGTGATGATCTGCAGTCGCGCATCATCCGCTCCGGCGATCGCCAGCAGCCGCTGCTCACACAGCCGTTCCAGTTCACGCTGCAGCGGATCAAGTCCGGCGATGAACCGGACCAGCTCACGGAAAAGTTCCACTGCCATATGTCACCTGAGGAATGAGAGGCCGCTTTCGCTGGACTCGCGGCTTCATCTGTTTTCGACCGGCAGAATCGGACGATCCGGGCTTTTCGGGACAGACAGCGGCCTCATCCAGCCTTGCCTGCTTTGACGGGCGTTTCCCTCCACAACGCCGGCTCATCCCTCCTGTTCGATGGACTGACCGGACGGCAGCCTCCATGATTCATCAGCGATCTGTTGTCAGGCTTCTGTTCCGTACCGACATCCCGGAAATCACCCATGCAACGCATCAAAGAAAAACTGGCCCGAGGGGAACTGGTTCGAGTCTTCGCAGCCGGCCGGCTGATGCACCATAACCTGATTCAGTCGGTGGGCTTTCAAGGCGGCTTCGACGGCGTGTGGCTCGACCACGAACACGCCGGCTTCTCGATGGAGCAACTGGAAGTGGCGACGCTGGCCGCTCGGAGCGTCGGTCTGGAGAACTTCGTCCGCATCGCGCCGACCGACTACGCGCTGGTGACGCGCTGTCTGGAGTCCGGTGGTGGCGGCATCATGGCCGCTCAGGTTTTTACCGCCGCTCAGGCCGAGCAGATTGTGCAGTGGTGTCACTTCCATCCGCGCGGCAACCGGGGGCTGAACAACGGCGGTTTCGACGGTCGCTTCGGAGGTCTGGCGCCGAAACAGTTTGTCGAATCGGTGCGGGGCCGGACCTTCGTCGCGATTCAGATTGAAACGCTGCAGTCCGTCGAAGAAGCCGATGCCATCGCTGCGATTGACGGCGTTGATCTGCTCTTCGTGGGGCCTTCGGATCTCAGCCAGGCGTACGGTGTCACGGGCGAGTTCTTTCATCCGGACTGCCTCGCCGGGATCGACAAAGTCGCTGCGGCCTGTCGGAAACACAACAAGCCGTGGGGCGCCGTCACATTCAATCCCGAACACGCGAAGATGCTCTACGACAAGGGGTGTCGCATGCTCTCGCCGACCAACGATGTCCGGCTGATCGTGGCGGGCATGAATGCTGTGAAGCAGACGTTCTCGGACTTATTTCAGATGTGACGGAGTCCCCGGTCGATCGCTGTTTGTCGATCGCCGTCTTCTGCGAGGCGCAGGATGCCCCTCTGCCGCGACTGGAATATCCTGCTCGCGGTCAGGAATGAGACTTTCGTTTGTTTGACCCGCAGCCGAAGGCGCAGGCGTTTTCGCCATTCGACGCCTGCGCCTTCGGCTGCGGGTCAAACGAAGGCATCAGAGATCACGAACATCTCACTGTGAGCCGCACGAAGTATAAGGCCCGATCAGAATCAGGCCGGTCAGAAGGCCAGACTCATCCAGAGTGCTGCTTCTGCCGGCCTCATCTCTGGTCCGGACTACTTCTTCAGGATGGCATCCATGACGCGATGCGGAGCCATCGGCAGTTCGCAGAGGCGGACTCCGATGGCCTGATGGATGGCGTTCGCAATGGCGGCTGGAGGTGGAACAATCGGGACTTCTCCGACTCCGCGTACGCCATAGGGATGCTGGGGATCGGGAACTTCCACCAGGATCGTTTCAATCATCGGCAGGTCGTAGCAGGTGGGGATGCGGTAATCGAGATACGACGCATTCCGCATGGAACCCTTGTCGTCGTACCAGTATTCCTCATTGAGTGCCCAGCCGATTCCCTGAACGGCACCGCCCTGCAACTGGCCTTCGACATAGCTGGGATGAATCGCCGTGCCAACGTCCTGCGCCACGGTGTAACGCAGGATCGTGACTTTGCCGGTTTCGGGATCGACTTCCACATCGACGCAGTGCGTTCCGAACGCGCCGCCTTGAGTCGCTTCGCTGGAGGTGCCGCGCCCGGCCACCGCTCCGCCAGTGTGATGCAGCTTGTCCGCCAGTTCCTTGAAAGTGAACCGCTTCCCGTCCGGTCCACTGACGCCGCCATCGGCATAATGAACCTGCGCGGGGTCGCATTCCCACAGAATGGCGGCGCGCTCGACGAGCTGCCGCTGGATGTCTTTCGCGGCCTCGATGGCGGCGATGCCGGTGGCGAAGGTCACTCGACTGCCGCCCGTCACGTCCGTGTAACCCACGCTGTCCGTATCAACGACCGCCGGCTTCACATCTTCCGCTCGAATGCCCAGCGTCTCTGCCAGTTGCATGGCAATCGCCGTGCGGCTGCCGCCGATGTCCGTTGAGCCTTCCAGCAGCGACACGGTTCCATCCGCATTGACGGTCGCCGTGGCGGCGGACTTCAGGCCGCAGTTGAACCAGAAACCGGTCGCGATGCCGCGACCGCGATTCGGGCCGCCGAGTTCCGACTTCCAGTGATCGCTGTCCTTGATGGCCTGCACGGTGTCGAGCATGCCGATCTTCGGGAAGACCGGACCATCAACGCGGCGCGTGCCTTCGCGCGATCCGTTCTTCAAACGCAGCTCGACGGGATCCAGCTGGAGTTTCTCGCAGATCTCGTCGAGCACCGTTTCCACGGCGAAGGCCACCTGAGTCGAACCCGGCGCGCGATAGGCATTCGTGCGCGGCCGGTTCACGCAGACGTCGAAACCTTCAACCTTCGCATTCGGAATGTCGTAACAGGCGAAGACGCACATGCAGCCCATGCCAACCGGAGAACCCGGATAGCCGCCCGCTTCAAAGGCGACCCAAGCTTCACCCGCCGTCAGGGTTCCGTCCTTCTTCGCGCCGATCTTCACGCGCATGACGGAACCGGGAGTCGGGCCTGTCGCTTCAAACACCGAGGTCCGGTCCATGATCAGCTTCACCGGCCGGCCGGTCTTTTTCGACAGCGCCGCAGCCACCGGAGGCAGGTACACGGAAATCTTGCCGCCGAAACCGCCCCCGATTTCCATCGGGACGACTTTGACGTCTGACAGCGGAATGCGATGCAGTTCCGCCGTCTGCTGCCGGGCCGTGAAGGTGCCCTGCGTGCTCATCCAGATTGTGACCTTGCCGTCGGCGGACCACAGCGCGGTGGCGTTATGCGGCTCGATGTAGCCCTGATGCACGGTCGCGGTGCGGAATTCGTGTTCGATGACGATGTCTGAGTCCGCGAAGCCTTTTGCCAGGTCACCTTTCTCGAACAGAAAGTGCTTCGCGATGTTGGTCGGTTCGTTCGGGGAAGCGGGATCGCCTCCGATGACGACCGTGCGCACATCATCATTGATGATCGGTGCACCGGGCTTCATCGCTTCGAGCACATCCATGACCGGCGGCAGGATCTCGTACTCGACGTCGATCAGCTTCACCGCCTCTTCTGCGATGTGAATCGAGTCGGCCGCGACCGCCGCGATGGCATGGCCTTTGTAATTGACCTTGCCGCGCGCCAGCACGTTGCTGCTGAGGTGCCGCATGTTGACGGCCCCTTCTCCCAGCTCAACGATGCGGTCGCCCTGTTCGGGCAGGTCCGCGGAGGTCACCACCGCCCGGACTCCCGCGAGTTTCTCAGCCCTGGAAGTATCAATCCGCTTGATCTTCGCATGCGCGTGCGGGCTGCGGAGCAGCGCTGCCGACAGCATTCCGGTCAGCCGGATATCCGCGCCGTACTTCGCCCGTCCCGTGACCTTGTCCACTCCGTCATGCCGGACGGGACGAGTGCCAATCACCTTGTATTTCGGCTTGTCTGCCAGCGACATGATGGTTCCTTCAATCTGCAGTCCGGAAATGGTTCATGAATGGTCTGAGTGAACAGTCGCAGGAGCAACTGCGGAAACAATCGCATTACGTATGGCCGTGATCCAGGCTTGACGGATCCAGCGTGTGTCCGCGTCCGGGATGACCCGCGATACGGACCATCCACTTTCCTCCAGGGTCTGTATCATGCCCGTGACGGCTGGCACGTTGGATGAATGGATCACGACCGGGCAGTTTGGTGATTGAGAGGCCAGATAGTCCGCGACATCCCGTCCGGTGCCCGGATCAATCACTCGCTTTCCCGCGATCGGAACAAGATCAAGATCGTGATCCAGGGCAATGACCAGCGGCAGATCCGGATGCCGTCGCAGATGGTCGATCATTTCGACAGCTGTTGCGAACAGCACGATGTCGTATCGAGCAAAGCGATCGCGCAGACAATCCATCATCGCCTCGCGTCGTTCGGAATTATCCTCCAGAACGACAATCTGCAGACGTTGGGCAAAGTTCTGAATCATGATCGCTTCATTCGAGGATGTATGGTCTGGTAATGCCATCCACAGGAAAGAACCTCACCGCGCCGGTCATCACCGGGATTCCAGCCTGGCGAATTACTTTCGCAACTTCCCGTAAACCGGATTCATCATCAAACAGGAACGTGCCGGAGAGATTAGTCAGATCCACAACTGCTCCACCCGCCATCCTGAAATCGCCCGCATAGCGAGCGGGTTGACTGTTTCCGAGAACCTGCGGGTGTCGGTGTGGCCCGTCCCGCAATGTCCAGACAACACCATCCTGATCCACAACATACACTAAGTTCCATCCGGTAGTCCCGGTGTAATCGGCCGGCTGTGAGGATGCTTCGGGTATGGTGTGGGATCAAGAGGAGATTTCATGACTGATTGCAGCAGGACTGGCTGGACCGGCGTTTTTCAGCGGCGGCCTGAACGGCGCGGACGATCTTGTCGTAACCGGTGCAGCGGCAGAGGTTGCCGGCCAGATAGAAGCGGATGTCGTCTTCGGAGGGCGATGGGTTCTCCTCCAGCAGAGCTTCCGTCTGCATGATGAAACCCGGAGTGCAGATGCCGCACTGCAGAGCAGCACCTTCCAGGAAAGCACTCTGCACTTCATCCAGATGGCTGCCGCAGGCGACGCCTTCGATTGTCTTGACCTCAGCGCCTTCGGCTTCCACCGCGAGCACCAGGCAGCTTGTGACCGGCCGGCCGTTCATGAGCACCGTGCAGGCTCCACAGTTGCCGTTCGAGCAACCTTCCTTGGTTCCAGTCATATCGAGGACATCGCGGAGCACTTCCAGAAGAGTCTGTCGCGGTTCGCAGAGGAACTCTGTGAGACAGCCATTGATCGTCGCGGAAACAACACGCTTGCGAGCCATGAATGAAGCTCCTGGATGCGGAGATAAGTGGCTTCGGGGACTTCAGCAGAAGAAGACAACAGTGAGAGGGTACGAGAACGCGCAGTGCGTTCGGGAACGGCGTCAGTGGCAGGGCCGCGAGCAGATTTCGCCGCCCCTCGCACGGGCGACGGCCGTTTCCAGAACCCGTCGCGTCAGCACTCCCACCAGATGCCGACGGTACTCAGCCGTGCCCCGCATGTCCGTGATCGGAGTCGCTACGGCCTGGGCTGCCTGAGCCGCGGCGGCAATTGTTTCGTCGTTGACCGGCTTGCCGGCGAGAAGCTCGCCGGCCTTCTTCGCAAACAACGGAGTCGGTGCGACGGCCCCCAGTGCGATGCGGCCGGAAACGAAGTTCTGTCCGGATGCGTCGAGCACCACGGCGGCGCCGACGCCAACCACCGCGATATCCATTTCGTTGCGAGGAATAAACCTTCGGTAGTGCGAACCGCTGTTCGAGGCTGGAGCTGGAAAGCGAATCTCAACCAGAATTTCTCCTGGCCTCAGGACGTTCTTTCCCGGTCCCGTGCAGAAGTCTTCGACAGAAACTTCCCGGCGTCCGGCAGCACTGGCGAGCACGCAGACTCCGCCCAGCGCGATCAGCGAAGGAATGGAGTCGGCTGCCGGACCGGAGTTACAGAGGTTGCCGCCAACACTGGCCCGGCTCTGGATCTGCACGCCACCGATGATGCGGCAGCTGTCGGCCAGAGCCGAATACTGCTTCGTAATCTCTGGTGATTCATAAAGCCGCCAGCAGGGAACGGAAGCTCCCAGTCGCAGTCCGCTGGCCTCGATCTCCAGAACATTGAGTTCCGGCAGCTTCTTGAGATCGACCAGCAGGTCCGGAGTCAGCCGCCCGTTCCGAACGTGATCGATCAGATCCGTTCCGCCGGCGAGCGCGCGAGCGCTGCCGTTCGCGCGGGCCAGCGTCTCCAGCGCACCGCTCAAAGTCGCTGGGGCTTCGTAGTCAAAATCTCGCATGTTGTCCTCTCTGAAGCCGAGGTCGGGACGCCGGGCATCCCTGTCTTCGCCGGGCAGAATAACCAGCTGACATCCATCAGCAAGCGCCGGCGCATCCAGGAGTTGCTCCACCCGGCAGAAGTCGGGGCAGCCGTAAGCCACCGATCCAGGCCGGTCCGCTCGATCCGCAAAATCGGTACGACCGGATGTTGATCCCTTGAGGAAATCCCGCCGCGCGAACCGATGAAGTGAAGAATGCTTCTCTCACGCAGGCCATTGTCTGCCGGGCCGGATGCCGGGCTGAAGAAATCAAAGGGGTCGCACGGATGCCTGCCTTGTTTCTCTCCACGATTCAACGGCTGACCTGCCTCTGTCGGATTCGCCGCAGGAGACTGGCCGGTTGTTATGCGCCGGAAATGCTGGAGCCGCGACTGGTTCTTTCCGCAGTCACGATGAATGCGGTGTCGCTGAATTCTGTTGACATCATCAATGCCCTGCAGGCAGGCGATGAATGTGAGGCGACGGGAGGATGCGATTTCTCATCAGATCCGGCCGTGGCGCTGGAGAGTGAAGGCCACGAATCCCTGCGTGGTATGCAGTCTCTCGATGAGTTCTTCGCTGGTTCGGAGACCGGGCTTTTCAGTCTGTCCGCAGACGAAGGAAATACTGATTCGTATCCGGTAAGTGATGCTTCCACCGAGTTTGCGGCTCACGTTGAGAGTGGTCGCGTGGACTCACCGGAGGATGGGGACGGAACCGGTTCGGAGGACGAGTTCATCCGCCTGCCTCAGGCGATCCCGTTTCCAGCGCTGACGGCCAACCCGCGACAGATTGCACTGCTGGAGGGCTTGTTCCAGATCACGCCGGCGGGGGCAGAGCCGGAAATGTTCGATGAAGTATTCGCGCCCCGTCAGGCTTCGGCGAATGCTCCAGATGCGATTCTGGGCGTGTCGTCGCCTGACGAAACAAGGCGTATCCTCATCGCCAGAAATGAGGCATCCGCACCTGACTCCCCGACTGGTGTTCCGTCCGGGAGCACGGAGTCCGATCAGTTCACGGTTACCGGTCAACGACGGCGTGACGTATTGAATTCTCTCTTCGAAAGTCAGGGGGCGCCAGCCGCTGGCGTTCAACCAGCCTCGGCGATCGAAAGGCCCGCGAAGCCTGCAGATGAGATCAAGCCCGCGAGTCCGGAGCTGCTGCCGCTGGACGCTGCTGTTCCTGGTGAACCCACTGCGGAACCTGCTGGTGAAACTTCAGTTCCGCATCTTCCCGATGACGAATCGCCGGATGCTGCTCTGCCGTTGCCGCAATCCGTTGATACGAACTCCGTTGCTCCTGGTGCTTTGCTGACGGTGTCCACACTGGCGCTGACCCGGCATCAAAGCTGGAAGCGCCGGCTGCGCAACCTGCGGAGATGGGTCTTCCAGCGTTGCTGACCGCCTGCATGAAGCTCCGGTAACGTTGCGTTTTCGTTCTCAGTTTGATGCGGTGCTTCAGCTCAGCAGTGCGTCTGCGAGTTCCCGCAGCCGGAAAGCGGCTGATTCCAGTTGAACTGTGCTGCGGGCACTGGCGAGGACATCCAGGAGATCCGCTCCGATGTTCCCGTCCTTGAGAATCGGCAGGACATCGCGGATATAAGAAATCGCAAGCTGCTCAGCTTCTGATTGATGAAGCTCCAGTTCCTCGGCCCCGAAGAGCACGACCAGTATTGCGTCGGAAGCAATCGCCAGCATCTGCGCTGCGGCTGTGATCGGGTCGATGCCTTCGCTCAGGCTGTATTCGTCGAGAAATGCAGTCTGGTCTGGCGAGAAGGGTTTCACAGACCAGAACGACGGGTCCATCGGTGAAATCATGCAGGCACCAGTCTGGGCCGCAGGGGGTTACCGGTGCGCGCGAATGCTTTCTCCCGATCAGGAGCATTCAGACGGTTCACCGATTCCGGCGCGTGTCGACAGGAAACTGCAACACGGCAGCGACTGAGCGGCCCGCACTCTGCCACCGGCAGGCATACCGATACCCCGCTGATTTCTTCCTCAAGAATTCAGGACTCGGTTTCCAGTTGTGCCTGGATCCGCTGATCCGATGCATGAAGACATCAGTGGAACGCCATCATTCAGATGGCAATTCAACGCCGCTGAGATCACTTATCTGCTGGCCGCAGTTGCTGTTCCGTTGTCTGGAGCGACATCGTCATCCGGGCGGTAGATCCAGCGGGAATCGCCTTCCCGGCGGACTTCCGCCTCGTTCTGGTCGAATCTGTCGCCGGGTCGCCAGTACTTCTGTGTCAGCGTCTTCCGCCAGGTGGTGACCGTGTCGTCGGAACGCTCGGCCGGCACGGTGTAGAACCACTGAGCGGTGTCGGCATCAGCAGGCCGCGAAGCATTTGGCCGGAACAGATTGCCGACGCCGGCAGCAGCCTGCCATTCAGAGTCGAGTGCTCCGTTCCAGATCTGATCGCCTGGTTGAATCGTGCCGCCTCGGACACCGTCTTCGAGGTCCGTGTAGGTCACCGGCCCTTTCACCAGCTTGTATCCGTTCGAGAACCCGGACATGAAAATCGTGAAGTAATCCGTGTCTGGATCGACATTTCTGAAGATGGCAACTCCGTGGATTGCCTGGCTGTCTGGCGTGTCTGCCGAAACGACCGGTGGAATTCGACGCACGGCTTCGACCGAATTTGACAGCTTCATCTTTTCGCGCAGTTGAATCGCCTTCTGAGCCTCTGGAAGGATGGAATCCGGAACGACCGTGCGTTTGCCGTTGTCGCTGGTGACCAGAGTGATCTGGGGCACGAACAAGTCCGGAATCGGTTCCTTGTCATATTCGTTAACGGGCGTTCGTTCCGGGTCATCCTGACGACGGTCGATCTCGCGATTGATGGCTCGATAGACGAGGTAGTAGACCAGTTCTTTTTTCTTGCGGTTTGTGCCCGGCTCGGTCAGTTCCACCTCCAGCATTCGCAGAGATTTCATCTGCAGTTCAAAGACCCACAGGTCCGGCTGAGACTGGCGCTCTTCACCACTGGCCACAGGCTTCACCAGAAAATCG
>Ga0172376_10003663_pt1 | contig 18029 bp, 13 predicted proteins | sample Lak35m_FD_121114 | JGI IMG/M metagenome (GOLD analysis project Ga0172376, IMG submission 121114) | Freshwater microbial communities from Kabuno Bay, South-Kivu, Congo - kab_092012_35m | ecosystem: Environmental > Aquatic > Freshwater > Lake | place: Democratic Republic of the Congo: South-Kivu... | reverse complement strand
CGCGGAAGCCGCGCGACATCTCCTGGCAGGCGAGCGGCCTCGGGGCGCGCATCTACGTAAGCCACGGCTACGCCTACCAGGATCCGTTCCGCGGCCAGACGTACGACGAGGAGGTCCTGCGGCGCGAGCTCGGGCCGCAGGTCCTGATCCGAACGGGGCGCTGGCTCGTGAGTGGACACGAGGGCTGGAACTTCTTCGACCCGGACACGGGCGCGCACGAACCCGCCGGCTGGGCTCCCGAGTCCGAACCGCTGGTCGTGCTGCAAGACGGCGGAATCGTCGTGCGCCACGGCAAGACCCTGCGCCTCGAACATCCCGAGCGTGGCCAGGTTCGGACGATCGAGCTGCATGGGTTGTCGGCCTCGAGGCTGCTTCACGGCTCGCGCGGACGGCGCGTGTGGGGCGACGCCATCGCAGCACCGTGGCGCGACGAGGGACCGATCGTGCTGCAGTCGAACTCGAGGGAGGACTACTCGACCCTCGTCATCGATCCGGCCAGCGGCAACTCGCGCCGGATCGAGCCGCGCGAGTCCGTGCATCCGCTCGCGCGGCTCGACGCGGACACCCTGCTCGTCAAGCGCTGGCGCGGCTCACGCCTCGCCCGCCTCGACCTGCGCGACGGCACGCTGACGCCGATCGGACCGGATCCGGTCGAGGGAGCGGGCGCGAAGCGCTAGACTCGCAGGCCGCATGACGAAGCGGCGCTCGCGAGGATTCAGGAAGCTCGAGGGCAATGCGTTTGCTCGTCTGACGTTCCTCGGGGCGTCGGGCGAGGTCACGGGCTCGTCGTACCTGCTGGAGACGCGCGGCGCGCGCGTGCTGGTCGATTGCGGGATGTGCCAGGGCGAGCGCCACTCGCGCGCGGCGAACGAGCGGCCGTTCTCGTTCGATCCGGGCGGGCTCGACGCGGTCGTGCTCACGCACGCGCACGTCGACCACTCGGGGTTGCTCCCGAAGCTGATGCGCGACGGGTTCCGCGGGAAGATCCACGCGACCGAGCCCTCGGGCGAGCTGCTCGGCGTGCTCCTGCGCGACTCGGCCCACATCCACGAGCAGGACACGAAGAGCGAGAACCGCCGGCGCGCTAGGGCTGGCAAGAAGCCGCTCGAGCCGCTGTACGAGGTGGCCGACGCCGAGCACGCGCTCGCGAAGCTCGTGCTGCACCCGTTCGACGCGCGCGTGGAGCCGTTCGAGGGGCTCGCGCTGCGCTTCGTGCGCGCGGGGCACATCCTGGGCGCCTCGTCGGTCGAGTGCTGGCTCTCCTGCGAGGGCGTCGAGCGCAAGGTCGTGTTCTCGGGCGACCTCGGGCGGAAGCGCGAGCCGCTCTTGCTGCCGCCCGAGCCGCCAGAGGAGGCCGATCTCGTGCTGCTCGAGTCGACCTACGGCGACCGCGACCACAAGGACCTCGACACGACGGTCGAGGAGCTCGCTCAAGCGCTGCGTGAGGCGACCCAGGACGGCGGTAACGTGCTCATCCCCGTGTTCGCCGTCGGGCGTGCGCAGGAGATCCTGCACTACATCGGCACGCTCGAGCGCGAAGGCCGCGTGCCGACGCTGCCCGTGTTCCTCGATAGCCCGATGGCAGTGCGCGCGACCGAGCTCTACCGGCGCTTCGCCGAGTGCTTCCAGGGGCACCGCTGCGAGGCGCGCGAGCCGCAGAACCTCGAGTTCTGCCGCACGCCTGAGGAGTCGATGGCGCTCAACCAGCGCCACGGCGTCGTGATCCTGTCGTCGAGCGGCATGTGCGAGGGGGGACGCATCGTGCACCACCTGCGCCACAACCTGTGGAAGGCGTCGACCGACGTCGTGATCGTCGGCTTCCAGGCGCGCGGCACGAACGGGCGCGCGCTGGTCGAGGGCGCGCGGCGCGTGCGGCTCCTCGGCGAGAGCGTGGTCGTAAAGGCGCGCGTGCGCACGCTGGGCGGGTTCTCGGCGCATGCCGGGCAGACGGAGCTCGTCGAGTGGGTGCGGCCGATGGTGAAGGGTGGTGCGCGCGTGGCGCTGGTGCACGGCGAGGACGAGAAGCGCGCGGCGCTGGCCGAGCGGCTGAGGCGCGAGACGGGGGTGGAAGCGCTGCGGCCGCTGCGCGGCGATGCGGTGGTGCTGAACCGGCGCGGGGAGGCGCTCGAGTTCGTGCCGGTGGCGGGGAAGTGAGCGGAAACGGCCTCGCGCGCGCGCGCGCGTACCATCCCTAGCCCCCACCCACCCAAGGGGAAGCGCCCCCGAGACGCGGCTCGCCGCCCGCAGGTAACCGCGAGCTGCCCAAAAACTCGTCCCGCAACCGATGTCGAACCTCCCGCCGGCGCTCGCGCTCGCCACGCTGCTCGCCTCCGCCTGCGCCGCATCGCAGAGCGCGCCCACCTCGAGCACACCTCCGTCCACACCGCCCGCCCCCGCCCTGCCCTGCTCGCTCGCGCTGCCCGCCGACGATCCCGCCCTGCGCGCCGAGCTCGAGCCGCTGCTCGCCTCGGCCGTCGCGCGCGTCGAGGCCTGGTTCGGCGCGCCCTTCGCGCAGCCCTTCACGGTCACGGTCTTCCCCCACCGCGCCGACTTCGATGCCGCCTTCCCGCCCGAGTGGGGCATCGAGCGCACCGAGTGCTGGATGGTCGCGAGCGGCGTCGCCGATCGGCTGATGCTGCTCTCGCCGCGCGCCTGGGCGAGCGAGGCCTGCGAACACGACGCCACCGACACCGCCGAGCTCGAGCGTCTGCTCGCGCACGAGCTCGCGCACGTCTACCACGGCCAGCACAACCCCTCGCCCGACTTCGTCGACACGAACGGCATCGACTGGTTCGCCGAGGGCCTGGCGGTCGTCGTCTCGGGCCAGCTCGACAGTGGCCAGCTCGCTTCGGCCCGCGAGGCGCTCGCGCGCGGCGCGGCCCCCACCTCGCTCGCGCGCGCCTGGACCGGCAAGTACCGCTACGGCGTCTCGGGCTCGCTGGTGGCCTTCGTCGAGCGCGAACTCGGACGCGCGCGCGTGATCGAGCTACTAGGCGCGAGCACGGGTGAGGAGCTGCTTGAGCTCGTCGGCCTGGACGAGCAGGAGCTCCTGGCGCGCTGGCGCGCGTCGCTCGAGACCTCCGGCTGAGGTCGCCCGCCCGCCTACAGCCCGGCCGCGCGCTGCGCGTAGCCCGCGAGGTCGTCCGCCGCCAGACGCTCGAGCGCAGCCGCGAGCAGCGCGTCGCGTCCGTCGAGCGCGAGCAGCGCGTGGCTGAAATCGCCCAGCGCAACCGAACGCCCGGCGAACTCGGTGGTGCGCACGATCGGCGTCGGCACGGGCTCGCGCGTGGCCGGATTTCCGCCGCGCAGGAGCGCCACGAGGTTGCGGCGGTCGGCCGTGAAGAGCAGCTGGTCGCGCGCGAGCAGCTCGCGCCTGAGGCGCGCCTCGCGCGCCACGTCGAACAGCGCAAGGCGCGCACCGCGCACCTTCGTGGGCTCGAGCGCCAGCACGCGCTCGAAGCTCTTGCCCGGGAAGTAGTCGTAGAGCTCCGGCCGCGCGGCCGCACTCGTCCAGTCGATCAGCACGGGCCCGCCGAGGCGCGCGAGCAGCGCCTGGTAGCACTCGACGTACTCGCTCTCCTTCGCGCGGCGGCGCGAGAGCAGCGGGATCGGCAGCAGGAGCGGCACGCCGCCTGCCTCCTCGATCGCGCGCGCCTGGGTCACGATGCCCTCCAGCACCTCGGACAGGCGCAGCGCGCCCTCGAGATGGTCGGAGGAAGCGCCCACGACGAAACCCGCGCCGGGTCCGAGCGCTCCGAGCGTGCGCGCTCCGGCCAGGAGCGAGTTCCAGCCCGCCGCGCGTGCGGCCGGGTCGAGGCCGAGCGCCACGCCGAAACCGAGCAGCGCACGCTCGCGCGCCTCGGCCGCGAGCGCCTCGGGCGTGCCCGCGCGCGCCTCCAGGAACACGAGCCGCGCGGCCGGAGCCACGCCCCCGGGCACCTGCCCGGGCCGGGACGCCGCGGCGGCGCCGCCGGCGGCAACAGGAACGGTTTTCACGGGATCTGCCATCTTCACGACAATCGTATCCCACGCGGGACGGACGGGGGCCGCATGGCATGATCCGGCCATGCGCCCCGCCTATGCCCTGAAGGAACTCGTGGAGCGCTTCGGGTCCGTCGAGCTCACCGTCGCGACCTTGGCCGACCTCGACCGCGCGGTCGATGCGCTGTGCAAGGAGTACACGGAGCGCGGCGCCGACGACGAGCTCGCGCGCGACCTGTGCCCGTACTTCGGCGTGATCTGGCCGGCGGCGCGGGGACTCGCGAACGAGTGCGCGCGGCGCGCGCCGGAACTCGCCGGGAAGCGCGTGATCGAGCTCGGCTGCGGGCTCGCGCTGCCGGCGCTGGTGGCGACCCGCTGCGGCGCGCAGGTCACGGCCACCGATCTGCACCCGGACGTGCCGGCCTTCCTGGCGCGCAACCTGGCCCTCAACGGCTTCGCGCCCGACGCGATCGCCTACCGCGAGCTCGACTGGCGCACGAGCGTCGTCGGCGCGGACTTCGACTACGTCGTGGCGAGCGACGTCCTGTACGAGGCCGGCCACCCCGCGCCCGTCGCGCGCGCCCTGGCCGCGCACCTCGCACCGGGCGGGCACATCCTGCTGGCCGATCCGGGCCGCGCCTACCTGCAGGCCGCGCTGACGGAGCTCGGCCGCCTCGGCTTCACGCACACGCTCGAGGTCGAGCGCGTGCCCGACCCGGCCCTCGACCGCGCCGGCGACCGCGCCACGCGCGAGGTGTTCGTGATCGACCTGTTCCGGCGCTGATTCGCACCCCTCGAACATGCAACTCGACCAGCTGATCGTCGCCCTCGAGAACGATGCCCGCCGCGTGGAAGCGCTGAGCCGCATCCGCACCGAGGGCGGACGCGTGGTCGAGGAGCTGGCCGCGCTCGGACTCGTGCTGGTCGAGTTCGACGCGCCGCGCGATCCGCGGGACGCGCAGCGCGCGCTCGCGCGCCAGCGCGGCGTGCGTCACGTCGAGCCGAACGGCCGCGGCGAAGGCGGCGACGTGCACCCGACGGATCCGCACTTCGCGGCCCAGTGGCACCTCGAGAACACGGGCCAGTCCGGCGGGCACGCCGGAGCCGACATCGCGGCCGTCAGCGGCTGGGACTGGACGCGCGGCTCGGAAGAGATCGTGGTGGCGGTGCTCGATTCGGGGCTCGTGCCGGACCAGCGCGAGTTCGCCGGGCGCACGCTGCCGGGCCACGACTTCGTCAACGAGGATCCCTTCCCGAGCGACGACCACGGCCACGGCACGCAGGTCACGGCCCTGCTCGGCGCCAGCGCCGACAACGACTTCGGGATCGCCGGCGTCGACCACCGCTGCCGGATCCTGCCGGTCAAGGTGCTCGACCGCTTCAACACGGGCACGAGCTTCGACCTCGCCCAGGGCCTCGTGTTCGCCGCCGATGCCGGCGCCGACGTGGTCAACCTGAGCCTGGTCAACTATCCGGCCAGCGCCGCGCTCGTCGAGGCCCTGAGCTACGCGCGCGAGGCCGGCTGCGTGCTGATCGCCTGTGCGGGCAACGGCGGAGCGGGCGACGCCGATCGCTCGTTCCCCGGACGCTCACCGCTGACCGTCTCGGTCGGCGCGACCGATGCACACGACCGGCGCGCGAGCTTCTCGGGCACGGGCGCGCGCCTCGACCTCGTGGCTCCCGGAGACGGCGTGGTGACGCTCGCGCCCGGCACCGGCGGCGGCACGCGGCTCTTCTCGGGCTGCTCGGCGGCGACGCCGGTCGTCAGCGGGATCGCGGCCCTGGCGCTCGCGCTCGACCCGACGCTCGGGCACGAAGGCGTGCGACGCCTGCTCCTGGCGGGCGCCGAGGACCGCGTCGGACGCGCGAACGAGGATCTGCCGGGCCGCGACGACGCGATGGGACACGGACGCGCCAACCTGGCGAACACGCTCGATGCGCTGCGCGACCGGCGCGCGCCGGAGGCCTTGCTCGTGGTCGCGCTGGAGGAGCTCGAGCGCTCGGGCGAGCTCGTTTCGGTCGATCTGGAGGCTTCGGCCCGGGATTTCGTGGACGCAAAGCCCGAGCTCGAGCTCGTCGTGCTGTGCGACGAGGGCTCGGCGAGCGATGCGCGCCTCGCGGCCAGCGAGCTCGAGCTGCGCGAGGCGGCGGACGCGAGCGGCGATGGCCGCGTCTACCTCGTCCGGCTGCAGGCCACCGACGATGCCGGCAACGTGGGCCGCGCGCTCGCGACCGTCGTGGTCGCGCGCGACGGGACGGACGAGGCCCGGGAAGCGGTGCGCGCCGAGGCCGCGCAGCTCGCGACCGCGCTGGAACGCGGCGGGCGCGTGCCGCCCGGCCTGCGCGAGCTCGCACGCGCCACGTGGCCGACCCGCGACCCCGTCGGGGGCACGACCGAGCGACGCTGAGGGACCCGACGCGCGACCTGGCGCACCCCGTCGCTTCGCACGGGGCGCGGCGTAAGATGCGCCGATGACCTCGCCCCTGACCCGCGCGGAGCGCACGCGCTACGCCGAGACTTCCCGTCACGCCGACGTGCTCGCCTTCCTGGGCGAGCTCGAGGCTCGCAAGGACCCGCGCCTGCACCGCACCTCGTTCGGGACGAGCCCGGAAGGGCGCGAGCTGCCGCTGCTCGTGCTCTCGGCCCGCGGAATCAAGACGCCGGTCGCGGCGCGCGCCAGCGGGAAGCCGGTCGTGCTCGTGATCAACGGCATCCACGCGGGCGAGGTCGAGGGCAAGGAAGCCTCGATGATGCTCGTGCGCGACCTCCTGGACGGGAAGCACGGCGACCTCGGCGAGCTGCTCGAGCACCTGACGCTGGTCGTCGTGCCGCTCTTCAACCCCGACGGCAACGACCGCATCTCGCCCGAGAACCGCAAGCTCGACATCGCGAAGCTCGAGGGGCAAAAGGGACCCCTGAGCGGCGTCGGCACGCGCGTCAACGCCTCGGGCGTCAACCTGAACCGCGACTACATGCGCCAGGGCGCGCTCGAGATGCAGCTCCTGCAGACGCGCGTGTGCCAGCCGTGGAAGCCGCACCTGACGGCCGATTGCCACGCCACGAACGGCTCGGTGCACCGCTTCGACATGACCTTCGACGTGCCGCACACGATCGAGAGCGGGCGGCCCGAGCCGATCCTGTTCATGCGCGAGCGCGTGCTGCCGGCCGTGAAGCGCGAGGTGAAGGCACGCTGGGGCCGCGAGAGCTCGTGGTACGGCAACTTCCTGGTCGACGAGCAGAAGCCCGGCGAGGGCTGGATCACCTACACGCACCACCCGCGCTTCGGCGCGAACTACCGCGGACTGACCGGGCGCTGTGACGTGCTGCTCGAGACCTACTCGTACCTCGAGTTCGAGGACCGCGTGCACACGACCTACGCCTTCCTGGTCGAGCTGCTGCGCTTCGCGGGCGAGCACCCGGACGAGCTCATGACCGTGGTCGAGGCCTGCGCGACGCCGCGCGAGAAGATCGCCGTGCGCTACGGCCTCGAGGCCTTCAACGAACCGATCGAGATCCTGACGCGCACGCCGCGCACGCTCGAGGGCGCGCCGAGCTCCGTCTTGCTGCCCCACCACGCGCGCTTCGTCGGCAGCGAGGTGGTCGAGCGCCCGTGGGGCTACGTCGTGCCCGATTCCCTGGCGAGCTTCTTCCGCGGCCACGGGCTCGAGGTCTCCTGGCTCGGCCAGAACAGGAAAGCCCTGGGCGAGGTCGCCTGCGTCGATGCGGTCTCGCGCGCCGGCTCGCGCAAGATCCTCGAGGCGACCGATCTCGGCGAGCTCGCGCTCGAGGCCCATTACGAGGCCGCCGCGCTGACGCTCCCGCAGGGCACCTGCTTCGTGCGCACCGAGCAGCCGCTCGGCGCCGTCGCCACCTACCTGTGCGAGGCGAAGAGCGACGACAACCTGTGGGTCAACGGCCTCCAGCCCGAGCCCAAACCCGGCGACGAGCTCGGCGTCTTCCGCCTGCTCGAAGCGCTGGAATAGCCCTCAACGGCGCTGGAAGCGCGGCGTCGAGCGGTCCTCGCGCAGCGGGTCGGCCTCGCGCTCGAGCACGAGGTTGTCGATCGCGCCCGAGCCGATCAGCACGACCTCCATGCGCACGACCTCGCCCGGGATGAAGTCCGGGTCGCTGGTGGCAGTGGCGGTCGCGGCGAAGCCGGGCTGGGGCAGGAGCGAAGTCAGATCGAGCGTGCGGAAGCCCGGCGGGCCGTCCACGACGCGATCCTCGGTCCAGCCGCCCGGCACGCTGAAGATGCGCCCGTTGCCGAGCACGTCGGTCAGGAAGATCTTGACCCCCCCGCCGGGGCCGTCGACGTCGATCAGGTCGAGCGCGACGGGCTCGGCCTTCTCGATGAACGAGAGCGGCGAGAAGTCGAACACGATCGAGCCGCCGTTGGCGGCGTCGTCGGGCAGGTCGAAGATGCCCGGCACGGTCTGGCCCGGATTCTCCTGCAGCATCAGCGCGTGACCGGTGCCCACCAGGAGGTCCTGGTCCGAGCTCGCCCCGTTCGGCCCGCTCGGGTCGGTGTCGAAGATCGCGAGGCCCTGGTGCAGCGGCCCGCTGACGGGCTGGCGCGCGGAGAGCGCGAACACGCGCCCGAACTCGGGCGGCGTCGTGAGGTCCTGGCCGTTCACGAGCGGCGTCGTGAGGTCGTCCTCGGTCTCGAAGTCGAAGGTCAGCTGGACCGGCGGCGCGTCGTACTCGATGTCGAGGTAGGTCTCGTTGGTGATGTCGAGCAGCGCGCCGCTGATCGCATCGAACAGCGCGCCCTGCACGAAGCGCTCGCGCGAGCCGTCGTTGACGACCGGGCCGCGCTCGGGCGGACGCTCGACGATCACCTGCTTCGAGCCCGGTCCGAGGAACACGCCCACGAGCTGCGGCGGATACTGCGCCGTCGTGAAGGCCTGCGGGCGCTCGGAGGTGTAGAGGTACGCCACGACCTTCTCGAGCGGACCGCGCCCGGAGGCCACGGTGAAGGTGAGCGACGGCGTGCTGCCGCGGCCCCAGATCGACTCGTCGAAGCGGATGGAACCGACCGTGGCGAGCGGCGCGGAAGGCGCGCCGGAGAGCGCGGCGCCCACCGCGAGCGCGGCGAAGAGACCCTGGAGATGACGCATGTGACCCTGGTGAGAACCGTGACCCCGTGCCGTGAAAGCGAGATTGTAGGCATGCGGCCCGGATCCGGGTGATAAAGAAGCCCGACATGCGCCCGCCCCGTCGGCCCGCATGACGCCCCTGACATGAGTCGGCCCGCCGATCCCGCCTCGCTCCAGGCCTCGGTCCCCGAGAACCCCGACGCGACCGCGCAGATCCTGGAGCGCCTGCTGAGCCACGGCGCGCGCGGGACGCGCTACCAGGCGCGCGGCGAGGTCGCGCGCGGCGGCATGGGCGTGATCCTGCGCGTGTGGGACGAGGACCTGCGGCGCGAGCTCGCCATGAAGGTCGTTCTGGGCGAAGAAGGCGAAGCCGGGACCGGCACGGTCGCGCCCAAGATGCTCGGGCGCTTCCTCGAGGAGGCGCAGGTCACCGGCCAGCTCGACCACCCGGGCATCGTGCCCGTGCACGAGCTCGGCCTCGACGAGCGCGGCTCGGTCTACTTCACGATGCGCCTGGTCAAGGGCCGCGACCTGAAGGAGATCTTCGAGCGCTGCCACGCGGGCGACGCCGACTGGCCGCTGACGCGCGTGCTGTGGATCCTGCTCAAGGTCTGCGACGCGATGGCCTACGCCCACGAGAAGGGCGTCGTGCACCGCGACCTGAAGCCCGCCAACGTGATGGTCGGGCGCCACGGCGAGGTGTACGTGATGGACTGGGGCCTGGCGCGCGTGCTCGGGCGCCCGGATCTGCACGACCTGCGCCTGAAGCGCGAGGAAACGGCCATGAGCCTGGTGCAGAGCGACCGCCGCGCGGACGCCTCGCACTCGGCCGACTCCCTGCTCTTCACGATGGACGGCGACGTGGTCGGCACGCCGGCCTACATGGCGCCCGAGCAGGCGCGCGGCGAGATCGAGAAGCTCGGCCCGCGCTCGGACGTGTACGCGCTCGGGGCGATGCTCTACCACCTCCTGTCGGGCGAGATGCCCTACATCCCGAGCGGCGCGAAGGTCTCGCAGCACGCCGTGCTGCGCATGGCGCTCGAGGGGCCGCCGCGCGCGCTGCAGGCCGTGCGCGCCGACGTGCACGAGGAGCTCGCGGCGATCTGCGACAAGGCCATGGCGCGCGCGCCCGAGCAGCGCTACGCCGACATGGGCGCGCTCGGCGCCGACCTGCGCGCGTACCTCGAGAACCGCGTGGTCTCGGCCCACCGGCGCGGCGCCTGGATCGAGCTCGTGAAGTGGGTCCAGCGCAACCGCGCGCTGGCCGTGGCCTGGTCGGCGGCGGTCCTCGTGACGCTGCTCGGGCTCGGCGCGACGGCCTACGTGCAGGTGCGCGGGCGGCGCGCGGCCGAAGCTGCGCGCGGCGAGGCGGTGGCGAGCGAGACGCGCGCGCGCGCGGCCCAGACCGAGGCCGAGCGCCTGGAGGCGCTGGCGCGGCGCGAGCGCTCGAACGTGCTGCGCCTGTCGGCCTTCCAGGAGCTCGCCGACCTCGAGCGCGAGGCCGACCTCCTGTGGCCAGCCGTGCCGGCCAAGGTGCCCGAGCTCGAGGCCTGGCTGGCGCGCGCGAAGAAGCTCGCGGCCGGGCTGGAGCCGGGCGCGGACGGCGATCCGGGCCACCGGCGCGTGCTGGCCGAGCTCGCGGCGCGCGGCACGCGACTCGCACCCGAGGAGCGCGCGCGGCGCGTGGCGCAGCACCCGCGCGGCGCCGAGCTGCGCGCGGCCGAGGCCGAGCTCACCGCGCGCCTCGCGGCCGAGGCCGTGCGCCGCGGAAGCACGCAGGCCCCCGACTTCGCGCTCGACGCCGAGCAGGTCGCAGGCACGCCCGAGGACTGGAACGCGCGCGCTTTTCCGCTGGTCGATCCCGCGCGCACGGTCTTCGGGCGCGAGGCCGAGGGCCTGGCCCTGGCGCGCGCGGCGAGCGAGGAGCTCGACGGCCCGCGGCGCTGCTTCGTGCTCGACACGCTGGCCTGGGCCGAGCTCGCCTGCGGCCTCGACGAGGACGCGCTGGCGAGCTCGCGCCGCGCGCTGGCCGCGGCGCCGCCGGGCAACCTGCCCGATTTCGAGCAGCACCTCGAGCGCCTGAGCCAGGCGGTCGCCGTCGCGCGCGGCCCGCGCGGCGGTGAGGCGCTCGCGTCGGCGCGCGCGCGCGTGGCCGAGCTCGAGCGCGAGGTCCTGGGTCAGCCGCAGCCGACCTTCGCGAGCGAGGACGACCGCTGGTGGCACGGCCAGCTGGTCGAGCTCGTGCGCGCGCTCGAGGCCTTCACCGATCCCGCGACCGGCCTCGTCGAGGGGCTCTCGCCCGTGCACGGCCAGGGCGTCGCGCGGCGGCTCGCCTTCGCGCGCGCGCTCGAGGAGCGCACGCTGCGCGCGCCCGAGGCCGCGCAGGCCTGGGAAGCGGTGCGTGCGCGCGTGCGCGACAGCCACGGGTTCGAGCTCGCGCCGCAGCTCGGGCTCGTGCCGCTCGGTCCCGACCCGGAGAGCGGGCTCGAGGAGTTCGGCGAGCTCGCCACGGGCGAGCCCGCCACGCGCGCCGCGGACGGGAAGCTCGTGCTGGCCGCCGAAACGGGCGTCGTCTTCGTGCTCGTGCCGGGCGGCGAGACCTTCCTCGGCGCGCAACGCTCCGACACCGCGCAGGTGAACCACGATCCGCAGGCCCAGGTCGACGAGGGCCCGGTGCACGCCGTGACGCTGGCGCCGTTCTTCCTGGCGAAGCACGAGCTCACGCAGGCGCAGTGGCAGCGCTTCACCGGCCGCACGCCCGCGAAGTACCTGGCCGGCACGCAGGTGCGCACGGCGCCGATCACCGCGCGCTCGCCGCTCGAGCGCGTGAGCTGGCTCGAGGCCACGCGCGAGCTCGCGCGTCTCGGCTGGCAGCTCCCGACCGAGGCCCAGTGGGAGCACGCCGCCCGCGCCGGAGCCGAGGGCCCATGGTGGACCGGCGACGAGCCGCTCTCGCTGGAGGGCGCCGCCAACCTCTCCGACCGCTCGGCGCGCGCGCGCGGCGCGCCCTGGACGACCTTCAGCGAAGAGCTCGACGACGGCCACTTCGCGCACGCGCCGGTGGCGAGCTTCGCGCCCAACGCTTTCGGCCTGCACGACGTGCACGGCAACGTCTACGAATGGTGCCGCGACGACTACGGCTCCTACGAGCTCGCGCACGCGCCGCTCGACGGCCTGCGCCTCGGCGGCAACCCCGCGGCACGCATCGTGCGCGGCGGCAGCTTCGTCTCGGCCGCCGGTGGCGCACGCCTCGCGAAGCGCGACTCGGCCCCGCCCGAGCTCGAGAACGAGTCGATCGGCCTGCGCCCCGCGCGCGCGCTCGAGCCCTGACGCGCGGGCGCGCCCGCGCTACAGCACGAAGCGCACGACCTCGATCCGACCCAGGGCCTGGAAGATGTCGTTGCGCTCGATCTCGTCGCGCACGTGGACGCGCAGCTCGAGGCGCTGGTAGCGGCCGGTCGAGCTGGCGCCGATCGCCTCCAGGGTGTGCTCCGAGGTGCCCATCAGGGCCACCACGGCCGTCCGCAGGGCCGTCTCGTCGGTGCAGATCAGCCGGTAGGTCCAGGTGCAGGGGTAGCTGAGCTCGGGGCGGCGATCGCCGAAGGTGTCCACGGGAGGATGATACGGCGCAGGTGGGCCGCGGTGCGCTTGACCCGGACGATCGCGCTCGGGATCCTCACTCCACCCCTGCTCCGGAGATCCCCCATGCGACTCGTCCCCGTAGCGCTCGTCGCGACCCTCGCGGCGGGCACGGCCCTCGGCCTCACGCTCGCCCGCTCGGCCGAACCGGTGCGCTTCGCGCCCGCCGGCTTCGGTTTCGAGCTCACGGCGCACTCGCCCGGCAACCCCCAGGCGACCTACGACCTCTTCACGGGCGACATCGCGCCCTGGTGGGACCACACCTTCTCGGCCAAGCCGCTGAAGCTCGTGCTCGAGGCGAAACCGGGCGGCGGCTTCTTCGAGATCTTCGACGAAGCCGGCAACGGCGTGAAGCACGCCGAGGTACTGGTCGCGTTGCGCGGCGAGGAGCTCGTCTTCCGTGGCCCGCTCGGCTTCGGACGCATGGGCGTGCACCTCGACTTCGTGCACCGCCTGGTGCTCACGGCCGACGAGGCCGGCGGTACCAAGCTGACCCTGACCGTGCACGGCGCGGGCGAGGTCGCCGAGGGCGTGCCCGAGACCGTGCAGAAGGTCTGGGAGCACTTCCTGCACGAGCGTTTCGAGCCGTATGCGCGCGAGAAGCTGGGCGGATAGCGCGGACCGGATAGGCTGAGGAGGTCGATTCCCGGGGCGAATCGCGGCCCCCCGGAACCCGGCGGGCGCGCGCGGCGTCCCAGGAGGCTCGTTCCTCCCCCCCTGCACGCCCGTCCATGTCGATTTCGCGCTCCGCCTGGTGCCTCGCGCTCGTGCTCCTGTCCGCCTGCCGGCAGGACACGGCTCCGCTCCTCCCCCGCCCGACCGAGCACACGCTCGAGGCCAGCGCCGAGGCCGACCAGAAGGCGCGCCGCAAGGCCTGGTTCGCGCACCGCCACCAGGCCGAGCCGGGTGTCGACTGGCGCGAGCTCGAGCGCGCGAATGGCGAGGCCGAGATCGAGCGCCGCAACCGCAGCACGCGCGCCCTGGCGACGACCAGCCACTGGGTCGAGCGCGGCAGCGAGAACGTCGCCGGGCGCGTGCACACCGCCGCGCTCGCGAGCGACGGCCAGTCGCTGCACGTCGGCACCTCGCTCGGCGGCGTGTGGGAGGGCGCGCTCAACGGCTCGAGCTGGACGCCCTACGGCGACAACCTCTACGGCGGCGGCCACCACCTCGCCGTCGTGCCCGGCGCGACGAGCGGCGCGCCCGATGCGGTGCTCGTGGCGAGCGACGGCGGCCTGGTGCACCTCACGCGCGACCGCGGCGCGACCTGGCAGATCCCGAGCGGCCTCGGCACGCCGAACGGCGTGCGGCGCGTCCTGACCACGAGCGACGGCAGCGGCACGGTGTTCCTGCTGCGGCGCGGCAACTCGCGCTGGAAGCTCTTCCGCTCGACCGACGCCCTGGCGAGCTTCCAGGAGGTCTTCGACTTCAACACCTTCGCCGGCGATGCCTGGCTCACGCGCGACGGGCGCACCGACCTCTACATCGTCACCGCGACCGGCGTGCAGAAGAGCACGAACCTCGGCGCGAGCTGGAGCGCGGTCGGCGCGGCGCCGGTCAGCGGCACGCAGGCCGAGCTGACCGGCTCGGAGGCCGGCGCGCCGCGCCTGTGGAGCGTGTGGAAGAGCGGCGGGCAGTCGAAGCTCTACCGCTCGAACGACGCGGGCGCGAGCTGGACGTTCCTGTCGAACCTGTCGGACTACTGGGACGTGCTCAACGCCTCGCTCACGAGCGAGGACGTGCTGCTCTACGGCGGCGTCGAGGCGCACCGGAGCTACGACGCGGGCAGCTCGTTCGCGGTGATCAACACCTGGGGCGCCTACTACGGCAACCCGGCCGCGCGCCTGCACGCCGACATCCAGGGCATCGACGTGGTGCCCTCGAGCGGGCTCTTCGGTGAGACCTGGTACATCTCGACCGACGGCGGCCTGTACCGCTCGACCGATCTGCTCTCGAGCGTCGAGAACCTCGCGCTCTCCGGGCTGCGCATCTCGCAGTACTACTCGACCCACACCTCGTCGGCGAATCCCGAGCACGTCTTGGCCGGCGCGCAGGATCAGGGCTACCAGCGCGCGACCAGCGGTTCAGCCAGCGCCGAGCCGCTCGACTTCACGCAGCTGATCAGCGGCGACTACGGACACCTGACGAGCGGCGACGGCGACCACGACTTCGTCTTCAGCTGCTATCCGGGCTTCGTCCTGATCCAGGTGGGCGAGACGAACCCGCAGCTGCGCACGGCCGACTTCCCGGCCGGCGAGGACCACGCCTGGATCCCGCCGATCGTGGCCGATCCGCTCGACGCGCGGAACTTCTTCCTGTGCGCCTCGCACCTCTACCGCTACGTGAAGGGTTCGGGCAACACCTGGACGGTCACGCAGTGGTCGAACTTCGACTTCGGCGTCGCGGCCGGCGAGTACGTCAGCGCGCTGGTCTTCTCGCCGCTCGATCCGCAGCGCGCCTACGCGGTCACCGACCGCGGCCGCATGTACCACTCGTCCGATCGCGGGGTGAGCTGGACGGCCTCGACCTCGACCGGGCCGAGCGGCCAGTACTTCTACGGCACGGCGCTCGTCGCCAGCGCGCTCGACGTCGACACCGTCTACGTCGGCGGCTCGGGCTACTCGGGCCCGGCCGTGTACCGCTCGACCGATGGCGGCGTCTCGTTCCAGGCCTGGAACACCGGCCTGCCGCCCACGCTCGTCTACTGCCTCGGCGAGGCGCGCGACGGCAGCGGGACGCTCTTCGCCGGCAGCGAGCAGAGCGCGTACCGCCGCGCTCCGACCGACGCCGCCTGGACGAACCTGACCGGCAGCGAGGCGCCGATCACGATCTACTGGAGCGTGGAAGCCCTGCCGCACGAGAACACGATGCGCTTCGGCACCTACGGGCGCGGCATCTTCGACTACCAGCTCGACCTGCAGGCGCGCGCCACGCCGCGCAACGGCCTGGGAGTCAACGTCGAGTGCCTGAGCAGCGTGACGCCGCCCGAGATCGGCGGCGCGTGGAGCGCGCGCATCGACCCGACCGTGCTGGCCGGCACGAGCTTCGTCTCGCTGGTCGTGCGCGCCGCGCCGACCGGTGGCCTGGTGCTGGGCTACGGCGAGCCGCTGGTCGCGGGTCCGAAGCTCCTGTCCGCCGGCCAGCCGGCGAACGCGCTCGGCAACGTATTCAGCTTCCCGCTCCCGAACGACCCCGGACTCGTCGGCCTGACCGCCAGCGCGCAGGCCGTGCTGGTCGGCGGCGGCCTCACGCTCGGCAACGCGCTCGATCTGCTCGTCGGCTACTGAAGCCGCTCAGCACGCGAGCTCGACGCCCATCTCGCGCAGGACCAGCGGCACGGCCGCCAGCAGCGCGTCCATGTCGCCCTCGAACAGGCGCCCGATGTTGCCGAGGCGGAAGCAATCCGCCTGCGTCAGCTTGCCCGGATAGATCAGGAAGCCGCGCGCGGAGAGCGCCCGGTAGAAGACCTGGAAGTCGAAGCGCGGGTGCGCGGGGTAGAGGAAGGTCGAGATGATCGGGCTCGAGGCCGCAGCCGGGACGTAGGCGCGGAAACCCAGGGCTTCCATGCCGCTGCGCAGGCGCAGGTGGTTGGCGCGGTAGCGGCGCTCGCGTCCGGCCACGCCGCCCTCGATCTCGAGCTCGGCCAGCGCGCGGTGCAGCGCGAGCACGACGTGCGTGGGCGGCGTGAAGCGGAACTGACCGTCCTTCTCGAGGCCGCGCCACTGGGCCAGGAGGTCGAGCGCGAGCGTGCGCGCGCGGCCCTCGATCTGCTCGAGCGCACTGCGCCGTGCGAGCACGAAGGCGAGGCCGGGGATGCCCTCCAGGCACTTGTTGGCCGAGGCCGCCAGGAAGTCGACGTGGGCCGCGTCGAACTCGATCGGCAGCGCGCCGAAGGCGCTCATCGCATCGACGAAGTACGAGCGCCCGGCCGCGTGCACGACCTCGCCCACCGCGCGCATCGGGTTCAGCACGCCTGAGGTCGTCTCGACGTGCACCAGGGCGACGTGCGTGAGCGCAGGGTCGCGCGCGAGCAGGCTCTGCACCGCGGCCGGATCGATCGGCGTGTCCTCGCGCGCGCGCAGCACCTCGCAGGCGATGCCGTGCACGCCGGCCATCTTGACGATGCGCTCGCCGTAGGCGCCGTTGACGCAGGCGAGCAGCTTCCCGTCGCGCGGCACGATCGACGACAGCGCCGATTCGACCGCGAACGTCCCGCTGCCCTGCACGAGCACCGCCTCGTGCCCGCGCGCCTGCGCCAGGCCGTAGATCCCGAGCAGCCGCTCGCGCACCTCGCGCACGACCGCCAGGAAGGTCTCGTCGCGCGAGCCGAGGTCGGTCAGCATGGCCTGCTTGACGGTCGCGCTGGTGGTCAGGGGCCCCGGCGTGAAGAGCAGCTTGTCGTGCGCCAGGGGAAGGGAGCCGGCCGGGTGGGATTCGCGCATGACGGAAGATAGCCCGCCGGAGGGCGCCGGGCGCGGGTCGCGCACCCGCCCGGGAACGGTCTTGCTACCTTGCGCGGGTCGCCGAAGAGCCCATCCCCCCTCAAGCTGGACGCCCGGCGCGACCGAAATCCTTTCCCCATGTCCGCCAGGTCCATCGCCCGCCGTGGCTTCACGCTGCTCGAGCTCCTGCTGATCCTGCTCGTGATGGCCCTCGGCGCGGCCTTCACGATCCGCCACTACTTCGCGCAGTCGGACGTGACCCTCGAGAACGCCGCCATCCTGCTGGCGCGCGACGTGCGCGCGGCCCAGCACCGCTCGCTCCTGCTCGGCGAGCCGAGCCTGATGCGCTTCCTGCCGGACGGCGCCGGCTACGTGGTCACGGACAAGCAGGGCAACGTGGTCCTGAACCCGATGACCGACCGCCCGTTCGTGCGCAGCTACCCCGACGACGGGGTCTTCTGCGGAGTGGTCGTGCTGTCGGCCTCGTCGGGCGACGACCGCACGCTCGAGATCGACAAGCGCGGCGTGCCCAGCGAGGGCCTGGAAGTCACCCTCGGGTTCGAGGACGACCAGCGCACCCTGATCCTCGACGGCAAGACCGGTCAGATGACCCTGGTCGACTCGTCGAGCGGCTGGATCGACCTCGACGCCTGACGCGAGGCCCGCGCCCGCCTCGCCACGGGCAAAAAAAAGGAGTCGTCTCCACACAGGGATGTGGAGACGACTCCGCGCGGATCACGCGCGACGCTTGCACGCCGCGCGCGGGTCGAGGGGACGGCAGTACCCCTCGGCCAGCTCCGGAAATCGAGGCAGGGAGATCCTCCGGAGCTTCGAGTTGTGAGCGTCGGCAGGACGCTCGACCCGCCCAGG
>Ga0172376_10003662_pt1 | contig 18031 bp, 12 predicted proteins | sample Lak35m_FD_121114 | JGI IMG/M metagenome (GOLD analysis project Ga0172376, IMG submission 121114) | Freshwater microbial communities from Kabuno Bay, South-Kivu, Congo - kab_092012_35m | ecosystem: Environmental > Aquatic > Freshwater > Lake | place: Democratic Republic of the Congo: South-Kivu... | reverse complement strand
TGAACCGGCTCTTGCGGGTTCTCAAGGTATGGCCGCATCGCCTGCAGCAGCCCACGCGCCCGCAACCGGAGGCTCTCCGCCCGCACCGCTTGCCATGGCAGGAACGGCACGCCTGGAAAGCGGATTTGAATCAGAGTACGGGCCAGCAACTGATCGGGGTATTGAACACGCTCAAGGCGTATCAGAACACCCACCTGGACGAGCTGATTCCTTTGGTGCTGATCGGCCATTCCAAACTGTTCAACGCCTGGAACGCCCGTTCATTACAGCTTTTCCTGGCCTATTGTCGGCAAGGGCATCATCGAATGTGTTTCGATACCCTGCAAACACTGTCGGTGGAACTGGATACCATGTACAGGAACGGACGCCTATGAAAGAGCTATCGATCATCATCGTCAGCTGGAATGCCCGTGAATTTTTGCGGGCCTGCCTGCAATCCATCCGCGAGACGGGTCAGGACATCGATCATGAAATCATCGTGGTCGACAATGCCTCCGAGGACGGCAGCCCGGAAGCCGTGCAGCGGGACTTTCCCGAAGTCATACTGATACAGACCGGAGCCAACCTGGGGTTTGCCGCCGCCAACAATCGGGGACTGAGCCGGGCGCAGGGGCGTTATTTTTGTCTGATCAATCCCGATGTCGTGCTGCAACCCGATTGCCTGAGGGTATTGCTCCGGTTTATGGACTGCAACCCCGACACCGGCATGGCAGGCCCCCGCCTACTCAACCCCGACCATACCCACCAGACCTCGACGACCCGCCACCCCGGCCCGCTCGACAGTTGGAAAAAAGCCTTGTTCCTGCACCGACTGGCAGGCCGTCGCCGGATGGATGATCCCTGCATTCGGGATGTGCCGGTGCTGTATGGCATGTTCTGGATCATTTCCCGTGCGGCCTGGTCCCGTGTCGGTGGCCTGGATGAACGGTTTTTCATGTACGGGGAAGATATGGACTGGTGCAAGCGGTTCCACGATCACCGGTTCAGGGTGGTGTATGTCCCTTATGCCACGGCGTTTCACGAAGGTGCTGGCAGTTCCCGCCGGGTTCCGGTGCAAATGGCCATACAGTTGCGGCAGTCGCGACTGCTGTACTTCAACAAGCATCATGGCTGTCTTCCCCGATTGATCGATCTGTCCGGCCTGATGGCGGAGTCGCTGATTCGTCTGGTGCTGGGTGTTTTACTGGTGCCGTTGGGTGTCCGTGACCGGGAATGGCTGACCGGGTATCTGTTCCGCCACGCCGTCTGCCTGCGGTGGCTGATTCGTCGGGGTGGAGGATTCGTGTTTCAGCGATCGGGGTATCCGCTGGCATGAACATTCGTCTTGTAATGCTTTCGCCTCGTTTCGGGTCTGGCCGGGTCATCCGTTCGGGTTTGATCGGCCAGGAAAAGCTGTTTGTGGCCAGCAAACCGGTGTGCGCATGAACCAGACCGCTTATGTCATCATCACTCCGGCCCGCAATGAGGAAGCCCATATCGCCCGGCTGATCCGTTCGGTAGCCTGTCAGACGCTCAAACCGGCTTTGCATCTCATCGTCAATGACGGCTCCACCGATCGCACCGGGGCCATCGTCGAGTCATTTCTGCCCGACCTTGAATACCTGCGGCTGCTGACCCGTCCGCACGAGACCGCCGCCGGCTTTGGTTCCAAGGCGGCGGCCTTCAATCAGGGCTGGCAACAGGTACAGGCCCTCGATCCCGGGTATGTGGCCAATCTCGATGCCGATGTGTCTTTGCCACCGGCCTATTTCGGGAGTCTGCTGAGGGTATTCGAACAGAATCCCCGCCTGGGCCTGGCGTGCGGCTGGGTGCATGAGAAAACCGGCGAGGGATTCACCCCACAGCGCACCCGCGATGACAGTGTGGCCGGCCCGGCACAGTGTTTCAGAACCCGCTGTCTGGCAGACATCGGGGGTTACCGGGTATTACGGCGGGGAGGCATCGATACCCTGGCTGAAATCATGGCCAGGCAGGCCGGCTGGGAAACCCGCACCCTCCGCAACCTGATCGTGCAGGCCCACCGGCCGGTGCGCACCGGACGAAAATCGGTGCTGGGGGTTCGCTTCAACAAGGGCATGGTGCAGTACGAACTGGGTTATCACCCGCTGTACCAACTGGCCTCCTGCCTGTACCGGATACCGGAAAAGCCTTACCTTGTAGGCAGCCTGAGTACCTGGCTGGGTTACCTTTGGGCTGCCCTCGGACGTTACCCGCATCCGCTTGCCCCGGCGCAGGTGGCCCGGATCAGGCAGGAACAATGGAACCGGTTGTGGCATCCGTAAAACCACGGATAGCCCGGAACTACAGCCATCCCGACCGCCCCTCAAACGACAGGAGTACACCATGTGCGGACTATGTGGCATTTATCATCCGGGTGAAGTCATCGATGCAGACACGCTGCAACAGATGACAGCAGTCCTGCGTCACCGGGGCCCGGACGGCGAAGGCCTGTGGCGGAATCAGGGCATCGGCCTGGGACACCGGCGGCTGAGCATCATCGACCCGGTCGGCGGGCAGCAACCCCTGCACCGTGCTGATCAACGCCTGAGCCTGGTCTTCAACGGAGAAATCTACAACTACCTCGAACTGAAGCAGGAACTGGCCCGGTATGGCCATGCCTTTCACACCGCCAGCGATACCGAAGTGCTGCTGCGGGCCTATGAACACTGGGGTCTCGATTGTGTGCATCACTTCAATGGCATGTTTGCCTTCGCCCTGTGGGACGGCAACCGGGAGCAGTTGTTACTGGCCCGCGATCATCTGGGCATCAAACCCCTGTACTACAGGCAACAGGCAAACTGCCTGTGGTTTGCCTCCGAGATCAAGAGCCTGTTGCGGGCCGGACCATACCCCGCCAATCTGGATACCGATGCCCTGAGTCTGTTATTCAGTTTTCGCTTCGTGCCCTCTCCCCGTACCCTGTTTTCCGGTATCTACAAGCTGCCACCCGGTCATCGACTGGTGGCAACGGCGGCAGGCATCGCCCTCGACCGTTACTGGAACCCCAGGCCGGTGATCCGTACCCGCTGGAACGAGGCAGACCTGCGCGAAGAATACGCCAGTCGACTGACGGCGGCCGTCACCCGGCAATTGCGCAGCGATGTGCCGGTCGGGCTGTTTCTGAGTTCGGGGGTGGATTCGGCCACCCTGCTGGCCCTGATGAGCCAGCAGGCCGAGCGTCCGGTCAAAACCTATACCCTGGGCTTTGCCGATGGCGAAGACACCTCGGAACTGGCCGATGCGGCCCGACTCGCGGCCCATTTCGGAGCCGAACACCACACCCGGACCATTACCGCCGACGATTATCTGGATTATTTCGCACGGTACATGCAGGACATCGAGGAACCGGTGGCCCACGAACCAGCCCCGGCCTTTCATTTTCTGGCCGGGCTGGCTGCACGCGAGGTCAAGGTGGTGTTGAGTGGTCAGGGGGCGGATGAACCCTGGGCCGGTTATGACCGCTACCGGGGCCTGAGCCTGTCCCGCTACTATGCCCGGCTGCCGGTCGGCCTGACCCGGTTCATCGCGGCCGCCGCACTGCACATTCCCCTGCCGCTGGAGCGATTCAAACGGGGGGCCATCGCCCTGGCAGAACCCGACCTGACGCGACGACTGGCCGGTATCTATTCGTTTTTCAGTCCCGCCATGAAAGAGGCCCTGTACCGTGGGCCCCTGCGGGAACAATACCAGTCCGGTCTGGAGCGGGTGCTGGACATCATTCGCGGCTGGCAATCGGGCATTACCCACCTGGATCCCCTGGCGCAGATGCTCTACATCGATACCCGGGCCGGTTTGCCGGACGATTTGCTGATGGTGGCAGACAAAACCTCCATGGCCCATTCGCTGGAAGTGCGGGTTCCCTATCTGGATCATTCGTTGATCGGCTTTATCGAATCCCTGCCGGTCGGTCTCAAACTGCATGGCATGACGGGAAAATACCTGCACAAGCAAACAGTGGCCCGCTGGTTGCCGCAGACTGTCGTCAGTCAACGCAAAAAAGGCTTTGCCCATCCGGTGGATCGCTGGCTCAAAACCCGTTTCCGCCCGCTGATCGAAGACCTGGTACTGGGACCGGATTCACCGCTGTTACCCTATTTCGACCGGGGTGTCATGCAGGCCATGTATCACCGCTACCGGGCCGGTCAGGAACCCCTGATGCGTCATTTTTACCTGTTGCTGAGCCTGGCACTCTGGTTGCGGGCTTATCAGGCAGGGGCGGCAATCCGGGGTTTGCCGCATTATCAACCGTAAAACCTCAGGAAACCCTTGCATGGAAATTCGCCTGTATACAGACATGGACAGCCTGGCGGCCATCAGGCCAAACTGGGAACAATGGCAAAACCAACCCAATAATGACTTCGAGCAGTTCCTGCTGGTATGCCGCCTGCGACCGGAGGTGCATCATCCCTGGGTCATGGTGGTTTATGAGGCGGCCATCCCGGTGGCCTTGCTGGCCGGGCGGGTAGAAACCCTGCCTTTTGCCCCGGCCATCGGGTATCTGAAACTGCCGGGTATTCGGCTCAAAACCCTGACCTTGCTGTATCAGGGCTTTCTGGGTCGACAGGACAGCACCACAGCCGAATGCCTGGTCGAAGCCCTGCGCCGCTGGCTGTCAGCGAGTGAGGTGGCTGAGGTGATATTGCCGGCACTGGAACCCGATTCGCCGCTGTACGGGGCCGTGATCCGGCAGACATCGACCTGGTTTTGCGAAAAGGGTGGTTTGTCGCAGTGCCACTGGCAGAGCGTCCTGCCCGAGGCAGGCGAGATACTGCTGGGTCAGATGAAAGCGAAACACCGGGCCACCCTCCGGAAACAGCAGCGTAGCCTGCAGGACAGCTTCGGCGATCGCCTCCGCTGGCAATGGCTGACCCGGTTCGAGGATTGGCCGACACTGTGTCAACAAATCGAGCGACTCGCAGCCAAAACTTACCAGCGCGGGTTGGGTGCGGGGTTTCGTGATGATCAGGAGTGGCGGGAACGCCTGGGTGTCTATGCCGCACGAGGTACCCTGCGCATAGCCCTGTTGTGGATCGATGAGACACCGGCCTGTTTTTTTATCGGTATCCGCTACGGTGAGGTACTGTTCGGGGCAGAACTGGGGTACGACCAAACCCTGAAAAATTACTCACCCGGCATTTTGTTGATCCTCTGGCTGATGGCGCGGATCAGGGAAGAAGGCATTTACCGGGTGGACTGGGGTCTGGGCGATGCGCAGTACAAACGGCAACTGGGGGCTGTGGCCTGGCCCGAACAAACCCTGTACCTGTTCAGACCGACCCCGGTTCACGCCCTGTTGCGTGGCGTACTCGGTTTGACACAGATGATCGATCACACGGTAAGAACCGTGCTGGAGAAAACCGATCTCACCAACCGGATCAGGACGGCCTGGCGTCGTCGGATGATTCAGCAGGCCGGGTAAGCAGGATGGGCGAATTTTCGCTGTCCTGTGGCCCGTGCTATGATCCCTCGCGTGTAGCGTCCCGCCCGCGCTTTCGTGGTTTCGGTTGATCGGGGCTGGTTCGGATGACCACCGTGGTTTCGGTTGATCGGGGCTGGTTCGGATGACCACCGTAGCTCCTCGATTGCGCTTCGCTTCATCGAGGCTACATTGTGATTGTGATTGTGATTGTCATTGTCATTGAAAATTTATCGGCATACGCTTTTCCTTGTGAGGATATCCGCTTGCAACCTTCCGCTATCGCCCCGCAGACTTCCCCTGAATACCCCTATCAACGTTTTGCCACCGAACTGGTGACCCGAGGCAAGATCCGTGAACAGGAAGTACACCGTGCCCGTTTGCTGGCGACAAAGACCGGTGACCAAAAACTGCCGGCCCTGTTGATCCGGCTGGGTTTGGTGTCGGAACGGGATGCCGCCGAGATACTGGCCGAGGTCAGCGATACGCCTTTGGTCTCGCCGCAGGATTTCCCCGATGTATCGCCCCTTCCGGAACACTGGTCTGCCCGTTTTCTCAAGGAAAATCACTTGCTCGGCATTGTCGCCCGGGAGGATGCCCTGCTGATCGCCGTCGCCGATCCCCTGGATACCGAACTCAGAGATGCCCTGACCCTGGCCAGTGACAAACCGGTGGAATTGTGTGTGGGCCTGCCCTCGGAAATCGATCGCGCCCTGGAACAACACCTGGGCAGCGGCAAAACCCTGATGGGCGAGATCGTCGATGATTTCGGCAGCGATGAGGAGGTGGATGAGGCCGATGTCGAACACCTGAAAGACCTGGCCTCGGAAGCCCCGGTGATCCGCATGGTCAACCTGATCATGCAACGGGCGGTGGAATCACGGGCTTCGGACATTCACGTCGAACCCTTCGAGCAACGGCTCAAGGTGCGGTTTCGGGTCGATGGCGTGCTGCGGGACGTGGAAGCCCCGCCGGTACGGTCGACGGCGGCGGTCATCTCCCGCATCAAGATCATGGCCAAACTCAACATCGCCGAACGGCGCCTGCCCCAGGATGGTCGCATCAAACTGCAAACCCAGGGCAAGGAACTGGATTTGCGGGTGTCTACCGTACCCACCCTGTACGGCGAAAGCGTGGTCATCCGTCTGCTGCACAAGGAAAGCATCCAGTTCGATTTTTCCGCCCTGGGTTTTGAAGGGGTCGCACTGGAGCGATTTTTGAACGTACTGAACCTGCCACACGGCATCATCCTGATCACCGGGCCGACCGGTAGTGGCAAGAGCACCACCCTCTACACCGCGCTGCATCGTATCAATACGCCGGAGCGCAAAATCATCACGGTGGAGGATCCGGTCGAGTATCAACTGGAAGGGGTCAACCAGATCCAGGTCAAACCCCAGATCGGCCTGACCTTCGCCGGTGCCTTGCGTTCCATCGTGCGGCAAGACCCGGATGTGATCATGATCGGTGAAATGCGCGACCTCGAAACCGCCCGCATCGCCGTGCAATCGGCCCTGACCGGTCACCTGGTACTCTCCACCCTGCACACCAACGATGCCGCCGGTGGGGTCACCCGCCTGATGGACATGGGGCTGGAGGATTACCTCATTACCTCGACCGTCAACGGTATTCTGGGCCAGCGTCTGGTGCGCAAACTGTGCCCGCACTGCCGGGAGGAATACCCGGCCCTGCCTGAACTGGTAGACGAAATGCGGCTGCGTCGCTACGTACCGGTCGGGCCGGTCAAGCTCTGTCGCCCGACCGGGTGTGAAGCGTGTGGTGGTAATGGCTACCGGGGACGGCTGGCGATACAGGAGTTTCTGGTGATGAGTGATGCCCTGCGGCGGCTGGTGATGAGCCACGCCCAGGCCCGCCAGATCGAGGAAATGGCCCTGCAGGAGGGCATGACCACCATGTATGAGGATGGGTTACAGAAAGCCCTGGCCGGGTTGACCACCATCGAAGAAGTCCTGCGGGTGACTTCGGACACCTGATGAATGGCGCACTGCGGATGCGATGCGGTGGTTTATCCTGATTTCTTTCGCGTCTGCGCCAAGGCCGCCAAACGCTCCAGCAGTTCCGGCGGCAGCCCTTTGAGTAGTTCCTCTTCGGATAAATCGCCAAGCCGATCCATGACCGACAGGTTTTTGAGTTTCTCTTTCGGTGAATACTGCCCCAAGACTTGTTCCGGTGAGTACTGTTGCAGTACTTTTTCCGCCGGAACGGATTTGAGATGGGCGAGGACAAATTCTTCTTCAAACTGTTGGCGGGTGTACGTCATGGGTAGTTTCTCTCTCAGGTAAAACTCATACAGCATCTGTATCAGAATGCCCAGCTCGCTGTTTCTGTTGGCCGTGTAGTGGCTACGGGCTTCCTCTACCACTTCAGGCCTGGCACTGAACAATCGCCAGATGGCATTATAGGGACCTTCCGGTATGCGCGAAAGGATGATCAAACGGATACAGATTTGCTCCCAATCCAGTTCATATACCCCGGGACTGATGCATCGCGGCTGGAAACGTTTGATGAGGGTACCGGGATAACGGGTGGTAATGCCGTACAGCCTGAACTGATTGAACGGCAGCAGTTTTTTCAGGGAAGGACTCACCAGTTTGCGGTAGTTGACGAAGTGACCTGTCAGTTCCATCAGTGCCCAAAGGTTGAAGGATTCGTGCAGGGATTTGTAGCTTAACAGGTTGTATCGGGCCATGTTGTCCAGACCATCGGGATAGCGATTGAAACCTGCCAGGGTTGTGCGTTGGATCACGGTAACGTCGATGAGCTGCTTTTTGACGCTGACATCCTTTTCTACTTCGACCTCGTAAGGACTGTCCCTGAAATGATTCATCATGAACATGCCGAGCAGGCGATGCCAGTCGCGATAACTGTCCTGCGCGTCGTCTTGTTCGGGATATTCCGGGGTCTTATCGCAGGGATTCATGGAATGAGCCGTCATGCAGACAGGGTTTGGGGTGATCGGTCGTTGGCCTGACCGTCAGTAAAGGTTGATGATCTCTGCCACCTCATTGTTTGAATCGACGCTGACGAGCATGAAGGCACCATCCCGTTCCTTGGCCAGATACCAGGAATTACCGAGGTAGACGATGAGGGGATCCGACACCACCTGGTGCACGGCGGCATAACCCTCCGGGGTGGCGGTACAGCCTCCGAACAGTGCGGCGGTCAATATCAAAACAAGACGGATTTTACGCATGTGCCTCGAACCGATGAACGATGTGCAGACGATGAACGGATGGGAGCGGAATCATTCCCAGATGGCCTGACCATCGCTTTCTATGACGCGGCGATAGAACAGGGCACTGTCTTTCAGGGTGCGGGTCTGGGTGATGTAATCCACGCCAATCAGGCCGAACCGCTTGCTGTAGCCTGCCGTCCACTCGAAATTGTCGAGCAGCGACCAGGCAAAATAACCCCGCAGCGGAACCCCCAGGCGCAAGGCATCCAGGGCCGATTGCAGGTGCAACCGGTAATACACCGTGCGGCGGGGATCGTGAATGCTGCTGCCATCGACCGGCGGATCGGCATAGGCCGCACCATTTTCGGTGACATAAAGCGGAATGTCACCGTAGCGTTTCTGCACCCAGAGCAGACAGATTTTAAGCCCTTCCGGAAACACTTCCCACCCCATTTCGGTATATTCGACCTTGTCAGGTTTGACGGGTGAGGCCAGAAACGGGGTTGCCGTGGGATCATTGCGGACAATGCCCCGGCTGTAATAGTTGATGCCGAGGAAGTCGATGGGCTGCTGGATGACGGTCATGTCAGCCGCCGGAAACCGTTGCCAGTCGGGGCCGTAGATTTCATTCAGTTGCAGCGGGTAACTGCCCAGCAATACGGGGTCGAGAAACTGGCAGTTCATCCAGGCATGCATGCGGCCCATGGCGGCCACGTCGTCCGGTTCGTGGGTGGCGGCGTATTTGGGCTCCAGATTGACCACCAGACCGATCTGACCCGACCCTGTGGCCCTGAACGCTTGCACGGCCATACCGTGGGCACGTAACAGGTTGTGGGTGGCCAGCGCGGCTTTTGCTACCGAACCCAAAGCTGGCGGGTGCGCCGTATGCAGATAACCGGCCTCCACGATGACCCAGGGTTCGTTAAACGTACTGAAGAATTCGACCCGGCCCTTGAAAGCCCGGAATACCTGTTCGGCGTAGTCGGCAAACCATTGGGCCGAATCGCGGTGGGCCCATCCGCCCCGGTCATCCAGGACAGCCGGTAAATCCCAGTGATGCAGGGTCAAGAACGGCTCTATGCCCTCTTCATGGAGGGTGTCGACCAGTTTGAGATAGAAATCGAGTCCCTTGTGGTTTATCGCCCCCGTACCGTCCGGCATGATCCGGTTCCAGGCCAGACTGAAGCGATACGCCTTGAGTCCCAATTGCTTCATCAGCAAAATGTCATCCCGCCAGCGCCGGTAATGATCACAGGCCAGATCACCGGTATCGCCACCGACAATGCGGCCTGCCATACGGGTAAAGCGATGCCAGTTGCTGGGTCCGGCCCCGTCTGCCAGGGGGGAGCCTTCGATCTGGTAGGCAGAAGTCGCTGCACCCCACAGGAAACTGCGGGGAAACAGGGGTTGACTGGTCATAAGGAAAAGCCCTTCTTGTTATTGATTCGATGAATGGGAGTCCGCCGGGTCATCCGGAGGTTTCCCGCAGCAAAACCTGTTCGGCTTCGCGCCGGAACAGCGCGTCCTGCCGCAGTACCCGCATGGCCGTCCAGAGGTAGCCGCGTGACATGCGGGGACCGTTTTCAAGTACCTTCAAGCCGGAATACGGAACACCCGGGCGTTGGTGGTGATCGGCATGGCGGGTCAGCCCGATGAACAGGAACAGGCTGATGGCCGAATCATTGCGCCAGGCACTGGCCGACCTGCCCTGTTCGTCCCGCAGGAGTCCATAATGCTGAAAATAGTTCACGGCCTCAAGTACGCGAATACCATGATAGGCCTGATTGAGGAACACCAGGGCTGCCAGCGGACCAAAGCACACGGCTTGCAGAGTCACCCAGCCCACCGCCATGGCCAGACCCTGCCAGACCCTGACCGGTCGGGTTTGCCAGGCCAGCCGCCACTGGTTTCCGACACTCCGCCGGAAGAAATCATCGAAGCCTTCTCCCGGTCTGGCCGTGGAAGGATCCCCCTCCCCTCCCAGGTGGGCATGGTGTGCCTGTTGGTGGGAGACATGAAAATGATCGTAACAGACCGTACTCAACAGCAGGCGTCCCAGTCGTCTCTGCCAGACATTGCGCCGGTGGATCAACTCATGGGCCGGGCAGATGGCGGCACAGCAGGCATTGGGCCCGGCCATCAGGCGGATCAGCAGCAGATGCAACAGGCTGAGGGCGATGGCCTCGGGCGTAGACCAGCTCAGGCGTGAAACCAGCCAGCCCAGTGCCAGCACATTGAATATCTGTAACAATGACAACCCGTACAGGATGCCATCGAAAAACCAGGCCGGGACACGACCCGGTACGGTGCGCTGTTCGGCGGGGCCATAACGATCCAGCAGGATCACCAGAATCATGGGGCCGCCATAAAGCAGAACACCGGGAAACGCATGAGGCCCTGTTGCCAGAAAAAACAGCAGGGTCAGCGGAAAAATCAGGCTCAGGCCATAGCCCAGCCACCAGGAATCAATGATTCCGGTCGGGGTTGAGATGTGCATGGAAATCCGAAAACACGACGATGCAGCAAAAAAACAAACGAACCTATTATCTGGGCTTCTGTGCCACTTACCATGATCCCGCCCTGGCCATACTGGACGAAGCCGGCCACATCCTGTTTGCCGAAGCCACCGAGCGGTTTTTGCAATACAAGCGGGCGTTGAATGCCGAACCGGACAATCTTTACCTGTTGCCTGAACTTCTGCAACGGTATTGCCCCGATGCCGAGGCCTTTGTGGTGGCCGGCAACTGGCGGGATAGCCGCCCCCTCTATGAACGACTGGCCGCCGGTCTGGGCTGGCTGTCACCCCGGGGATTGCTGGGAAAGACACCCCGTCCGCTGGTGGCCCCGGTGCCAACCTTCCAGTTGCATCACATGATGGCCTCGCAACGTCAGGCGATACAACGGCGCAACCTGAACCTGGCCCGCATCCTCAGAACCGATTTTCCCGCCGCCGCCGTGACCTTTCGTGATTTTGACCATCACCTGACCCATGCGGCCCTGGCGTGTTACGGTAGCCCTGGTTCACGGGGGGTCTGTGCCGTCATCGATTCCTATGGTGAGGAAGGGGCATTGGCCTACTATGCCTACCGGGACGGACGGATAACCCCGCTGTTTCGCTCGCGGGGGGCACAGAGTCCGGGATTCTACTACATGAAGCTCACCGAACTGTGCGGTTTCGACTGGATGAGCGGAGAAGAATGGAAAGTCATGGGGCTGGCCGCCTACGGTCAACCGGATGAAACCATCCTCATGAATCTCAGGGCTTTACTCTCGGTCAACGGGTTGGATCTGGCCAGACCCCAGCCCCAATCCCATGCCAGTCTGTTGCGACATCTGGAACGCTACCGGCGCGATCCCGCCACCCCGCCGGAAACGGCCGCTACCCTGGCGGCCAGCGGGCAGCATTTTTTTGCCGAAGTTCTCCACGGTTTACTGAACGGCTTGCACCGTTATCACCCGGAAGACCATCTGTTGCTGGCGGGCGGTTGTGCCCTCAATTCATCCGCCAATGGCCGCATCCTGTCCGAAACCCCGTTCGAATCGCTGTTCATCCCCCCGGCCCCGGCGGACGACGGCACGGCCCTGGGGGCGGCCTTGCTGGCCTGGCAGCAGGATCACCCCGGACAAACCCGCTCCGATACTCACCTGAGCCCCTATCTGGGCCATGCGATTCCCCAAAAGTCGATCGAGCGGGTGGCCCGCTACAGCGGTTTGCCGGTTTCCTGGCATCCGGGGGGGCAGATCGCTGAAATCGCCGCCCGGCGACTGGCCGAAGGCGACATCATGGGCTGGGTTCAGGGCCGGGCCGAACTGGGCCCCAGAGCCCTGGGCAACCGCTCCATACTGGCGGATCCCCGCACGACCGGCATGGGCGAGCGCATCAACCGGGATGTCAAATTCCGTGAACGGTTTCGTCCTTACGCCCCGGCCATCCTCGATGAATGGGGGCCGGATTATTTCCTGGATTATCAAGCCTCGCCCTACATGGAGCGCACCCTCAAATTCCGGCCTGCAGTGCGGGAGCAGGTACCGGCCGTCGTCCACGCCGATGGCAGCGGACGCTTGCAAACGGTCAGGGCGGACTGGAATCCGCTGTTCCATCGGCTGCTCAGTGCGTTTCATCAGCGCAGTGGGGTTCCGGTGCTGCTCAACACCAGTTTCAACGTAATGGGCAAACCCATCGTTCACAGTGTGGAAGATGCGGTGGCCGTTTTCATGAGCTCGGGACTGGATGCCCTGGTACTGGGGGATTTTCTGTTTACCAAACCGGGATCGGGGTCAGCATGAGCCTCGATGCCCATGATCTCTGTCAAGCCGTGCGACGGGGGCAGGTGACGACCGGCACACTGGATCGGTTTCTCTCGACCTGCTTCAACGAGTTCCCGGAGGGTGCCAAACCGGAGTCGGCGGTCTGGACACCCGATCCGCTGCCACCGTGCCCGCAATCCTCGACCCGGTTCGTGAGTTGCCTGGCTCCTACGCTACTGCTGGACGGTGTCTGGCTGGCCCGGGTGGCCCGCCCCGCAACCGCGCACCTCGCGGCTGAAAGTCATTTGTTCGAACTCTACAACCGGTCACTGGCTCCCGAATCGCCCGGGTCCATGGCGGGCAACCGGCTACGGGCCGGGCTGTTGACACTGGGCTTACCCGATACCCTGGACGAATGGCTGCTGTCGCCGCAGATACCCCGGGACGATTTCATCTGGTTTCTTCCGGCCGTGCAGTTGGCCCTGTTACACCGGCCGGGACGTTTTTTCCCCGAGTTGCTGGGATTCACCCTGGCCTGGCAGGAGCTGGATCAAAACGGCTGGCGCACGCGCCTGCCGGCTTGTTTTTCAGCCTGGATCGAACAGCAGGTCGAAGGGCACGTCAGCGGTCTGGCCCTGGCCCGATCGGCGGTAAAGGCAGGCGAGAACGCCAGACCGGAAGCGGAGCAGCACCGTCTGGCGCGGGGGCAGCAGCTTTATCGGGCGGGTTTCCGCCGCTTGATCGAAGGTGCGGCCCGTTGGTCAGTCACCCTTTCCAGCCCCCGGGAGGACTTGCGTAACGTCATTCTCGGCAAACAATCCCACGCCATCGGCTACCACAGCCGGGTTCAGTTGAGAGGGAAAGCCCTGGATGACTGGATGCGCGAGGCAAGCGATCCGCTGGACTGGCTGGATGCCCTGAAAGACTCGCCTTATGTCGATACGGCCTGCCCGGCCGGGAGTCGCCTGCTGCGGGCCATGCAGTTCGGTGGCCCCATGTTCGGGGTTTTTCCCCGAACCGAACAGCAAGTCTGGATCGACTGGATGCAGGCAGCGCAGGAAACAAAACCGCCGGTGTCGAGCCCCGTCATGGCGACGGCATCCTGGCTACCGGACAGTGATGAACCGGTTCTGAGCGGGGATCATCCACACCGGGTTTGCTCGTCCCGCCAATGCTATCTGGCGTTGTTGCAGGTCGAAACCCCGCTGGCGGTTCCTTCGGCGGCCAGGCGGGTGGTGCAAAACACCTTGGGTCGCAGTCGCTGGCTGGCGCGGTTGTCCCGGGGCCGGGCTTTCCCGCATCGCTATGAGGCCGGGCAATTAAACCATTTCATCGCTGAAACCCACCGCAGTGAACTCGACCGCCACCGGCCCCTGACCGGTGAACCCGGCATCGATCGGGATTTTTGCCGTTACGCCCTTTTGCAACTGGCTCCGGCCATCTTGGTGGATGGAGCCTGGCTGATCGGAGTGGCCGGTCATGACGGCCAACTGGATCGCTGTCGTCACGCCCTGTCGATCATCTACGGCGATGAGATCGGGAATGGACGGGTCGAATGGAATCATCCCAATGTATACCGCCGGTTGCTGGATGGTCTGGGGTTGGCTTTGCCCCCTTTCGACAGTCCGGCCTTTGCCGACGACCGCCGCTTCCTGACGACCGCCTTCGATTTGCCGGTTTACCTGTTGAGCATGGGCTGGCTGGCCGGGCAATACCTGCCGGAGCTGCTGGGGCTCAATCTGGCCATAGAACTGAGTGGACTGGGCGCAGCCTACCTGCGGGCCATCGACATCCTCGATCATTACGGGCTGGATACCACCCTGTTCCGCTTGCATCTCTCCATCGACAATCCGGCCAGCGGTCACACCGCCCTGGCCGCTCAGGCCATCGACTGGTTCATGGCAAACCAGACCCGGCAACTGGGACAACCGGCCGGGGACAGAGTGTGGCAACGGGTAAGGTGGGGTTATCATTCCCTGGCCGCCGCCACCCTGAGTCTGGTGGCCAGCCTGGCGGTGCGTTACGGGTTACGTACCCGGTGATCGTTCACCCGGATTCCGTTGACGATCGGGTTTCGGTATCCGGGTTCAACGCGATGCTTTCGTGCTGTAGCCAGCGTTCCAGGGCCTCTTCGACCAGGCTTCTCGCCCGCCCGGCCATTTGATTGAGGTGCGCGTGCAGCAGGGCATCTTCCATGTTTTGATTCTCGCAATCGGCACTGTAGGCTTCAAACGATCCCAACCGTTGTATCAAATCAGCCAGGTGCTGAGGGCACTCGCAACGCACCCGGTCGGCCAGCGAAACCACCGTGGCCAGATTTTCGGGAGTGAAACGACGGGGTGGTATGGGCGCGTCGTCCGGTATCGCCATGATTTGGCCAATGACCGACCTGTCCAGGCTGACAGGCAGACGACAGACCTGCTCCAGGCTGTCGGGTGTCACCGGGGTTCGCAAGGCGATCATGCCTTGCTGGTTGATTCGTTCCAGTACCCGCCCTGGTGCATAGGTATAGACCACGACGGTCAATGCCGCACCCGATTTCTGCATCAACGCCCGGCATTTCGATTCGATGTCTCCCAACAGCGACGGGAACTGCACCACCAGCACCTCCGGCCGCTGCAGGGATGCTTCCCGCTCGAAATCGGCATATATCGTGTATGTTCCGAGGATGTCCAGCCGTGTCAAAGCCTCTGTCCAGGTGTCGACAAGGTAGGGCAGCTCATCGCCATACACCAGTACCCGGGTCGGACGTTCGGTTTCTCCGCCGGGATTGCCCGGGGGCATCTGCAAATCGGCATGGACTTGCAGCCGTTCATTCAGGGCATCCAGGGGCAACCGGGCTACGGTACCGATGGAGTGACCCAGTTCGACGAGATTTTTGAACAGTCGCAGTCTCGCGATGTCTGTAGCGGTGTAGCGACGTTTGTTGTCGGCTGTACGCCGGGGCATTACCGCATCGTAACGCCTTTCCCACACCCTGAGGGTATCCACCGGAATGCCGGTCATGCGGGAAGCGGTATTGATGCCAAAAGTAGGTTCTTCCTCTTCGACGACAGTCATGATTTGTTACTCGTTGCAAGTAGATGTCCACCCACTTATAAGGGATTAAACACCTGTTGTCCATAACAAAATGTTGACAAGTGATCGGGGGGGTGTGATATGTTAGCGTCCAAGTGGGCGAGGGTCCGGCAACCGCTCATCATTCCCGGATAAAACCAGACAAAGACAGTCGGGACAGACCGGCAAAAATACAGTGACCGCGCTGCGGTTGTCGCCATCATCATCCGGTACCCCTTTCGGTACTTTTTTGCGGAGAAGATAGATGAAAAACATGCTTAAAAGTCTACTGCCCTGGGTCGCGCTGTTTGTGGCGCTGACCTTCGCCTTCAATCACTTTAGTGGACGTCCCCAGGTCAACCCGTCCATTTCCTATTCCAATTTCATTGCTGCCCTGAATCAGGGCAACGTCAAGCAGGTCAGCATCGATGGCAATACCATCACGGGTCTGTTTGGTGACGGTGATCGTTTCACCACTTACGATCCGGGTGATTCACATCTGATCGATGACCTGCTGAAAAATCACGTAGACATCAAGGTGCTGCCCCCCGAAAGGCCTTCTTTCCTGATGCAGATACTGATTTCCTGGTTCCCGATGTTACTCCTCATCGGTGTCTGGATTTTCTTTGCCCGTCGCATGCAGGGTGGTGGCATGGGCGGTGGTGCCATGTCGTTCGGCAAGAGCAAGGCCCGTCTGATCGAGGAAGATCAGGTCAAGGTGTGTTTCGCCGATGTCGCCGGTGCCGAGGAAGCCAAGGAAGACGTACAGGAAATGGTCGACTTCCTGAAGGATCCACGTAAATTTGAAGCCCTGGGTGGCAAGATTCCCCGAGGTGCCCTGATGGTCGGCCCACCCGGTACCGGTAAAACCCTGCTGGCCCGTGCCATTGCCGGGGAAGCCAAGGTGCCGTTCTTCTCGATATCGGGTTCGGATTTCGTGGAAATGTTTGTCGGCGTGGGTGCCTCCCGCGTGCGCAGCATGTTCGAGGAAGCCAAGAAACGCGCACCCTGTATCATCTTCATCGATGAAATCGATGCCGTCGGCAGGCAGCGCGGTGCCGGTCTGGGTGGTGGGCATGACGAACGTGAGCAAACCCTCAATCAGTTGCTGGTTGAAATGGACGGCTTTACCGGTAACGAAGGCATTATCGTCATCGCTGCCACCAACCGCCCGGATGTGCTGGATTCTGCCCTGCTCCGCCCGGGCCGTTTCGACCGTCAGGTTGTGGTCGGGCTGCCGGATGTCCGGGGTCGTGAGCAAATCCTGAAAGTCCACATGAAGCGGGTTCCGCTGGCCGATAACGTGGAAGTGGAATACCTGGCCCGTGGTACCCCCGGTTTTTCGGGTGCAGATCTCGCCAATCTGGTCAATGAAGCCGCCCTGTTTGCGGCCCGCATGAACAAACGTCTGGTCGACATGATCGATTTCGAGAAGGCCAAGGACAAGATCATCATGGGTGTGGAACGTAAATCCATGGTGATGTCCGACGATGAGAAATCAATGACCGCTTACCATGAAGCGGGCCATGCCATCGTCGGTCGTCTGGTACCCGAGCATGATCCGGTCTACAAGGTCAGCATCATTCCGCGCGGTCGTGCCCTGGGTGTGACCATGTTCCTGCCGGAACGCGACCAGCACAGTGCCAGCAAGCAGAAACTGGAGAGCCAGATTTCCAGCTTGTTCGGGGGCCGTATCGCCGAGGAACTCGTGTTTGGCCGTGAAAAGGTCACCACCGGTGCCCAGAATGATATAGAACGGGCCACCAGCCTGTCCCGCAACATGATTACCCGCTGGGGCTTCTCCGAACGCATGGGACCCCTGGCTTACAGCGAGGAAGAAGGTGAAGTGTTCCTGGGTCGCTCAGTGACCCGACACAAGGCCGTATCCGAATCGACCGCCCATGCGATCGATGAAGAAATCCGGGCCTTGATCGATAAGAACTATCAGCGGGCCGAATCCATCCTGCGTGATCAGATGGATACCCTGCACCTGATGGCCGAAGCCCTGGTTAAATATGAAACCATCGACCGCTTCCAGATCGACGAAATCATGGCCGGTAAAAAACCCAGCCCGCCTGCGAGCTGGAACGATACCCCGCCCTCGGCGACGACGA
>Ga0172376_10003659_pt1 | contig 18037 bp, 9 predicted proteins | sample Lak35m_FD_121114 | JGI IMG/M metagenome (GOLD analysis project Ga0172376, IMG submission 121114) | Freshwater microbial communities from Kabuno Bay, South-Kivu, Congo - kab_092012_35m | ecosystem: Environmental > Aquatic > Freshwater > Lake | place: Democratic Republic of the Congo: South-Kivu... | reverse complement strand
GCAGCCGCGCGAGATGCGCAACGGACTCGTGTACGTGCTCAACAACGCGCGCAAGCACGGCTGCTGGACCGAGAAGAGCCCGGATCCGCACTCCTCGGGCGAGTCGTTCCTCGGCTGGCGCGAGCCGCGCGAGAGCTGGGAGTGCGGTCGGAACGCGCAATCCAGTTCCCGGCCGAAACCGCGCCGCCGCCCGGGCATGAACAGCATCGACTGGTACGAGCTGGCGACCGGCTGCACTCAGGCGGACCGCGAGCGGGAGCGCGTGCGGGCGCTACTTGCCGCTCGCTCGTGGCTGCTGCGAGAGGGCTGGCGTCGCCACGGCCTGATCCGCGTGACCGAGGCTCCCGCTAGCTCGAGCGCGAATCCGCAGAAGACGCGGCGCCCGAAGCGCCAGGCGCGCTGAAGCCGAGACCGCGCGCGCCTGGACCGCTCCTCACCGCCCGCACGCCGAGCCGCGCGGGCGCCGAGAACCCACATCGCTTCCGCCGTGCGTCCGGGTTGCGCCGCCCGAGAGAGTCGCCGGCCCAACGTTGAGGAACGACCCCGAGTTGCGCCACGAGCCCGACGAACTCGACGTGCGGCAGCACGTGTCGGGCTCGTGGTGCGACTCGGGGTCGTTCCTCAACGCGCCACGGGCCCGGCGAACCAGCTCTCGGGTACCGCGCGGGCCCCCGGCGCCCGGCGCGCGCGCGGCTGCGGCCCGAAGCGCCAGGCGCGCTGATTCCAGACCGCGCGCACCTCGACCGCTCCTCACCGCCCGCACGCCGAGCCGTGCGGGCGCCGAGAGGGCCGGCTCGGAAGCCGCGGCTCGAGAGCGCGGCTCCATCTGCGCGGGTGACGCGATCCCACCCGCGCGCGCGGGACCGGTCAGCGGCCGCCGAAGTCGAACAGGGCCAGGGCGAGCTCGCCTTGCACGTTGGCCTGGGCGAGCAGGGCGACGCCGGCGGCTTGCAGGACCTGGTTGCGGGTCAGGGCGGCGGCCTCTTCGGCCACGTCGACGTCGCGGATGCGGCTCACGGTCGACGTCAGGCTGACCGCGCGGGCCGAGGTGGAACTCGCCAGGCTCGTCAGGCGGCGCTCGGTCGTTCCGATCGTGCCGAGCAGGCCGTTCAGGTTGTTCTGGAAGCCGTTGAGGCCGCTGACGGCGGCGGCGACTCCGGCCGCGGTGGTCAGGTTGGCGCTGGTCAGGGCGGCGGCCGAGGTGCGCAGGTCGGCGCGCGGGATCGACAGTGAGTCGGTCGTGTTCGGGCCGACTTGCAGGTTCAGGGCCACGCCCGAGTTGAACAGGCCGACACCGTTGAACTGTCCGTTGTCGATGATGCGCCGGGCCTCGGTCGCGAGGCCCTGGTACTCCTGCTGCAGCAGCGTGCGGTCGGCGGTGGAGAGCGTCTCGTTGGCGGCGCGCGTGGCGAGCTCGCGCAGCTCGATCACGAGCGAGTTCACCTCGCCGAGCTGGGCCCCGGCGGTGCGCACGAAGCCCAGGCCCGTCTCGAGGTTCTGGCCCACGGCGGCCAGGCCCGCGATCTCGCTGCGCAGGCGCTCGGAGAGCACGAAACCGGCGGGATCGTCACCCGGGCTGACGATGCGCAGGCCCGACGACAGGCGCTCGAAGTTGCGCCGCAGGTGCTCGTTGGTGAGGGAGAGCTGACGCTGGATGAAACTCGTGGTGGACGAAGAGAACTGCACGGGGGCTCCCATGACGAAGCGGGCCGGCGCGGCCGGCGGACTCGAGATCGCACGACGCGGCACGCGGTTGCACGGCCGCGCGCCGGAGAGACGGAGCGAGTGCGTCGACCTGCACGAGCGACGCGTTCGCGGGATCCGGGCGACGCACACGGGACACGAGGCGCGACCGGGGAGATGGAACACCCCCCTTCTCGGAGCCACCGCGCGCCGATCTGAACGTCAACGTCCCGGAAGCGGGACGCGCCGACAAATCAGGCCGCGCGCTCCAGTTCCGCGGCCGGATCGGAGGCGGGGGTCGTCGTGCGAGCGCGGCTCCTGCGCCAGGCCGCGGCGGCGATCGTGCCGCCCAGGACCAGCAGCACGGCCCGGTTCAGACTCGTCCCGTCGGTGTCGAAGAGCGGCGCCGGATCGTTCAGCAGCACGTGCAGGGCCACGACCGCGCCGAGGTTGCGCGTCGCGAGCCAGGCCAGCCCGAGCGCGAGACCGGCGGTGAAGAAGTGCGCCTGCTCGGCGAGGAGCGCCGTGCCGCCGGGGCTCTTCACGAGGATGCGCGTCGGCAGGTGCGTCAGCCCGAAGAGCAGCGCCGAACCGAGCAGCGCCACGAGCGCCGCCGTGCGTGGGCCGAGGCGTCGTGCGCGCTCGGCCAGCACGGGCAGCGTGAAGGCGCGGAAGGCGGTGTCCTCGGCCAGCGCATGACCGAGGGCCTGGGCCAGGATCCCGCCCAGCACGGCGCCGGTTCCGAAGCGCGTCCACATCGGGTGCAGGGCGAGCTCGCCACCGCGCGCGAGCGTCCACAGCGCGAGCAGCACCTGCAGCGCGCTCCACGCGACGAGCCAGAGCAGCGCACCACGCGCGAGCGCGGCCGGGCGCCAGCCGAGCTCGCTCACCGTACGCCGACCGAGGCCGAGCACGACCGCGAGGAACGCGACCAGCACGACCCACGACTTCACCAGCACGGGCTCGATCCAGCCGCCGCTCGCGCTCTGCAGGCGCGCGAGACCGTCGCGTACGGCCGGGGCCGCGAGCAGCGTGTTGTTGACGAGGTGCGCCAGCGAGTAGGCGCCCAGGGCCAGCACGAGGAGGCGCGTCGGGACCCGCGGCGAGGCTTCCATGCGCAGCGCCTATCGGCAGACCCGGCGCGCGACTTGCGCGCACCGGCCACGCGGGGCCGTTCAGGAGCCCGCGTCGAGCGCCACGCGCGTGTCGCTGCGCAGGAACAGGAGTTCGGCCGTGATGCGCGCCTCGGGTAGCCCGGTCATGGCGGCGAGCACGCGGCGGTAGCTCGCGAGCTGCGGCCGGTAGTGCTCCACGCGCCCGGCCAGCGTCGCGGGCGTGACGCGGTCGGTCTTGAAATCGACGAGCTGGGCCGAGGTGGGGTGGGCGGGGTCGCCCGTCAGGACCACGCGGTCGAAGGCGCCGCTCCACAGCGTGGGGCGGCCGGCCTCGTCGGGCAGGACGAGCGCGAAGGGGCGCTCGCGCCAGACCACGTGCGCCGCGGGCGGGTCGCGGGGCGTGAGCAGCGCGCGCGTGGCGGGTTGCGCGAGATAAGCGCGCAACTCGGCCAGCGTGCGTGCGACGAGCTCCGCGTCGTGCGTGAGCGTGCGTCCGAGGGCCAGCAGCTCGGCCTCGGGCGGCAGGCCGTCCGCGAGCCAGGCGAGGCGCGCGAGCCACAGGTGCACGAGATCGCCGGCCACGCGCGCCGCGGAGCGCGGGGGCGCGACGAGCTCGCGCGCGAAGCGCTGGCCGCCGCCTTCGCTGGCCGAGGGCGTGGCGGTCGCGAGCACGCGCGGGCGCGAGGGGCGGAAGGGCGCGGGGCGCGCAGCCCGGGGCGCGGACGGCGGTGGAACGTCCGGGTGCGCCGGGCACCAGGCCTGGTCCTCGGGGCCGCTCGCCCACAGGAGACCGCGGCGCGTCGGCGGCACGTCGAATGCGGCGCGCAGGAGTCCGGCCGCGGTGTGCGCGTAGTCGGGCTTGTCGCGTTGCTGCACGAGGAGCTCGAGACGGTGACGCGCGCGCGTCATCGCCACGTACAGCAGGCACATGGACTCGCGCAGCTCGCGCACCTCGCGCCTGGTCCACAGCTCGGCCAGGGTCGGCGCCAGGCGGCAGACTTCCTCGGCTGGCGCGCGCGACACGGCCTGGATCAGGCCCGCGGCTTCGGGCCGGTCGGTCAGGAGCTCGGAGCGCTGACTCAGGAAGGGCGCGTCGAGCTCGGGCAAGAGCACGGCGTCGAACTCGAGTCCCTTGGCGGAGTGCACGGTCATGACCTGCACGTCGGTCGCGGCCGGATCCTCGACGCGCGTCAGGCGCACGTGGTCGACGAAGCGGTCGGCGCGCAGGGTTGCACGCTCGTCGTGCGCGTGGGCCAGGTCGATGAGCTGGCGGAAGCGGCGCCGGTCCCAGGGGCCGTAGCCCGCGTCCACGGCCGCGAGCAGGCTGGCCGCGAGCGCGCCATGGCCGGCGTGCGCGAGCTGGCGGCGCACGCGCTCGGCCAGGGTGAAGCGCTCTCCCATGTAGCCGGCGTGGGTCAGTCCGAGCGTCTCGGCCAGCGGCGAGCTCGCCAGGTGGAAGGCGGCCATCGAATCGCCGGGGTGGTCGGCGAGGTGCAGCAGCGAGAGGTGGTGCAGCACGGCCGTGGAGTCGGTCAGCGGGTTGCCTCCCTCGCCGCTGGCGAACAGGCCGCGCTCGCGCAGCAGCAGGATCAGGCGCGCGATGTGCTTGTTGCGGCGCAGCAGGATCCCGATCGTCGCCCCGGGTGCTGCGCGCTTGAGGGCCGCCGCGCGCTCGGCCGCGAGGGCCAGCACGGCGAGCTCGCCGCCTTCGCGGCCCTCGCCCTCGGGCGGCGGCGCCTCGCGCAGCACGACCGCGCCGGCGAGCTCCTTCGCGGCGACGTGGGGCGTGAAATCGCGCTCGAAATCGGTCGCCGCGGTGACGTGCTCCTCGCTCTGGAAGGCCGGGTTCGCGCCGAGGCGCGTGAAGACGCGGTTGACGGCGTCGAGCACGACCTGCGACGAGCGGTAGCTCTTCGAGAGCGTCTCGTGCTGCAGCACCTCGAACTCCTGCTCGAGGCCGGCCAGCAGGCGCGGCTCGGCCTCGCGGAAGCCGTAGATCGACTGCTTGAGGTCGCCGACGCAGAAGAACGAGCGCGTGCCCGTGCCGTCGGCCAGGATCTCGCTCGCGAGCGGCAGCAGGATGCGCCACTGCACGGGCGCCGTGTCCTGGAACTCGTCGAGCAGCAGGTGGTCGAGCTGACCGTCGAGGCGGTACCACAGGTCCTCGAGCGCGCCGAGGCGGCTCACGTCGCGCGGATGGAGCGCCTTCGGCAGGTCCTCGAAGCGGTAGGCGCGCTCCTCGGCCTTGAGCTCGTCGAAGGAGGCCTCGAAGCGCTCGAGCCAGGTGCAGGCCGAGGCGTTGAAGCGCACGACCTCGTCCACGATGCCGTGCATGGCCGCGCGCACGAGCACGCGCAAGGCGGCGAGGAGCTCGGGCGGGATCTCGCGCCGCTGGTAGGTCGTCTCGTCGTCCGCGACCTTCTTGCCGAGGCCCTTCTGCAGCAGCTCCTGCCAGGCCTCGCCCGCGACGCGCGCGCGGAGCTGCGGCAGCTCCTTCTCCCAGTTGCGATCGGGCGAGCCGTCGTCCTTGCGCGGCACCTCGGCGCGCTCGAGCGCACGGCGCGCGGCCGCGAGCTCGGCGACGGGCGGAGCGGGCGGGGCCTGGACCACTTGCCAGGCCTCGGGACGGCTCTCGAGGAAGGCGCTGCGGCCGTGATCGATCTCGCGCAGCAGGGTGAGCTCGACCGAGCGCGAGGCCTCGCCGCGCTGCAGCCCGCGCAGCAGCACGAGCAGCTCTTCCGGCTCCGTGCGCGCCAGCGTGCGGGCGACCGCCTCGCGCCGCAGGGCGAGCTCGTCGGCGTCGTCGACGATGCCCCACTCGGGCGGCAGGCCGAGCTCGAGCGCGAAGAGCTTGGCGAGGTGCACGAAGAAGGCGTCCAGCGTGCGCACGCGCATGTGGTCGAGGCGGCGTGTCAGACGCGCCAGCAGGGCCTCGCTCTCCCCGGGGGCGAGCGCGCGCCCGAGCTGCCGCTCGAGCTTGCTCTTCTCGAGCGGATCGAGCGCGGCCAGCGCCAGGCGTGCGAGCACGCGCTCCTGGATCTCGCCGGCCGCCTTGCGCGTGAAGGTCGTGGCCAGGATCGTGCGCGGATCGACGCCGGCGAAGAGCAGGGCGAGGTAGCGGCCCGAGAGCTCGAAGGTCTTGCCCGTGCCGGCCGAGGCGTGGATCAGGCGATGGGGCGAGCGCGTCATGCGCCGTCCTCCTCGTCGTCGCCCAGCGTGCCGAGGCCGAAGATCGCCTTCGGGATCGGGTCGTAGGGCGGGCGACCGGGCTCGAGGAAGTCCCCGGCGCGCACGCAGCGCACGATGTCGCGCGCGACCTCGAGTGCCTCGGCCAGCTCGGCCGGCGGGAAGACGTCGAAGGTGAAACCCGTGTCCTCGTCCTCCTTCGCCAGCCAGGCATAGCCGAGCGCCGGCTCGCCCGCGAGCTCGAGCTCGCGCGCGAGGTGCCGGTAGAGCGGCAGCTGCAGGTCGAGCCAGGTGCCGTCCTTCTTGCGCGTGGCCTCGCGCGGCGAGCGCGGCTTGTCGCCGGTCTTGTAGTCGAGGATCGCCCAGCGTCCGTCGGCGTGGCGGTCGATGCGGTCGATCTTGCCGGAGAGCACGAGCGGCGCGCCGTCGACCTCGAGCGTGACCGGGCGCGTGGGCTTCCACTCGGCCGCCACGAGCTGCCAGCCCGCCGCGGCGCGCTCGGCCTGACGCGCGCCGAAGTGGCGCAGGCGGCGCTCGAGCTGCGCGAGCTGCAGGCCCACGGCGGGCAGGGGTGCCGTGCCGAAGCGCAGGGCGGCGTGCGCGCGCAGACGCTCGACGAGGTACGCGCCCACCTCGCGCGCGTCGTGCGAGTCCTTCGGGCCCAGGGCGAGGTCCTCGAGTGCCGCGTGCGCCAGCGAGCCGAACAGGCGCGGATCGAGCTCGCCCAGGCGGTCGTCGACCGTCTCGAGGCCGAGCACGTGCTCGAGGTAGAAGAGGTAGGGCGACGAGAGGTAGCTGCGGAAGGACGAGACGCGCAGCCGCTCGGGGGGCTTCCACGGCAGCAGCGGGCGCGCGTGGCGGCGCTCGGCCTCGAGCTCGGGCGTGGGCGCGCGCGCGGGCGCGCCGTCGCTCGGCAGGAGGTGCTGGACGCGTGCAGGGATCTCGGCCGTCGGGCGGTGGAAGACGAGCCGGCTCGGCAGCAGCGGGTCGCCCTCGGAGCTGCGCCGCGCGCTGATGAAGACGCAGCGCGGACGCGAGCGGAGCACGACCGTCGCGGCGTACACGTCGCGCGCCAGGCGCGCCGCGTCGGCCGGCAGGCCGAGGGCCGCGCGGCGCGAGTCGGGCAGGAAGGCGTGGGCCCCGGAGACCTCGGGGATCTTGCCCTCGTTGAAGCCGGTCAGGATCACGGCCGGGGCGTCCTCGAGCGTGAGGTCGAGCCAGCCGACGAGCTCGACCGCGCCGCGCGGATCGCGCGTGGGTGCGGCCGGCACGCGCACGCCGCGCAGCAGGCGCAGGAGCAGCTCGAGCGCGTCGGCCGGCGCGAGGTCGGCGAGCTCGAGACTGGCGGGCACGTCCTCGAGCTCGCCCAGCGCCGCTCCGAGCGCGCGCAGGGCCTCGGCCAGGACGCGTTGCTCCTCGCAGGACTCGTCGAGCGCGCCCGGATAGACGCGCGCGAGCCAGGCGCGCAGCGGTTCGCAGGTCGCGGCCAGTGGACGCGGCGTGGGGCTCGCCAGGGCGCCGAGCTCCTGCTCGAGGCGGGCGTGGAAGGCGCGCACGTCCTCCTCGAAGGTCTCGTGCCCGAGCCACTCGTGGGTCGTGCGCGGCAGGTGCTCGCGGTGGTAGCGGTCGAGGCGCGCGGCGAGGTTGCGGTCGGCGCCGACGGTCGCGGCCAGGTCGGGATCGCGCGCCAGGGCCGCGAGCTCGGCGAAGCCGCGTCGCGCGAGGTAACGCGCGAGCGCGCGCAGCAGGCGGAAGGGGCGCGTGCGCTCCAGCGGCGTACCGGCCGCGCGGCGCGCGCCGACGCCGCAGTCGTCGAGCTGCCGCTCGAGGTAGGGCACGACGCTCTCGTCGCCCACGCCGAGCACGAGCTCCTCGGGCGTGAACTCGCCGTGCCAGGCGTCGAGGACCGCGCGCACGCACTCGGCCTGATCGACGGGCTTCTCGGCCACGCGCCAGGCGGCGAGCTCGAGCGGCACGTCGCGCGCCGCCCAGAAGGCGGGCACCAGACGTCCGAGCGCGTCGAAACCGGGCGCGAGCGCGTCCGGCGCGCCGATCAGGGCCGTGACGCGCGGACCGAGGGCCTCGACGAGGCGGGCAAGCAGATGCGTCATGTCGGCCACGCCGACCAGCACGACGCGGCGGTCGCGCGCGAGCGCTCCGCGTGCGATGGCGCGCGCACGGCCCTCGTGCGGATCGACGCGCGCGAGGCGTGCGAGGCGCGCGCGGTAGCTCGCCTGGGCTTCGGCCAGGGCCTGCCAGCGCGCGGACTCGCTCTCGAGACCCGCGCGCCAGTCCTCGCGCGCCAGGGCGGCGAAATCGCGGCTCTCGACGGCGAGCTCGCCGTGCAGCGCGCGCACGATCTCGGCCAGGCGCAGGCGCTCGCTCGGACCGCCGTGGCCGCGCCGCGCCAGGGCCGCGAGGGCCGGGGCGGGAAGGTCGTCCAGCGCACGTTCCCAGACGAGCGTGCGCGTCAGGCGGCCGGCGGCGGGGAGCTCGAGCTCCACCAGGGCGTCGACCAGCTCGCCCTGCGTCAGGACGCGCGGCGGTGTCCAGTGGGGCGGCGCCGCGCGCGCCAGGAGCTCGCGCAGCCGGCCGGCGGCGCGCGCACCGGGCACGGCCACGAGCACGTCGCCGAGGTCCGGTCCGAGCTCGCTCAGCAGCCAGCGCGCGGCCGCCGGCAGGACCGGCGCGTCCCAGCCCAGGAAGACGCGCTGCGGACCGGGCGCGGCGGCGGGCGCGGAATCGAAGGGCAGGAGCGGGCCGGAATCGGCCGGCGGCTTCGTGCTGCGTCCTCCCCGGGGGCTCATCGGGCGCGGACTCTCGCCTCGCGCGGCGCGCGCGTCAACCTCGCGTGTCAGGAGCGCGTGAAAGACGAGGAGCGGCGACGCTCGGCCGCGCTGCTCGCGCCTTCACCCCTGCCCCGCGCGCCGACGGGCCGTCCCCCCCGTCCTTGCCCCTGTCCCGTGCGCGCCCCACACTCTTCGTCCCATGTCCGTCCTCGAGCTCGAGCGCGTCACCAAGCTCTACGGCGATTTCCGCGCCGTCTCCGACGTGAGCTTCTCCATCCCGGAAGGCTCCATCACCGGTTTCCTCGGGCCCAACGGGGCCGGGAAGACCACCACCCTGCGCATGATCCTCGGGATCCTGAAGCCGAGCGAGGGGCGCATCGCGGTCTTCGGTGCGCCTTCGGTGCTGGAGGTGCGCACGCGTGTCGGGTACCTGCCGGAGGAGAAGGGGCTCTACAAGAAGATGACCTGCTGGGGCATCGTGGCCTACTTCGCGAGCCTGAAGGGGCTCGATCGCAAGACCGCGAAGCGGCGCGCCCACGAGCTGCTCGAGCGCTACGGCCTGAAGGACTTCGCCGAGAAGAAGACCGAGGCGCTCTCGAAGGGCATGGGCCAGAAGGTGCAGGTCCTGGCCTCGATCGCGCACGACCCCGAGCTCGTGATCTTCGACGAGCCCTTCTCGGGCCTCGATCCGGTCAACCAGCAGGTGCTCGAGGACGTGCTGCTCGATCTCAAGAAGAAGGGCCGTACGGTGCTCTTCTCGACGCACGTGATGCAGCATGCCGAGCGGCTGTGCGAGCGCGTGCTGGTGATCGCCAAGGGCAAGAAGCTCTTCGACGGCACCGTGCCGGAAGCCCTGCGCACGATCCCGCGCAAGCTCGTGATCGAGAGCGGTGACGACGTCGCGCCGCTGGCGCGCCTGGAGGGGGTGCTCGAGCTCGCGCCCGTCAGCGGTGCGAAGGATGGAACCTATGCCCTGCGTTTGCGCGAGAGCGCCGACCCGCAGGCGATCCTGATGAGCTGTTTCGAGCGCGGGATCCGCCTGCGCCGCTTCGATCACAGCGATCCGACGCTGCACGAGGTGTTCGTCAACCTGGTCGGTTCCGAAGCGCGCGAGGCCTCGTTCCGCTGACGCCATGAAGTACGCCATCCTCGTCGCCCTGCGCGAGTTCGCCGAGAACGCCAAGACCAAGGGCTTCTGGATCGGGATCCTGATCTTCCCGATCCTGATCTACGTCTCGACCAGCGCCAGCACCTTCCTCGAGAAGACGAAGCCCGTGCGCAACTTCGTGCTGGTCGACGCCTCGGGCGAGCTCGAGGAGACGGTCGAGCAAGCCCTCGACCGGCTGCACCAGAGGAAGGTGATGGGGGAGCTCGCCTCCTACGCCAAGAAGTACGCCAGGCTGCCCGAGGGCGAGCTCGAGATCGACTTCGAGAAGATGCCGGCGATCGACGCGAAGGGCATGGCCGAGCAGTGGGCCAGCGACAACCCCGAGATCCTCGACCAGTTCCTGAAGGCGGGCGGGCTCGCGATGGCGCTCGAGCAGCTGAAGAGCGCGTTGAAGGACGACGCGCCCGCGTTCGAGGAGCCGAAGCGTCCGTTCCGCGCGGTCGAGCTGCCCGAGGGCGTGTCGAGCGAGCTGCCACCGGCCGAAATGGCCGAGGCGCTGAAGCCCTGGCTGCGCGGCGAGCGCTCGATCCAGGTCGAGGGCGAGCCGGCCGAGCTGTTCGCGGCCGTGATCATCCCCGAGGACATCCTCGAGCGCGCCGTGCGCCCGGGCGGCATGCCGGTCCTGCCAGGCGGTGAGAAGCTCGGGATCCAGTACTGGAGCTCGAACCTCGCCGACGAGGACCTGAAGGACGAGATCGAGCGCTCGATCAACGACGAGGTGCGCCGGCGCGAGTACGAGGACAAGGGCGTCGATCCGGCCGAGGTGCGCGCGGTGCAGCGCACGTTCCTGCCCTTCGCCGCGCTGAACCCGAAGAAGGAGGCCGGCTCGGAGGCGGTCAGCATGGCCGACCAGATCCGCCAGTGGGCGCCGGTCGGCTTCGTCTATCTCCTGTGGATCGCGATCTTCACGATCGCGCAGATGCTGCTCAACAACACCGTCGAGGAGAAGTCGAACCGCATCATCGAGGTCTTGCTCAGCTCGGTGACGCCGGGCGAGCTCATGATGGGCAAGTTGATGGGCATCGCGGCGGTCGGCCTGACGATGATCGGGAGCTGGATCCTGTTCGGCTTCGGGATCCTGAAGTGGAAGGCCGGACCCGAGACGAAGCTCGTGAACGAGCTCCTGGGCGTGCTGCAGCACTCCGGTTTGATCTGGTACTTCCTCGTGTACTTCGTGCTCGGGTATCTGTTCTACGCGGGCGCGTTCCTCGCCATCGGGAGCCTGTGCAACACGCTCAAGGAAGCGCAGAACATGATGGGGCCGGTCATGCTGATCATGATGGTCCCGCTGATGACGATGATGTTCATCCCGAAGGACCCGAACGGGACGCTGGCCACGGTGCTGTCGTGGATCCCGTGCTACACGCCCTTCATCATGATGAACCGGGCCGCGGCCGATCCGCCCATGGTCGAGCGCGTCGGCACGCTGGCGCTGCTCGTCGTCAGCACGATCGGGATGCTGTGGCTCTCGGGCCGCATCTTCCGCCTCGGCGTCCTGCGCACCGGCCAGCCGCCGAAGCTGGTCGAGCTGTGGCGCTGGGTGCGCGCCGGCTGATCACCTCGGCGCGGGAGGCTCGACCGGACCCCACTCGTCCACGACGATCTTGTCGCGACCGGTGAGTCCGCGCGCGCCGCGCGGCTTCGTGCTACCCGGCACCTCGTAGGCGAAGCTCTCGACCGGCTTCACCAGGTGCTCGACGAGTTCGGGCCCGGAATCTCCGTCCCGCTCCTTCCCGACCTCCTCGTAGCGGTTGTTCGCCAGGTGAATGGAGGCGGAATCGCGCACGTGGACGGCCACCTCGTCGCGCAGGAAGTGGTTGAAGCGCACGACCTCGCCCTTCGATTCGTGGCCATTGGCGATCGTCCAGGGGAGCTTCGCCAGATGCTCGTCCGCGTCCCACCACAAGTGCACCCCGCAGCGGTTGGCGACGAAGTCGTTGCGCTCGATCCGGTTCGACTGGCCGTGCTCGATGTTCACGCCGCCGCGCTCCAGGCCGTACCCGGCATCGCCGTTGGCCTCGAAGTGGTTGTAGAAGATCTTCGTGTCGCGCGAGTAGCCGCCCCAGATCCCGCAGATCGCGTTGCCGACCAGGCGGTTCCGCACGATCTCGTTCCCGAAGCTGAAGGTGAGCTCGAGCCCGTGCGCGGCGGCGTAGGAGAAGTCGTTGTCGTAGATCTTGTTCTCGTTGTTGCCGCGCCGCGTGTAGTCGAAGTCCGGAGTCGGTGGGGGCACTCCGCCGAGGGCCTCCTGGCCCGCGAAGGCGAAGAAGCCGTCGCCGCAGTGCGTGGCCGAGTTCTCGGCGATCACGTTCCGTGAGCACTGCTCGAAGAGCAGGATCCCGGCCGAGTCCTGGCCGCGGTTGTAGACGCCGTGCACGTAGCCGCGGATGCAGAAGTCGGTCGCGTTGCGCGCGATCACGTTGTTGGAGGAGCGCCACAGGGCGATACCCCAGCCCGAGAGGAACGAGAAGTCGTTGTCGTAGACCTTGGCCTTCGTGCAGCGGTCGAGCACGAGCCCGTTCTGGCCGGCGCGCGCGCGCGAGCGGCGCACCGTGACGCCGGTCGAGCGCTCGACGTAGATCCCGGCGCCGTAGTTCGTGAACCACTCGCGCGCGTCGTTGTGGTGGGGGTCGAGCCAGTCCTCGTTCGACTCCTTCTCCCGGGTCGATTTCAGCCGCTGGCGGAAGTTGCCCGAGACGTCGCAGTCCTCGAGCACGAGCTCGGACGCTCCCACGGCGTGGATCCCGACCTTGTAGCCGTGCACCCTGGCGCCGCGCACGGTCACGCAGGGCGTCTCGATGCGGATCCCGATGCCGGTGAGCTGGTCCCCGGGCGTCTCCGGCGGCGCGCCACGCAGCTCGCCGACGAGTTCGAGCACGATGTCGTTCCCGCGCACCACGATCACGCCGTCGCCGTCCTTGTCCACCACCGGCGTCGCCGGTAGCCGCAGTCGCCCGGAGCGCTCGATCACCGTCCCGTCGCCGCGGAATTCGAGCTCGGGAAGGGGCTCCTGGGCCGCGCCGTCAGGGGCGAGGCAGGCCGCCACCAGAAGGCCTACAGCCGCGGGAAGCGCTTTCCCGATGAGCCCTGCGACTGCGTACCCAGGGAACCCACCGCCCGTGAAGAAGTTTTTCAACAGGATCCTCGTGCTCGCGGCCTTCGTCGGCGCCTTCTACGGCGTGGGCGTGATCGTACCGCGCTCGCAGAAGCTCGGCTCCTACACGAACCTGCAGGCGACGCCGCGCGAGGTCTACGCCCAGGTGTACGACGTCGAGAACTGGGACCGCTGGCATCCGGACTTCGCGGACCTGCGCGAGCTCGACGAGGTAGACGGTCAGCGCCGCTGGCGCGTGACCGACCAGGAGGGGCGCACCTTCGAGCTCGTCGAGGGCGACTGCGAGGAGGACCGCACCTGGCAGGGGAGCTTCGAGGCCGAGGGCTCGCGCACGACCTACCGCTTCGTCGTGGTCGGTTCAGGTTCGGGCTCGCGCGTGACCCTGAAGAAGACCCTCGACACGCGCGACCCCTGGCTGCGGGCGCGGATGTTCTTCACCTTCGGTGGTGGGGCTTCCCCGCTGGCACTCATGAACGCGCTCTCGGTCCAGCTGGGCGAGACGCCGACCGCCGTCAAGGACAACGACTGAGCTGTTTCGGGGAGGCGCCCCGGGGGCCCCCCGGGCGCGGCCTGACGGCGCGCCCGTCCATTGCTTAGACTTCCCGGCGCGGTAGCTCGGTCGACCGAGCGGGATAGTTCCGGGACCCGGCAGGATGTCCCGCCCTCGGTCGTCCAGCCGCGCCAACCATGGGCCAGAGCGACGGCAAGACCCCGGCAGGGGAGCCCGAGGACCCGCACTCCCGGCCAGCGGAGGGCGGGCACGTCTCCTTCGTGCAGCGCCTGGCGCGCCACTTCGGCGAGGGCGTCGACCCGCGCATCGATCTGCAGGCCGATGAGGGCGCGGCGGTGGCCCATTCCGACCCCCCCTCGGCCGGCTCCTCGACCACCGTCCAGGACTTCGTGAAGCGCCTGCGGCCGACGCTCGAGTCGGGTTCGCGCTACTCGATCAAGAACGAGGTGGCGAGCGGCGGGATGGGCACGATCCTGCGCGTCTGGGACGAGGACCTGCGCCGCAACCTGGCCATGAAGGTCATGCACGGGAGTGGCTCGGGCTCGTCGGTCAGCGACGGCTCGGGCAGTGTCGAGGTCGACCCCGAGCGCCTCGGGCGCTTCCTCGAGGAGGCCCAGATCACCGGCCAGCTCGACCACCCCGGCGTGGTGCCGGTCCACGACCTCGGCATCGACTCGAAGGGGCGCTGCTACTTCACGATGCGCTTCGTGCGGGGGCGCGAGCTTAAGGAGGTCTTCGACCTGGCGAAGAAGGGCCAGGAAGGCTGGACGCGCACCAAGGTCCTCGGCGTCGTGCTCAAGGTGTGCGAGGCGATGGCCTACGCGCACTCGAAGGGCGTCGTGCACCGTGACCTCAAGCCCTCCAACGTGATGGTCGGGCGCTTCGGCGAGACCTACGTGATGGACTGGGGCCTGGCGCGCGTGGTCGGACGGCACGACTCGCACGACCTGCGCCTGAAGCCGCGCAACGCGGACGCCTCGGCGCTGTCGCTCGTGCGCACCGTGCGCAAGGACGAGAGCGAGTCGAACCCCGAGTCGCCGCTCGTGACCATGGACGGCGACGTGATCGGCACGCCGTCCTACATGGCGCCGGAGCAGGCGCGCGGCAAGCTGGAGCAGGTCGGGCCGCGCTCGGACGTGTACTCGCTCGGGGCGATGCTCTACTACATGCTCACGGGCGAGCCGCCCTACGTGAAGCCGGGCGAGCGGCTTTCACCGCACAGCGTGCTCTCGCGCGTGCTCGACGGGCCGCCGACGCCGATCGCGAAGCTGGCTCCGGACGAGCCCGAGGAGCTGATCGCCATCGCCGAGAAGGCCATGGCGCGCGAGGCCGAGCAGCGCTACGGGAGCATGCTCGAGCTGGCCGACGATCTGCAGGCCTTTCTCGAGAACCGCGTGGTGCGCGCCTACGAGCGCGGCTCGCTGGCGGAGTTCAAGAAGTGGGTCGTGCGCAACAAGGGCATGGCCGCCGGGCTGGCGGGCATGCTCGTCCTGGGCGTGGCCAGCGCGATCGGCTTCGCCTGGCAGCAGAAGCTCGAGAACGAGCGCCTTTCCGAGCTGGCGCGCGAGACCGACGACGCGCGCCGCGAAGCCGAGCACAACCTGACGCTGGCCCAGGCCAGCGAGCAGAGCGCCAACGAGAACCTGACCCTGGCGCGCGACCAGCAGGCGGAAGCCAGCCGTCAGGCCGAGCTCGCGCGGCGCAAGGAGCAGGACGCGCTGCGCTCGGGCTACGTCGCGAACCTGCTGGCGGCCGACTACTCGCTGCGCCTGAACGACCTGACCGAGGCCCGCGCGCGCCTCTCGGACAGCGTGACCGCGCTGCGCGGTTTCGAGTGGCAGCACCTGAGCTTGCAGGCCAACGCGCCCATCCGCGATCTGGGCGATTTCACGAACCTCGAGGCCGTGGCCGTGATGCCCGACGGTGAGCGCGCCGCGTTCCTGACGAGCGGCGGTCTCCTGACCTTCAAGAGCCTGGCGACCGGCAGGCCTGTGCCGCCCGCCAACCTCGCCGTGCGCACGCGCGAGATCGGCAGCTTCGTCCAGCGCCTGTTCACCAACCTCGAGCTGGACGTCGATCCGAGCGGCGAGCACCTCGTGGTCAGCGGAGCCTCGCCCGAGCTCGTGGAGTTCGACCTCGAGGCCGCGGAGAGCGGCGCGAGCGTGGAACCCCGCCTGTTCGCGGGGCACCGCGCGCGTTCCAGTGCGGTGGCCTACAGTCCGAACGGTCGGCGGCTCGCCAGCGGCGACGACGAGGGCGAACTCCTGGTGCGCGATGCGGTCACGGGCGACGTCGAGCGGCGCCTGAGTGGCCACGTCGGTCCGGTGCTGACGCTGGCCTGGAGCCCCGATTCGGCGCGCCTCGCGTCCTCGGGCCGCGACGGCGCGGTGATCCTGTGGGATGCGAGCACCGGCGAGCGCGTCAGCACGATGAAGGGCCATCGCGGCAACGTGCGCGGTCTGGTCTTCGATCTCGAGGGCGAGTACCTGTTCTCGTGCGGCGAGGACGGCGGCGTGCACCGCTGGGACACGCGCACGGGCAGCCTGCTGGCCAGCTTCGAGGGGCACGAAGGGCCGGTGCATGCGCTGGACTACGACCCGGGGCACGAGGTGCTCGTCACCGCGGGCGAGGACCACACCGTGCGCCTGTGGAACGTGCGCACCGGTGCGGCGCGCGTCCTGCGCGGGCACGCGGGCAGCGTGCACGAGGTGCGCTTCGATCCGCGCGGCGAGCGCCTGATCTCGAGCGAGAAGGGCATGGTCTACCTGTGGGACGCGCTGGTGGATCCCGCCGTGACCGAGCTCGACCTGCATCGACGGGGCATCCTGGCCATGGCCTGGGATCCGTCCGGCACGATCCTCGCGACGGCGAGCGAGGAGGGCGACGTGGTGCTGTGGGACACGCAGGCTGGCCTGCCGCTGCGCAGGCTGCGCGGCGGACACTCGATGTTCGTCAACGGGCTCTCCTTCGGGCCCGACGGCAAGCGCCTCCTGACCGGTTCACAGGACAAGACGGCGCGCGTGTGGGACGTCGAGACGGGGCGGCCGCTGCAGCGCCTCGGGGCCTTCGAGCGCTGGGTCGATGCGGTGCTCTACCTGCCGGATGGCCACGGGGCGCTGATCGCCACGGGCGACAAGAAGGTGCGCGTGATCGATCTCGACACGCTGACCGTGCGGCGCGAACTCGCGGGCTTCCAGGGCCCCGTGAAGTCGATCGAGCTCTCGGCCGACGGCCAGCAGATCCTGACGCGCAGCGACCGCGAGCTCATGCTGTGGTCGATCGCGCAGGACGTTCCCGAGCCACTCCTGGTGCGGCGCAACACCTACGCGGTGGCCGCGCTCCTGCCCGACGGGCGGACGCTCGTGACCGGCACCGAGGACGGGCTGATGCAGCTGTGGGCGACCGACTCCGACCATCCGCGCGCCAGCCAGAGCGAGAAGATCCGGCGCCTGACGGCCCTCGAACTCGACCCCGTGGGGCGGCGCGTGGTCACGGCCATCCAGACCCGCACTGGCGAGCAGGAGCTGCGCATCCGCGATGCCGAGACGATGCAGACGCTGCACACCCTGCGTGGCGGCGACGCGGCCATCCGCGTGCTGGCCTTCAGCCCCGACGGCAGTCGCCTGGCGACGGCCCTGGCCGACGGGCGCGTCCGGATCCACGAGACCGGTGGGGTCGAAGCCCGCCGCGCGCGCCAGCGCGAGGCCGCGGCCCTGACCGACAGCGCCGCGCGCATCGTCGAGGAGCTCTTCGCCGAGCGCTTCCTGGAGCAGAAGGTGCTGGCGGCCCTGGCCGAGGACGACGCTCTGCCGCACGCGCTGCGCGAGGTCGCCGTGCGGCTCACGCAGCTGCGCGGCGACGACCCTCTGCCGCTGCTCGAGCGCAGCCTGGAGGAGTGCCTCGAGGAGGGCGCGTCGCCCGAGGTCTACCAGCGCGCCCATGCGCGTGCGCGCGCAGCGGCCGAGCTCGACGGCTCGGGTGGAGTGCCGTCCTGGGAACTCGAGGCCCTCACCGGCCTGTCGCGTGGAGCGGCCTCGCTGCGCGTCGGCGAGAACTCCGCGGCCGAGGAGCTGCTCGCGCGCGAGCGCAGCGCCCCGCTCGGTCAGGCCACGCTCGGGCTGTACGGAGCACGCGAGCGCGCCCTGCGGCAGCTCTTCCTGTGCCTGGCCCAGTGCGGAGCCGAGAAGCGCGTCGAGGCCGAATCGAGCTGGCGCGTCGCGCAGCAGAGCGTGCTCTCCGACGTGGCCCTGGCCCAGCGTCCCGAGCTGCTCGCGCTGATGGGCGAGGTCGAGCGTCGGCTCGCCCCGCGCGCCACGGGCAGCTGACCGGCGCGGCCGTCCACCCGCACTAGTGGGGTGATTCAGAAGTTCCATACCTATGTCGGCCCCTCGCTCGCGCCAGCGTCGTTGCTCCTCCTCGGCGTAGTACCCTGAATACGCGGTCGTCGTCGCGCCTAGCTGGCGCGGCTGC
>Ga0172376_10003658_pt1 | contig 18039 bp, 12 predicted proteins | sample Lak35m_FD_121114 | JGI IMG/M metagenome (GOLD analysis project Ga0172376, IMG submission 121114) | Freshwater microbial communities from Kabuno Bay, South-Kivu, Congo - kab_092012_35m | ecosystem: Environmental > Aquatic > Freshwater > Lake | place: Democratic Republic of the Congo: South-Kivu... | reverse complement strand
GCAATTCATTTCAGCGTCCCGGCGGGACATTGTCGGCGAGTGGCTCGATGCCGGCAGCCCAGTGGACCGCGTTGCTCAGGAGTCGGCGGAAGGCGGGCTGCTCAAACTCTCCGATGTGGCCCAGCGACGTGTAAAAGACTTTACCGCCGCTGGCGGGCTGATTGAGCCACGCGATCGGTTCCGTCGGTTTGCCTTCGATGGTGCCGAGCAGCAATGGAGTTGTGGATTTCGTCAGCGGACTGACCTGATAGAGCGAGCCGGTTCCCTTCAAGGCTGCAGGATCGATGCCTTTCAGAACGGGATGATCAGCCGAGCCAGCCGCGACCGTGACATGGACGGCCGGGGTGGGACCGTAGTGATTCTGATAATTGCCGCCGATGATTTCGGGATCGAAGGTTTCCCAGGTCAGGAAGCCATCCGGCGGGGTTTTGCCGCGCAGAGAAAACGCATGGCTTGTCGTACGAATGCCGATGACCGGCTTTCCGCTGACGATGAATTCGCGGATGGCTTTCATTTCAGCCGGAGGCAGGGGACGGCGGCGGATGCTGAGCAGTACGGCATCCGCATCCGATAGCGCTTCCACCAGGCCGGGCAGATCGCTGGTGCCGTCTTTCTCCGCAAAGACCTGGGACACCGCAAAGGTCTTACCGAGTTCATTCAAAGCGAAGGATGGCAGAGTTTCGCTCGTCCGGTATTCCGGCTCAGCCATCACGATGGCCAGTCGCGGCCTTTGATCGTGCTGAAAGCGGAACGACCGACCGCTCAGGATTTGATCGCTCGTGATAGTGGGACAGACCCATTTCTCGATGTGTTCGACGATCAGATCCGTTCCCGTGAAGTGGCTGACGAAGGGCTTTCGCAGCGGGTTATACATGGTGTCGGTCAGGTCGCGGACCAGCACGACATGCTTGCCGTTCTTCGCCATCTGTCGCAGTCCGAACGGACGTCCGAGCACGCACATGTTGGTATGCACGCCGGCCAGCATCACATTCGGGCGGTCGTGCGATTCGAGGATCGACCAGACCTCTTCGCCATTGTCGCTGATGAAATCTCTGGAGCCGTCGATCGTCAGCAGGCTGGTCTGAGACTTCCACGGAGCCTTCGGATTGCGCCCCATGTCCGCCAGCTTCTTCGCCCACTCGGCGTGTTCCGCGGGATCGTCGTCCTCACCGCCATCTGTCTGGTCGATCGGGTACTGCCCCTTCTCCTCGGACGGAATGCGGTAACACCAGCTTTGAATTTCGTCCGGCAGGTTCTTCGACCTGGGAACGGCCGTCGCACGCTGTCTGGCAGGATGATCCTTGTACGTTTCCATGCAACTGCTGGGAGCGTGAATGATGATCGCACCCGCCGCGCGGGCCTTGTTGAGAAACTCATTCATGCGCGGCGCGACTTCCGCTCCTCGTCGCGTTGCATTCAAACAGTGATGCAGATCCCACATGTCACAGACAATGATCGCGGTCCGCTGCGGCTCCCAGGCTTCCGCCTTGTGGATCGCGTTGAAACGTGCGGTGCCCTCTCCAGTTTCCACGCGCGACCGCAGCGTCAGATGAAACGGGTCAGCAGCCCGACTGCTGCCGGCACACAGTGACCACAGCAGACCGCACAGCAGAAGCCATCGCACAGCCATGACAATGCTCCGGAAGCAAGAAAGAAATCGGTCACCGCAGTCGCGAAACGACTGAGGTTCGCAGTTCAACCACTCCGCAATCGGAACTGTTTGAGTCGGACATACTGCCGGAGTTTCAGACACTCCGCATGACCGGGTTGTGAGTCATTCACGACCGTCCCTGGCCGGGATAGATCGCCGCTTCCGTAATGACCCTGTCCATGAACACGTCGTGAGGCTGCATGGGAATCTCCGGAAACAACTGGCACTCGAAAGCCAGTGCCACCAGAGGGCAGTCTCTGCGGGCGTGTTCGAGCAGTTTGTCGTAGTAACCTTTGCCGTGTCCGGTGCGGCCACCGCGCCGATCGAACGCCACTCCCGGCACCATGATCAGGTCGATCTCTTCCGGGCGAACGATCTTCTCCGGCAGGCGCCGCAACTCTTCTTTCGGCTCCAGAATGCGGTACATGCCCAGCGACAGTTCATCCATGTTTTCGAGCAGGAAGAGTTCCAGTTCGCCATCGGCATTGCACCACGGCACGACAATTCGCTTACCGGTTTCCAGGGCTTTGGGCAGAGCCTGCCGCGTGCGGACTTCCGTTCGCACATCGACATAGAACATGACGGTGCGGGCTTTCTCGAACTCAGGCAGTTCAAAGAATCGCGCCAGAATGACGTCGCTCAGTTCGTCTTTCTGCTCCTGATTGCGACGGTTCTCGTGAGCCTGCTTGCGGATCAGATCTTTCAGCGTCGCGGGATCCATGACATCGCCAGCGGGGGCGGATGCGGTCATGCGGTTCCTCCATGCGGTCCGGTCAGAGAAAACGGTACTCGAACGACTGGCGATGATTGACCTCTGCGCGGTCGATCGTGCCGTCCGGGTGGAACTTCCAGTGAGGCGCCGAGCGAGGTTAACGCTGGCCGTTCGTCTTTTCAAACCGCGTCGGAGACGGTGATTCAACCGCGCGCCGGATGCTCCCGGCGTTCTCTGGTTGACCGGGCTGCGCGGCTTCGTTGAAGTCCGGTCTTCGCGGACTCCGGATCACCTTGCAGAGAGGGCGCCGTCAGAATGGGAATCGCGAAGGCCAATTGTCCGGCCTGTGCGGGACCGGTTGAATTCCGCTGCCGGACCTCGCTGGTTTCGGTCTGCCCGCAGTGCCGATGTGTCGTGGGGCGGAAAGACCGTCGCATCGAAGATCATGGCCGGGTCGCCGCTCTCGTTGATACTCAGTCGCCGCTGCGCACCGGATTGTCCGGACGGTTCCGAGGCAAGCCGTTTCAGATCACGGGCCGGGTTCAGTATCAGCATCCGGCCGGGGGCGTCTGGGATGAGTGGTACTGCCGCTTTCCGAATGAGGTCTGGGGCTGGCTGTCTGAAGCCCAGGGGAATTTCTATCTGACATTTGCCCGGCGCGGGGCGCTGGATGCGGTCGATGACAGCCAGCTGGAACCCGGCTCGGTTGTGAAGATCGGTCAGTCAGAATTCACCGTTGCGGAGGTCAACGACGCCACGATCGCCGGCGCCGAAGGTGAGATTCCCGGCGATGTCCGTCCCGGCGCCGCGCATTCGTTCGCGGATCTGTATGGCTCGGAGGCTCAGTTCGCCACACTCGAACTCTCCGAAGACGGGCACGTTTCCAGTGTCTTCCAGGGCTGGCAGGTCTCGCTGGCGGAACTGGGTCTGGACAAGGTGGCCGCGCCCGTTCGCGAAGCGAAGACAACCGCGGCCATGAAGGTCAGTTGCCCGAAATGCGCCGGCCCGCTGGAACTGCGTGCTCCCGATCAGACGCAGCGCGTTTCGTGCCCGTACTGCAATTCGCTGCTCGACTGCGCGGACGGCGGTCTGCGGTATCTCAGCACGATGGTCTGCGCTGTGAAGCCGCTCATCGAACTCGGAAAGAAAGGAACACTGGACGGCGTCGAGTACACCGTGATCGGCTTCATGCAGCGTTCCGTCACGTTCGACAAGCGATACTTCTGGACCGAATACCTGCTTTACAACCCGGCTGAAGGTTTTCGCTGGCTGGTTCACAGCGACGATCACTGGAGCTTCGTGAAGCCGGTGCCGCCTTCCGAGGTCAAGGACTACCGCACGTCGGCCGTGTGGAACAGCACCGAGTTCAAGCTCTTTCAGAAGGCGGTTGCGCGTGTTGAGTATGTGCTCGGCGAGTTCTGCTGGAAGGTCAGCGTCGGCGAGAAAGTCGATTGCCGCGACATGATCGCGCCGCCTTACATGCTGTCTTTCGAACGATCGACCGTCACGGAATCGAAAGAAGAATCCGGCCCGGCAATCGCTGCTGGTTCTGACGGCACGGCCACCGCGACTTTGAAGACGAAGTCCGAGCGGAAGAATGCCCGTCGCGGAGCCGCCGGCGAGCTGACGATCTCTCTGGGTAGATGGATGCCGCCCGATGCTGTCGAGCAGGCGTTTCAGGTCAGCAACCTGCCGCGCAGCTTTGCCGTCGCTCCGAATCAGCCTTCACCGTGCGACCGCCGGGTTTATGGTCTCTGGGGCATCTTCGCCCTGGCCTCCTGCATCATCTTCGGAGCCGCGCGAGCAGTCTCGTCCACACCTGATCCGTGGCTGCTGGCGTGGGCATTGTTTCTGATCTCGGCGCTCCCGGTCATCGCTGGCATCGTCAATTTTTCCTTTGACGTGAAGCGCTGGTCGGACAGCGAGTTCTCTCCGTACTCAACCGGCGAGTAATACCATTCTGCTTCGCTTCCTCAATCGTCTCCCGACAGAGTGCTCATGCGCCGCAGCACTTCCGGTGTGGTTCGGTTCGAGAAGAACCGCACGCTGCCGTCCATCATGAGAAAGTGCGCGCCGGTACCGGCCGAATTGCCGAATCCCGATGCCTCCTGATTCAACCCGATCCCGATCTGACGCCAGTTGTCAGGCTCACCCCACGCCGGCAACAGGCGGGAAATCTCACCCGCAGCCAGCGTCTGGCTCAGCCCGTCGCGGATCTGTTCCCGCTGAACCTCAACATTCCGATTGAACAATGCCTCCGGCCCGCCCACTCCGGAAAAGCGAGTCGATGCGAAGCCTCGCAGGGAAGGTTCATGAGCCAGCCCCGGGATTTGAAACGCCTGCACCGGCTGCGTCATCACCGCCTCATGCACGGGATCGTCCCAGGCTTTGTTCGGATCAATGCGGACCGCCAATGCTTCCTCTCCCACAAATGGCAGCAGAGCCGTCATCCAGCTGTGCAGAGGCGTTTCACTTCCACTGCGAGCGATGACAGTCTTCGAGCCGGCGGGAAAATGCCCGTGCCGATCGTGAAACGCATTCAGCGCTTCACCGATGGTCTTCAACCGCTGGCGCGTTCCGTCGCGAACGGCCTGCAGTCGCTGCCGCTCTCCGATCGGATTCAGCCAGAGCGGTCCGGCAAAGATGCCAGTCACACCAGCCACCATCGCCACCGCCGGCAGCCACCGCCAGATACCGCCGATCTTCAATCTCCGCAGATCAGACTGAGTGATGGATGCCAGCAGCAAAGCCAGCAGCCCGGCTACGGCCGCCGGTCCTCCCAGCCACACGTTTTCCCGGAGCGTCAACAACGACAACGGAAGAGACAGCGCCGCCAGACTGATCGCCAGCACGCAGCGTCGATACCAGAGTCGGCGTTGAAATTCGGAATCACGCCGGAGACGGTGCGGCTCCTTCCGTGAGCTGTCAACAGAGACGGTCTCTGCGGGACTGGACAGCGCGGGGTCAGATGGAGTTTCAGCGGATGCGGAGGAAAGAGGCGGCTCCGCTTCTGTCAAATCGCTCCGCGAATCAGCCAGAGCAGCTCGCTCGGATCGCTGCATCAGCGACCACAGGCCATGCTTCGGCGCAGACTCGGAGACAGCCGGCACGTCCGGGTCGCAGTCATCAACCGGCCGACCATCGGCTCCGCATTCCGGGCAGGAACGCTCCAACCCGGCCAGTCCCGCCCAGGTATGGCCGTTCGAGCAGATCAGGGAACGCGACGATTCCGCCATGCAACACCCGCTTCAAGCACTCAGAGATGTGCAAAGCATAGTCGCGTGAGTTGAATGATGCAGATCAGCCTGACGTTGAAGAGTGAGCAGAATCACTCGCAGAGTTCTGCCGCTCCGCGTCGCGTTTCTCCTCGGCCGAACTTGCCCGGAGATAAAATGGTTCCAGCAGAAATGGATCCGAGGCCAGGCCATTCATCAGCATCCGCTCGCCCAGCGCCGCGATCTGCGAAGCCTGAGGAAACCAGAACCCGGTCGGCAGAACGCGAACTTCCTGCGGCAGTGATGTCGTCATCAGCTTCCGCAGCCCTGGTCCCGACAGAGCCGGACCTCGATTTCCCTCAGAGGCGGCTCGCGATAGAAACTCCTGATTGTCGATGATGTTGATCGCGTCCTCACGCTGGAACCAGCCGTCGTTCTGCCGCAGGAAGCGCCCCTGGAAGAGCTGTTCCCGCTGCGCGTCCACAACGACCCGCACATCAACGATATCCGCAGGACTCGCCTGGGCCACTGCCTGCAGGGTATCCACCGCGACCAGGCGGCATCCGGTGGCGAAGGCGAACGTCTTGCCGAAAACAATACCCACTCGTAATCCAGTAAAGCTCCCCGGCCCGTGACTGATCGCGACCAGATCCACATCGTGAGCCGTGAGGTGGTGCTGCGCAAGGATCTGTCGCGATTCCTGAACCAGCGTTTGCGCGTGCTTCTGACGCGATGGTTCGATGGTTCGCTCCATCAACAGTTCGCCGTCGTTTCGCAGCGCGATCGAGGTGAGAGCCGAAGTCTCAACGCCCAGCGTGATCATGATGCTCAGAAATCATGCGGAAAAAGAAACTGCTCCCCGGTGCAGACCAGGGAGCAGTCGGAGTCTGATGAAATTGCGGGATCGAGTCCCGGAAACGCGGATCAACCTTTGGTCGCCGGAGCCGCAGTTGCCGCACTGGCCTGCTGGCGGATCGTATCGACTTCCGATTTGACAGCGTTCAGCGCGGACTGAGCCTGATCGTGAACGGCCTTCGCCTTCGTAAACTGCTCCTCCACGGGCTTCATCGCAGCCACTTCCGCTTCCATCTTCTTCGTGGCTTCGGCAACGGCAGCCTTCGTCACGGCGACTTTCTGTTCGAGAGCTTTCACGGACTCCTGCGCCGCAAGAACCGCCTTATCCAGCTCCGCCACTTTGGCTTTGCCCGCAGCGATCAATTCGGCGTTCTTGTCGAAAGTCGCTTTCGCCGCCGTTGCTGCGGCAGCCAGTTGAGCATCACCCGTCACTGCGGCTGACGCAGCTGCTGTCTTGTCTGCAGCTTCTTTCAGCATGGGAGCAGCAACTTCACGCGCGGCAATGTCCTTTGCCAGCGCATCTTTCTCACCAGTGACCTTCGTCAAATTCTGCTGAGAGGCCGTGTACTCGTCCATCGCCGCTTTTTCTGTCTGCTGGGCCTGAGCAACCAGCGTCTGCGCCTGAGCCACCTTGCCCTGAGCTTCCTTCAGAACCGCATCCACTTCGGCGAGCCTGGCTTCGACCTGATCCGCTTCGGCCTGTCGCGTTTGCAGCATGTTCAGCTTCTGCGAGAACGCGATCTCTTCCTGCCATTTCTGAACTGCAGACTGAGCGGCAGCCAGAGCCGCGGTTCCAGCATCCAGCGCGGTTTTGGCCGCGGCAACCTTCTGCTGCTCAGCCGTCAGGGCGGCCGTCAGCGCTTCGATCTGCTTCGCCGCTTCACCGGCAGCAGCTTTGGTTTCCGCAAGCTGCTTCTCAGTAGTTGCAGCCGTCTGCTGAGCGCCTGTCAGACGAGCCGCCTCATCTGCGGCCGTCTTTGCTGCTGTGTTGTAAGCAGTTTCGCGAGCAGTCGTGATGGCTTTGAACTGATTGACTGCATTGACGAGCTCCTGATCTCCGGTGGCTCCAGCCGCAGCGGCTTCCGCCTTGACCAGTGATTCCTTCAGCGCGGGAACGACATTCTGCAGCGCCGTCACAACCTTAGCGGCGGCGTCCTGCTTCGCTTTCGCATCGGTTGCCGTCTGCTGAGCAGCCACCAGCGCGGCCGCCAGGGTCTTGTCCTTTTCGGTCAGCTCGGCCATCCGCTTTTTTGCCGCTTCCAGATCGGCCAGCACTTTTGCCGCGACAGTCGCAACCGCATTGTAAGCATCACTCTGAGCTTTATGTTCGGCGGTCAGGCGAGTGACTTCCGCTGTTGCCAGAGCAATCCGCTGCTCCAGCTTCGGTGGATTCGCGACAAATTCTCCCACTCGCTTTCCATCCGCCGCTTCCCAGACCCGGATCAGTCCGGTCCAGTCGCCAGCGATGACTCGTTTGGTTTCATCACAGAACGTCACCTGCAACGCGAGGTCGTTGAAGGCTTCGAATGATCGGATGTTGCCACCGTTCTGATCCCAGAGCTTTGCGGTACGGTCTCGTCCGACGGTGGCAATCTGATCTTCGCGCGTAAACCAGACGCCGCTGGTTCCGCCGCCGTGCGCACCCCAGTTCTTGATATTCCCGCCGTTCTCCAGTTCCCAGAGCTTGACGGTGCTGTCTTCACTGACCGAAGCCAGAACATTGGAATCTTTCCGCCAGGCAAAACCAGTAATGGCTCCAGTATGACCGCGCAAAGCCAGATACTCGCGACCGGTCTCGGCCTCCCACACGAAGACTCCACCATTGCGATCACCTGTTGCCACCAGCACTCCATCCGGACTGAAGGACACCGACGTGACCCAGTCCGTATGCTTCTTCTGCTGAAACAGCATTTCGCCGGTCTCTGCAGAATAAATCCGAACCAGTTTCGAGGGACCGCCGAGGGCGACGAACCGATGATCGCCGCTGATATCAGCTCCCAGGACCGCATCCAGTTCATCGCCCAGCTCGAAGACTCTCTCGCCGGTTTTCACATTAAAGACAACCACCCGGCCGCTGGCACCGCCCTTGCCTCCCGCTGCCATCAGCAACTGACCACTGCGGCTGAATCGCAGCACATTGGGAATGCCTTCCGGAAACGGCATGGCTCCCAGCAGTTCCAGCGTTTGAGTGTGGTACAGCAGAACCTGCCGCTGCCCGCTCACAGCCAGCAGCGGAGCCCACGGGCTGGTTGCCAGGGATGAAACAGCCGTCGTCGTCTGAGTTGTTACCACAGGTTCCAGCGACAAGCGTGACGGCATCGGAGGCGGCCCCTCCGGCCGGCCGTTTGGAGCAAAGGACAGTGAGAATTCAACCGTGTTCTTTTTCTTCACCGTGACTTTGCTGGACTTTGTTTCCAGCGTGCCGCCCTCAATCCACTTCTTCAGGACGGCCAGTTCCGCTTCCGGCAGCTTGTCCGAATTCGGAGGCATGAAGGGCTGTGACTCGTGATTGACCAGCAGCCAGAGGTAGCTATTGGAAAGATCACCAGCTTCTACCACCGCTCCAGAACTTCCGCCCTGTCCAACGGCTGTGAAGTTTGTCAGATCCAGTCCGCCACTCTTCTTGTCCGGGTTGTGGCAAGCCAGGCAGCGAGCGCGGAAGATTGGAAGAACATGGTCGGCGTAGGTGATCTTTTCATCCTGAGCCGACGTGGAAGAGACACTGCCAATGAAGGCTGCAAAGCTCAGCAGGACCGGAAGGAAACGTCCGGAATAGGTCATGGCTGTTTCCGAGAAAATAGGTAGGCGTCTGGCGGTGGGTGATGGATTATGGCTGACGCAGTTCCGCTTGCGGGCGGAGTCGGGCATGGACGACTGAAACCGGCCCGGCATGATCTGCCTCACCGGTACGACCGCCACAGACGGACGGCCAGCCTGTCCATACCTGTCGCATCAATGGTTGAAGACGAACTCCCTGGAATTCAACACAGCCCAGAAGACATCTTCCAGAGCTTGCTGAGGATTCTGCTCAGCAGCAATGACTTCCATGAGCGCTGCCATCTCCTTGTCCGTCGGCTTGCGTGTCAAAGCCCGCAGGTAGATCTCACGACACACATCCTGCGGAGACTTGCCTTCTTTCAGGCGCGTCGCAATCAGATTCCCCTGACGAAGCCGGTCGTTGACGGTATCGCCGTTGAGCAGATGCAGCGCCTGCGACAGATTCGGCTCCATCTTCACTTCGCACGAGCAGACAGTTTCGCGGGTTGCCCGGCCAAACGTCGTCAGGAAGTAAGTGGACGTATTGCCGTTTGCAATCTGGACCGCTCGCGCGCCCAGGGGCAGGCCCTCAAACTTGTTTTTCGTATCCGTGACCTGTGTGATTGCATCCAGCAATACTTCCGCGCGAACACGCCTCAGTTCGGCGTGGGCAAAGTTGCGGTGGTCGGATTCATTCGATTCATTGGTCGTTGTCGAATGTTGATAGGATCGCGATGTGCAGATATCGCGCACCAGTCGGCGGAAGTCGTAATTGTACTCGGTGAACTTCCTGCCGAGTTCATCCAGAAGTTCTTTATTGACAGGAGGATTGCTCACGCGAACGTCATCAACAGGATCAATAATTCCTTTGCCGAAAAAGTGTGCCCAGACGATGTTCGACAGGTTGGTGGCGAAATAGGGATTCTGAGGCGAGGCCAGCCATTCAGACATAACCAGTCGCCGGTCGCGGCCCTTCACATCAGGTTGTTCTCCACCGAGGAACTTGGGAGCCATCACTCGGCCGCCTACCAGATGACGAACCTCTCCGCCACCCGAATTGAAAATCACCAGTTCGCGCGGATCCTCAGCTTGCTTGCGGCCGATCTGAGCAAAAAATGCCGCGAAACTGTAATAGTCATCCATCGTCCAGCGGTCGAACGGGTGGTTGTGACACTGGGCACATTGAATGCGCATCCCCATGAAGACCTGCGCGACATTCTCCGACACTTTCAGAGTGTCCTGCTCGCCCTGATAATAATTTGTGGCAGCGTTCTGAAATGTTCCGCCCGTCGAGCTGAGCAGTTCGCGAACCATCTGATCGGTCGGAACATTTCTCGCGAGTTTGTCCTGTACCCAGTTGTAATACCGGAGCATGGACTTGTAGCTGATCTGATTGGTAGTGCGGATCTGCAGCAGTTCGGCCCACTTCATAACCCACAGTTCAACGAACTCTTTACGACCCAGCAGTTCGTCGACCAGGGCGTCGCGCTTCTTCGGCTCAGTGCTGGCCATGAACCGCTCGTATTCTTCCACAGTGGGAAGAATGCCGCAGACATCCAGATATGCGCGACGGATGAATTCCTCATCGGTGCAGAGTTCTGACGGCGTAATGCGCAGCTTCCGCAGCTTGTTGTACACAAGTGTGTCAACGTAATTGAATTCCGGAGTCTTTGGGTCCGTGTACTGCACGCCCTTCGGCAGTGTGATGAAGTGACGGCCAACGGTATGCGTCTCAAAGCGAGCCATCACGAACGCTTCGCCACGCGCTCCTGCCGTGACCACGCCTTCCTGTGTCACAGAAGCTGATGTGTCGTTACCGGACAGAAATACCGCCAGGGAAGTCACATCCCGATCGGTTCCATCGGCATACTTCGCCCGAACGCTCAGCTTCTGCGTCGAACCTTCACCGTCCAGCACTCCACCAGGCGGAAACAGCTCGACCGAAACCACTTTAGGAACTTCGCCAGGATCGTTGACTGCACCGGCTCTCAGCCAGCGGATCAGCGTTTCATAATACTCGCTGTCTGCACCGAAGCGCTTTCCGCCTGTGTGTGGAACATCGCCGATGCCTTTGGTGAGTAAGAGACTGTCTTCCGGAATCGCCAGATTGATGCGTCGTCCCGGCAGCTCGCGAGTCAGCCGGAAATGATCGCCATCCGGATCGAATCCGAAAAGCGACAGTCGGAATCCGTCCTTGCCGCGCGCTGCTCCATGACAACTCCCGGTATTGCAGTTCGCTTTCATGAAGACGGGCATGACATCCAGCTTGAAGCTGACCGGACGATCGACTGCCGCTTGCGCGACTGCAATCGGGATGGTTTTTGACAGTGAGCCGAATTCAACCTTCAGCTCACTCTGGCCGTCCGCCGCTGGAGTCAGGACATTGCCCTGCAGCTTGACAAGCGCCGGATTGGAGAGCGTCAACTTTGCTTCTGTGGTGATATCTCTGGTCAGACCATTCGGCATCGTGACCTGCACCACGAAAGACTGACGGTCACGCAGTGTGTTGAGATTGACATCCGGCGGATAAACATCCATCGAGACAGGCTGATCCTGAGCCGCCACACTCGTGGCTGGAATCAGTGCCGCCAGCGCGAGAGTCTGAAATGTTCGACGCATGACCTTGATCCTGACAATGTGTAAGAGTCACACGGACTCGCAACGACAAATGAAATTCCCGGCGGTGATCAGTAGAGCGACTACATGCCTCCGCCGCCCTGCTGTTTGGCTTTTTCGAGGCGGAGTTGCTCAAGCCGGGTCAGTCTCCGCTGTGGCGGTGGCTGAGGCGCCGCCGGCTGAGCTGGAGTTTGAGCAGTGGCCACTGGAGCCGGCTTTGGCGGTTCGACTTTGGGGGGCAGAGGAGCATCGATCCGCAACTCTGTGGAGCCAGAGGTATGAACAACTGTCTCGCCATTAACCGGAATCTGAACCTGAGCAAAGACGCTGCCGTGCCTCCCGACAGGGCTGATCTTGTCGGTCTTCACTTTGAAGACAACTTCCTGGGTCTCCTTCGTGAACTTCATGACTTCGGATTCAACCTTGTTCGGCAGGCCGAAAAGCTGGACGGTGGCTTCGCCATCGAAGGTGATTCCTTGCGTCAGCTTGCAGGCGATCTCAGTTTCCTGTCCCTGCTCACAGGCCGTGCGGTTCATCGCGAAGGTCACGAATGGTTCACTGATTGTGACGGGCGTCAAGGCGGAAGAAGACCATGCCGCGCCGCCACTGACAGGCGCACTGGCCAGGCAGAAGAATTTCCACTCACCCAGTGCAGCATTGCCGTTGGCGTTAATCGGATAATTACCCTCAGACTGGCCCGCAGGAATCGTGATGGAGCTGTTCACGCCGACGCCCGGAGGTGCGAACGGCATGATGATCGTTACCGGATCATTAAAGCCTTCCTTGCGGGTGACAACGACTTTCATCTGCAGTGAACCATTACGTGTCAGCGGCGCCCTGGGAACAACCAGATCGACTTTGAAAGGGATCTCTTCACAGACCACAACTGGTACTCGATTGACGGTTTTTCGGTAATAAATCGACTGACCAGGTCCACTCACAATGAAGTCGGATGTATTGGTGAATCCGCCAGCAATCGTCGGAGTCTCGACGCACTTGCCCAGCAGATCTACGAGTTGACCACCGACTGGCGCATCAGCGGCAGCTTCAAACACGATGGGCATCTGACTCATGTTGGCAGGCATGATATCTGTCTGCAGCGTGACGCCCGCGGGGAGAGAAGCGGGAGCGAGTTGAATCTGGCCGCCGAAATTAACCCGACCGGCGTTAAGGAGCGCTCCGAAGCGATTTCCCCTGGCAACGTAAATCTGCTGGCGATACTGACCGTATTGTTCAGTCCGTGGAATCGACAGCTCCAACCTCGCTTCTATGGGCTGAAACTCGACACGGTAAACAAAGTCCGCGCCACCTCGACCCAGATGGTCTTTCACCATCAGGATGTAATCGCCATCTGCTGGAACGGCGAAGCGGAAGTAAGAATCCGGCCCGCGTGAGTCATCATTGGAGGCGATAGCGCCGCCGCCAGCGTTGTAGAGATACATGACCGGATCGATCGCGGAGCGGATACGTCGACCGAAGCATTCCACCTCAAACTGCTGACCTTTCTTCGCAGCAAACTTGAAGTAGTCCACATCTCCGGGAGACTGGAGAATACCGTTGAGTGCGTTTGGCAATTCCGCTGGTGTGGCTTCGGCTATCGCGTTGTTCGGTTCAGCTTCCAGGGTGTTGCCAAATGAAGTCAGACGGAACGGATTAGCGGAGGGTGCCCAGTTGCCATCAGAGCCAGGAAGAACACCGTATTCCGGAGTGATCTGATCGGGAAGTTTGAACTTCTGGGTAAATTCACCTCCCGCATCTCCCAGAAACTTCAATTCTAATTCCTGTCCCGCTGCTCCACCTGCCGGATAAACCGCCGTGGGGCGAGGGAATGTGCCGATGTGCAGACGGTAATGGCAGGATCCGTTTCCGGAATATGAACTTTCACGCAGTTCGATGATATATTGACCGTCCTCCGGAGCGATCGCAGAGGCCACTGCATCCTGAACCACGAGTGGCGAATCATCCGCAGAAGCGAGTTCGAATCGCTTGCTGTCGAGAATCGCGACATACGGATCGAACAGAGTGGTCGCCAGACGCATGGCTTCTGCTTCCACCGCAATGCGCTGACCCTTCTTCGCTTCAATCACGAAGTAGTCCACATCTTCGTTCTGAATGATACCGGTGACTGTGGAATTCAATGTGACCGGCTGTGGCTGTGCGAAATCGCTGTTAGGCTCCTTTTCAGCGATCTCAGTCAGATAGCCGACATAGACCGTGCGGAAATCGGAAACTCCCGAAGCAGTGCGGACATGAAAGACATGCTCGCCGATACGGGCATCCGGCTTGATCAGCACCTTGGCCTTGAAGGAGTTGGCATTGACTGGCGCAATCTCTTTCACCTCAAAGCCCGGCTCAAAGAACAGAATCTCCTGAGCGTCCTGCAGCTGCGAACCGCTGAAGGTGAATTCGATCTCCTGACCGCGCTGGCCACCGCGAGGCAGCACAGTGTTCAGTCGAGGAGAAGCACCCTCAGCAAGGTGTGCAGTCAGAAGAAGCCCGCCGAGTATCAAGGCGGCGCAGCGCAGAGACCGGAACGCAGACATGTCCGAACCTCATTGTCATCGGGCGTGAGAAAATACGGCAGGTGTGCATCACAGCGGCGGGACCGACAGCCTGTTCAAGGGCGTTGCCGGGCAGTGTGACTGAGCAGGACCGTGTATCGCCAGTCGCAAGTGGAGTCTTCGATCCATCTGCCAGCAGTTCGGAGTGGGAAAGAACCGAACTGTTCGCTGACTCCTGATATTTTGGCTGACAGACAGGTGTCAGCAAAACCGGATGATCCGGTGAAATCTCATTCCATGAGTTCAACAGCGTGAACGTGTTGAAAGGGCAGGCCACACAAAAATGGCCTGCCCTTCCAGATTCTCTGATACCAGATCAGGCCAGCAGTTCTTTACGGACATCGCCGCCATCGACAATTTCGATTGGCCTGTCGCCAGGAGCCATCAATTCCTTGTCTGCGACGATACCCATGCAGTGATACATCGTGGTGGCCCAGTCCATGACGCTGAGCGGATTCTCGTCCGGCTCGCTGGCCGTTGAATCCGAAGAGCCGAAGACGAAGCCCTTCTTGATACCACCACCGGCCATGACGACCGAGAACACTTTCGGCCAGTGGTCGCGACCAGCGGTCGCATTGATCTTGGGCGTGCGGCCGAATTCAGAGGCAATGCATACGAGGGTCTCGTTGAGAATCCCTCGCTCTTCCAGATCGAGAATCAAGGATGAAAACGCCTGATCCAGACGCGGCACCTGATTGCGGATTCCACCTTCGATGCCATTGTGCATATCCCAGCCACCGTAGGTCAGCGTCACGAAGCGGACGCCAGCCTGAACCAGTCGCCGGGCCATCAGCATGCGCTGGCCGGCCTCATGACGGCCGTACCGATCACGGACAGCAGCCGGCTCGGCATCAATATTGAACGCTTCGCGCGCTTCCGGTGAACCGATCAGGCTGTAGGCTCGATCGTAGAACGTGTTCAGCGCGTTCAGATTGTCGGCCTTTTCCCTGGTCAGGAAGTGATCATTTACGCGATCGAGCACGTTCCGACGACGGGTAAACCGTGCATCGTCGATACCGCCGGGAAGACTCAGATCGCGAACCTTGAATCCATTGGATGCCGGATCCGCGCCGAGACTGAACGGAGCAAACGACGAACTGAGGTATCCCGTGCCCGCGAATTCGTTCGGCTGATTCGGAATGCACACGTACGGTGGCAGATTGTGTCGCGGTCCCAGTTCGTGACTGACTACACTTCCAATACTGGGAAACTGCAGAGCCGGGCTGGGACGGTAGCCGGTAAACATATTATGCGTGCCGCGTTCGTGAGCGGCCTCGCCGTGCGTCATGGACCGGCAGATTGTGATGCGGTCCATAATCTTCGCAGTGTGCTGCAGGGTCTCGTTAATGCGAACCCCCGGAACATTCGTCTCGATCGAATTCATCGGACCGCGATATTCGATAGGGGCGAACGGCTTTGGATCCCACGTCTCCTGATGAGCACTTCCGCCTGGCAGATAGATAAAGATCACGTTCTTCGCTGTGCCATCGAAACTGGAATAGTCCTTCAGGTCGGCCTGAGCCTGTCGCAACTGAAAGAACTGGGCGAGGGACAGACCGACACCACCGCAGAAGCCGGCTTTGAGGAAGCCACGACGCGAAGACTGCGTGCGCATAGCGCAACTCCTTGGGGAAACTGGATAGCAGGAAATCCTGCGGGCAGGTTTGACTACCGGCGGACGCCGGACACATTTCAGGAAGGATTCAGTAGCGGGTGGCTGAGCGGGCCATCATCAAAGTCGGACAGAGCGATCATCGGCATCTCTCTCGATTCATCCACCGACAGTGATGCAAGAAACCCGCTTCGATCGGCATTGTCAAGTTCGATGGCCCAGGTTCTTTGGCAAGGCATCGCGAATCTGAGGGTTCTGCGGGATCTTCGGCACCACGATTTTCACCGGACTTCCCGGCAGAAGCGGGCTGGAACGCAGGATTGAATCCAGTCTGGTGTCATCTCCCGCCGGTCTGGCTGAACCGGCCAGTCGGTGACTGCAAACGCCGGAATGATGGATCATCATTGCCGGACAATCGGAACCGATGGCCGCTTCGCGTTTGAAACAGGATGCGGAGTAAGTATCGGTTGATCCCGTCGCTCTGTTCAGCATCCTCAGCCAATCCGCAGGGATGAATCACATGCCTCAGAAAACTTCACTGCAGACATTCGGCCTGTTTCTGACGCTGGCGGTCATCGTCGCGGCAGCTCCACTGCTCTGGTCTGTTTCACCGGGATCAATTGCGAACGGCGGACTTGAGCCTGGTCAGGCAATCCCGGCATTCCGGGCCGCCGGCTGGATCAATGGCGAACACCCTGAACCGGACCGCCTGAAGGGCCGGGTGATCGTCGTGAATGCGTGGTTTCTAACCTGCCGGTATTGTCACACAGGAATGCCGGAACTGGTTCGGCTCTGGGACAAATACCGCCAGAAAGATGTGGTCTTTGTCGGTCTGACTCACGAACCTCCCGAGCAACTGGATGCGATCCGGGAGTTCCTGGAGCGATATGGAGTCGGCTGGCTGAACGCGTACGGGGCAGTCCCGACTCTGCTGGATTTCAAGGCGGAATATTTTCCGGGCTACTGGGTGGTTGATCGCAACGGTCGCGTTCTCTGGAACAAGTCCATGGAATCCAGGGAAAGTATGGAGCAGGCGATCGAACGCGCACTCGCAACTCCTGTAGATGCCGGCAGTTGAAACGAAATCGAACCACCCGGCGCTGGACCATTAGAGCCGGAAGTGGAACGTGCGGCAGATATACCGCCACAGCCACTGACCAGCAGTGCGCTCGTCAACCCAGAACCGCGCCCGCCCCCGCATGCCCGACGACAGCATCGACGTATCTTCCGTCAACTCAACTGTGGCCTGATAGACGGGACTCAGCAGTTTCTCGCGTCCCTGGCCGTCGGTCATGGTGGGAAGCTCGCCACCCAGCTTGTTGGACAGCAGTTCCGGAACATATTCGAGCGGACTGCTGGAAATATCCTTGATGCGCGCCTCGTAGGTACGTGCCGGCAAATGATCGAACTTCAGCTCAATCGGGCGGCGCTGTTTCCGGGACTGCTGCAAACGCTCAGCGATGTCGTCCTGAATCAAGTCGTTGATATCGCCCTGATCGATCAGCACGACAGCCTGAAACCGCTCGTTCGGCGCAATGCTCAGCAGATGAGTCCGTTCCTCCAGTACGGCGCCGGAATTCTTTGGATCGAGCGGAATTCCTCGCCAGGCCGGTAACTGCTTGCGGGCCTGCTCGTAATCCGGTTCTGAAACTCGCGGCGGAGCGATCACGTGACCGGCAATCGGCGCGACGATCGTTAACTCGCGGAGCTGCTCCTCGACTTCACTCAGCTGTTTTTCAAAGGCCGCCTTTCGCTGCTCAACGACGACCATCTGATCGTCGTTCCCCAGGGCACGCTGCGTCTTGTACTCCTGCTCCTGCAGATTCTTCTTAAGTTCCAGGTCTCGCTTTTCATCTTCTTTTTCCGGATTCTGCAGAACAGCGAGGATCTGGCCCGCCGCAACCGAATCGCCGGGTTGAACATTCTGTTGAACCAGCAGACCTGGCGTTCTGGTGTAAACGTGCCGCACATCCAGAGGCTCGATAATAAATGTCGCCTGGATATACAGTGGTATTGGAATCAGCAATGCGGCCGATACCGCTCCGCCTGCCACGAGTGTC
>Ga0172376_10003657_pt1 | contig 18043 bp, 15 predicted proteins | sample Lak35m_FD_121114 | JGI IMG/M metagenome (GOLD analysis project Ga0172376, IMG submission 121114) | Freshwater microbial communities from Kabuno Bay, South-Kivu, Congo - kab_092012_35m | ecosystem: Environmental > Aquatic > Freshwater > Lake | place: Democratic Republic of the Congo: South-Kivu... | reverse complement strand
TCTAATATTAGAGAAGCTAAAAAAAAATATTGAATATCAAAAAAAGGAAAATAATCTGGTAGCAAAACTGGCTATCATTCTAGTCGGCTCAGATCCTGCTAGTGCTATTTATGTTAGAAATAAGATTAGTGCTGCAAGAAAAATAGGTATAGATACTGAATTTAAGAACTTTGAAGAGAATATTAGCGAAAAAACTTTACTAGCTGAAATTGTGCGGATGAATTTGGATAATTCAATTTCAGGTATAATAGTCCAGCTGCCTTTGCCTAAACAGATTTCAAAGGAAAAAGTAATAAATGCTATTGATCCTGCTAAGGATGTAGATGGATTTCACCCTTTTAATGTGGGGATTTTAAATAGTGGATATAGCGGCGGTTTTATACCGTGTACGGCAAGAGGTTGTCTTGAGCTCATTAAACTTACCCAGATTAACTTAGAAGGTAAGAACGTAACAATTGTGGGTCGTTCAAATATCGTTGGTAAGCCGCTAGCGGCATTACTAAGCAGGGAAGATGCTACTGTTACTTTATGCCATTCCAAAACAACAAATCTGGCTAGCATTACTTTTTATGCTGATATAGTTGTTACTGCAATTGGCAAGCCACGATTTTTTTCCTCGGAATATTTTTCAGAGAAAGCTATAGTAATTGATGTCGGAATAAATAGAATTAGATTTGAAAGTGGTTATAAATTAGCGGGTGATGTCGATTTTGAATCAGTAAAAAATAAAGTAAGCTATATCACTCCTGTTCCAGGAGGAGTAGGACCGATGACTATTGCCTATTTACTTACCAACACATTTGAGGCTATGATTAGAAATAGGAATAAAAGCATTAAGTATAAATAATAATGGACGAAAGATTTATTTCAAAACTCAAGGACATCATTATTGAAGCTGGTAGAATATCTATAAGTTTAAGAAATGAAGGGCTAACGGTCGAACATAAAAAAGATAGTTCTCCTGTTACTAACGCTGATATAGAAATTAGTAATTTTATTTACTCGAAATTAACCGAATTAGACCCATCAATACCTATCATATGTGAAGAACAACCATTGAAAGATGTGTTAGGTAGAGAAATGATTTGGCTTGTAGACCCAATTGATGGAACTAGAAGTTATATAAAAAATATGGATAGCTTTACTGTTAATATTGCATTGATTCGTAATCAAATTCCTATAATTGGCCTAATTTATCAACCCACTTCCAGAAAGCTATATTTTACCAATCATAAGCAAGAATTTTGCTTAGAAAAAAATGGAAATATTCTGGAAACATTAAAAAGAAACGATAAAAGTTATATTGCTGTAGTTAGTTCCAGAAATTTTAACTATAAAACTGAGAAATATATTCAGGATAAAGGTTTTTCGGAAGTAATTAGCATGCCAAGTTCCATAAAATTGTGTATGATTGCTGAAGGTTCTGCGGATGTGTATCCTAAATTTGGTTCAACAATGGAATGGGATACTGCTGCCGGTCATGCTCTTATAACGGCAGCAGGTGGTGTAGTAATAGATAATAATACCGGTAAAAGCTTATTATATAACACAAAAAATAACTTTAAAAACCCCGACTTTATAGCACTCAACCAGAAATATAGATATCTTGATAATTAGGAAAGGTTTAAGTTTAGTCCTTATTCTGTGCTAGGCATAAATAAGGACTACTATTAAATATTATAATCAAGTATATTTTTATCGTCTTCGTACCGACTTATAATAGAATGGTCAATGTGTTAACTTAAAAATTATATTTAAAACCAATAGAAATTACTGGGAAGAATTTTAAGTATTTTTTAACGCGTTTAAGAGCGGCATTAGCATCACGATTCAAATCGTCAATTGTGCTTTGCTGCTGCGCAGCTAAACCGGTTGCAGAAACTTTTATTTTTTCTTTGCCTTGGTACATTATTCCTGCTTCTGCGTTAAAACTCCAAGCTTTATTGTTAATAAAAGAGCTATCATATCCAATAGCAACTACTGGTGCAATTTTATTGGTCATGGTTAATTTTGCTTTAACCGTACCTAACTCAGCTGGTTGATAGGTGGTATTATATATTTTTACTGGCTTATTAGGTGTTGCGGTAGCAGTAACTTTATTATCATTGTAAGCAATACCTGCAGAAATACGGAAACCAGATTCTGGAAATGGATGATAATCAAATAGTAGTGGAACTGTTAATAAGTTCAACTTTCCTTTATAGTCTAGCGAACCTTTTTTCATTGAGTGTTTATAATAGAAATAATTAGTTGCTATACGTCCATATAAACTATCATTAAGTGGTGTCCTTCCTTCGAGGCTGAATCCAGTTGTTCCAAGATTAGCACCAATAGCCAGTTTGCTTTTTGTTGTATTATCAGCATAGCTAGTAGTACCAATAAAAGCAGAAACTGCCAGTAGGCTAATGTTTTTCAATAATTTTTTTTCATAATTTTACTTTTTCTGTATAACTTCATTATCATTCAAATGTTTTTCGAAATACCGTTTAATGATAAACAATATAAAAAATAAATTACAAATTACCAATAATATTATTTATTTATTCCTTAAAGTTTATTACTATATAGTGATAATTTTGCTGCAAATCATGAAAAAAAATTAATTATTTACAATCAAAGTGATTAGGTTATTTCACTAATTTAATTGTTTAATTGATGGGATATAACAAATATGATGGTTAAATACTGTTATTTAACCTAAAATATCACTTAAGTTTAAATAGATATTTCTAAATGTCAGAGCTAAAAAAGAAGCTAAATATAAAATCACATAATTATTTGTCCGTTTTAGAAATTATAAATTCTAAAAACCATAAAGCTAGGTTAGTGGGTGGTGTAGTCCGAGATGCTGTTCTAGGCATAGAATCGCAGGATATTGATATTATAACTACAATGTGGCCAGAAGAGCTGATAAAAGTTTTTAGAGCAATGGGGCATAAAGTAATTCCAACAGGTATTAAATTTGGTACTGTGTCTATATTATATGATGAAGAGCTATTTGAAGTAACAACTTTAAGGAAAGATATAAGCTCGGATGGTAGACATGCTAAAGTTGAATATACCAAAGATTTTTATGTTGATGCACTTCGCAGGGATTTTACGATTAATGCTCTTAGTTATTGTCCATTTGAAGAGAAGGTATATGATTATTTTGATGGTATTGAAGACTTAAGATTAGGATGTGTAAAATTTATAGGTGATCCAGAGTTACGCATTCAAGAAGATTATTTGAGAATATTACGATTTTTCAGGTTTTTGGGTAAATTTGGTAAAAAGGTAGACCAGGATAGTTTAAAGGCGTGTATAAAATATAAGTCTTTTATAAAAAAATTATCTAGAGAAAGAATAAAATCAGAACTTAATTTGATTCTCAGCTTGCCGAATTACTGTGATATAATTGGTTTAATGAATGATTATTCTGTTTTACATGAAGTTCTGCCAATATCTCATAATCTAGGCCTTAAAAAATTTGTGAGTGCTCAAGAGTTAGCAAAAAGATTCGGCGTGTTATTGAGTAAGGAGACTAAATATGCTCTATTGTTTGCTCTAAGCGGTAACGATATTAGCTATACTCAGTTAATTAATTTAAAATTTTCACGTATTGAAGCTCGCCATATTGATAAATTGCTAGCTATAAAGGAAGAAAATATAGATGAAGGTTTCTTAAAAAAAATTTGGTTTGAAAATGATAATTTTGAGCAGTTTTTTATATTTTTAGCAGCTTTATCTGAAGAAAAAGAAAGAATTAAAAATGTTTTTTTACAATTACAAAATAAGCAGAAACAGGTTTTTCCGCTGAGCGGAAAGGAGATAGAAGCTCTGGGAATTAGCCGTGCTGAAATAGGAAGAGGGCTTAGTCATTTACAAGAAAAATGGATCCAAAGTAATTTTCAGTTAACAAAGCAAAATTTAATTAAGATATTGAAGCAAAAAAATGAAAAATAAAATAAAGTTGGTTTTAGTCCTAATAATAATTTTTTCCATCAGATCTCTTGCATATGCTAACCCCAATGTTGTAGTAACAATTACTCCACTAGCTAGTCTTGTTTCTATGCTGACAAAAGATAAAGCTAATGTTGTAGTTTTAGATAAAGCAGGAGGATGTCCACATCATCATAATGCTAAACCAAGTGATAAAGTAGCAATAGATAATTCTGATATAATTATTTACATTGATGAGGATTTCGATGGTTTAATCGCTCCGTTACTTTCTAATTACCAGGGCAAAAAAGTGAAGATTAGCGAATTTGATTCTATTGATTTTAGCAGTGTAGAAGGAGGAGTTAATTGGCATTTTTGGCTCAATTTAAATAATGCTAAAGAGTTCCAAAAACAACTTGCAGCAATTATTATCCGGTCTTTTCCTGAAATAAAACATGACGTGCAGGAAAATTTAAAAGCAGCATTAGTTAAAATTGAAGAACTAGATAAATTTAAAAAATCAAAACTAGAAAACCTTGCTTCTGTAGCTCTACTTAGTGATAGTTTAGAACATTTCTTTAAACCCATTAAAAACTCTCAATTGCATATTTTTCAAACTTCAAATACTAGTTTAAAAAATATGCAAAAATTGGACGATATGTTAAGTTCTAAAGCTATAAAATGTATAGTATTGGATATTGATCAGAATGCTGAATTATATAAAAAATATAATAAAATAATTGTTCAACTCGATAGTGAAAACTGGAATTTAAATGAGAATACGAAATTTATTGAAAAGTTATTTATTGATAAATATTCTAAAATGATTAATCAATTAAATGTGTGTATGTAGATTAGTATTGGTAGACACACATAAAAGTAATTAAATTCAATTCTGGGTTGTTTATTTTCTGAAGAAAAATATTTTTAAGTTTTATTAACAATGATTAATAAGTTTAGGCTTTTTATACGTAAAGTTTTTAATAAAAAAGATATTGATAATGCTTTAAAGCTACTTGTTTCTTACCAAGAGGGCGTAGTTTCTTCTGATAATGATAAAACAGTGGAGTTGTATAAAATAGCGGAGCTTATAAAAAAATATCCGGAATTGATTATAGATAAGGGGCTCGGATATCTTGTAGAGTTTGCCCATTATTATCTTCCAAATTATCAAACTCTTGATGCTACTGACTTACCATCAAGAGTTATAACTGAATGTTTAATATTAAACACAGAGATAAATGGTGCTGATCAAGGTAAATTATTACAAACTTTAGCTCAAAACATCGCTATCGGCAAAGCCAGAAGTTTATCAGTAGCAAAGCCCAAAACTGCTTTTGTGCTAACTAAAAATATCAGCCTTGTAATCAATAATGATTCTAGTAGCATTGTAAAATTAAAAGAGAGAGTACAAAAATTTCTTTCGATATCAAAAAACGCTGAAGAATTTACAAATGTTCTTTTAGACAAATATTCTCCTTTGTTTGCTGTTTTAGGCAAGGACGAATCGTTAGAGACGATTAAGCAAGATATGGCAATAATAATTGGACATGGTAGCCAACAGATGGCCGGGCAGAAAAATCAGGCTGAAAGATACCTTGAATTACGAGCATTTGAGCTAGAAGTTAAAAGTACGGTAATTAATTATATCCACGCTAATACTTTAGGTAGTTCTGAAGCGGTGGAATATCTAGCAAATAATTCCATAAAAGCAGCAGAGTATTTACGCTCAGATTATTTAACAGGTATGGATAGAGGGTTAAACCCAGCTGATATCGAAAAAAGATTAACGAAAATTAACAAAATAATAAACCTTATAAAGAAAGGCCAGGATACTGCAGTTATTGGTTCTAAGGTTATCGAGAAAATAAGAGAAATAGTTGAATCACATCCTTCCTTATCGCCTAAAAGAACTTCAATTGATGATATATAAGCTTATAATTTGTAATTATTTTTTTAGCGTATTTCTTTGAGATAAACGCTTTTAACTTCCTAAGTGTATTGAATTGGTTTTTAGAAAAATAAACCCTACATATTCCTTGAGTTTAAAAGCTAAATGTAATATCCTACCGAGCATATAAGTATAGAAAGCATTGTTGATTATGTTTCAAACTTTAACTCAAAATCTTACTAAAATTTTTGACAAGATCAAAGGCACGGGAGCGTTAACTGAAGCACATATCGATTCAGCTATGCGCGATATCAGGATTGCTTTATTAGAAGCAGACGTTGCCTTGCCGGTGGTGCGAGCGTTTATTTCAGAGGTATCAGAGAAAGCCAAAGGAGTAGAAGTCGTTAAATCGGTCTCTCCCGCTCAGATGGTTATTAAGATCATTAACGATGAAATTATTCGGTTACTCCAGCCGGATGAAAATGAATCGAAAGTAAATTTACAAAGTGTGCCACCGGTAAATTTACTTATTGTAGGTTTGCAAGGTAGCGGTAAAACAACAGCGAGTGCAAAGCTTGCTTTAAAGCTTAAGAATCAAGGAAAAAAAGTCTTGCTTGTATCTCTAGATACTTACAGGCCGGCAGCACAAGATCAGCTTGAAATACTGGCAAAATCAATAGCCGTAGATTCTTTACCGATCATAAAAGACCAGTTGCCTGTTGCTATTACTGAGCGGGCCATGACTGCCGCAAAATTATCGGGATATGATGTTGTAATATACGATACGGCTGGTAGGCTTCATATAGATGATGACATGATCAATGAAGCAATAAAAATTAAAAGTTTAGTAAAACCAACCGAAACATTTTTGGTTATGGATGCAATGATTGGTCAAGATGCAGTTAATATTGCTTCTAACTTTAATCATCAGCTGGATATTACTGGTATTATTCTTTCGAGAATCGATGGAGATTCAAAGGGAGGAGCTGCTTTAAGCGTACGCTATATTACTGGGAAACCAATTAAATTTTTGAGTACTGGAGAGAAACCCGATGCCTTTGAAGAATTTGATGCCAAAAGGATAGCATCGCGCATATTAGATATGGGTGATGTTGTGTCCTTTGTTGAAAAGGCAGCAAGCGTTATCGATCGCAACGAAGTAGAAAAAACTGCTAAGAAATTAAAAAAAGGGCAGTTTGATTTAGACGATTATATAACTCAGATTAGAATGATTAAGAAAATGGGGGGACTCGGAAGTATGATGAATTTTCTTCCTGGAGTATCTAAATTGTCTAGCAAAATAGGAGATTTGACTTCTGGAAACAAAACATTGGCTAGTCAGATTGCGATAGTTAACTCGATGACCAAAAAGGAACGAAAAAATCCTGATATTCTTAACGCTTCAAGAAAAAAGAGGATAGCAACCGGTTCTGGAACTACAGTGCAGCAAGTCAATATTCTCCTTAAACAATTTAAGCAGATTAGTACTACAATGAAAAAAGTATCAAGAATGGATCCTAAAACTTTACTTCGTAGTGGAATTGGAAAACTTTTTTCTTGACTGTCTTTGGAAACAAACCTAGAATATCGCTGTTAAAATGTAAAGTTTATGTTGGATATTAGGTAATAAAATGAGTAAAGGAAAAGCAAAAATAGCTTCCAAAAATAACCCAGAAGGAAGAGGACAAGCAAAAGAGTATTTCCATAATGGTAAAAAAATTAAGCCGGTAAAATTAGTATTAGGAAGAAGGGCTTATTTTGCTGCTGAATATGAAGAATCAGGTGACTTAGTAGTCGGTACTGATGGTCATGCCTTACCTTGGGCAAGTGCCAAACATAATTGCTAATATTTTAGCATTATTAGTGTAATTATGGAGTTGTCAGCTGCATTATTAAAAGTTTTGTCTTGTCCTGTTACGGGTCACCGTCTTGTATATGAGAGAGAGGCTAAGTTACTTGTAAATAAGAAAGATGGTCTTGCTTATCCAGTTGTTGATGGAATACCCCTGCTACTTGCCTCAGAAGCAAGGAAAGTTTAATTTATACTTTTTTAAACAATATAGCACTTTAAGTTATTACCTAAATAATAACCCCTAACTAGTATTAGCTAGAACCATCAAAGGTAATAATGATAAGTATAACTTAATTTTATAAATATTTATCTCTTTGTGTTTGGAAACTGCTTTTCCTTTTAGTAGGTGGCGGGGTTTGTTCATTATTGTTTGTACCGGGGTGGGATTTAGCGCGATTCAAATTTTCCCTAATAGAGGTAACAGACATGGCTAAATTTTCCTTTTTTTGAGCATCTATTGCTGCAGTAAGAGCTGAGTGTTTATCTATCCTAATCTTTTCTGGGCGATCAAATTCAGAAAATGGATTATGGGCTCTTAGCCCATCTTTAATAAGACTTGTAAGTTTTTTTATCCCTCTTGTGAAAATATTGGTAGGAATAGATACTGCTTTTTCAGTTTGGTTAACTTGTTCTCTATATTCTTGAAATTTAGCTTTTTTTTGTTCAGGTGACATGGTCCAGTAATCTTTATCAGCAATTAATTTTTTAAGAGCCATTGTCTGTATTCGCTGTGATCTCGTTGCTTGTCTTAGGTCCCTGATATTATTATAACCCGGAGTGTCACTTTTATCTCGTTCTTGGTCTATTTGAGTTTTTAACTGTTTTTGTACAGTTCTAATAGACATGTTGTGCCTACTTTCTGTCGCAAGAGATAAAATAAATGAACCTACGGCTTTTACAATATTCACGCCTTTTGTAGAAATAGCTTCTAGAACAGTTGAAACAATGCTTAAGCCTTGTTTAAAAAAAGCTTTACCTACATCTTTGGCAACTTCTACTGTTGCTGATCGCTCCCTAATGTACCGTTTTTCAACAGATTTTTTACCGGTAGTTATAGGGTGGTACAATTCATCTTTCAATATTTCATTTAAGCTTGGATCTAATTTAAATATATGGTCTTGTACACTTTTTGCTGTTCTATTTTTTACTAATAACTCATTTTCTTTTTGTAATTGTCTCGTAGCTCTTGTCCTGGCAGTATCCATTACCACTCCTAGGGCTACAGTAGTTAGTCCAATTACACCTATAGCAATTGCGACAGCAGGACTAGCAGGACTTGCAAGTCCTGCTATGGTTAAAGATGCTACTACGATGGATGTTACTCTAGATACGGCAACCCCAGTGCCAATTGTAAAAGCTTTGCCTGTTTTAGTATTTTCAAATTTTTCCCATTTTTTTCCAGCTTTATCTGATAGTTTAAAGATTGTTGTAACAAATTTTGAATCCATGATTCTTTGAAACCAGGATTTAGAAATATTAATACTTTCTTCTTTTGATTCTTTTAATTCTGGAGGGGGGCTGGGAATAACAAAAGATGTAGATCGTGGCCTTTGTTTAACGAGTTTTTTTTGGGTACTATCTTTTGACATCTTGATAATAGTGTTAAATTGTTTAATTAATTAACCCAATTGTAAAAAATAAAAATAAATAATACAAGCTTTACCGATTAAATACATGCAAGATTAAACGTGAAAAATCTTATATATTAAAATGTTAAATTTATTTGCATCAGAATTTGATTACCTTATTATGCTCTTCGTAATATAACTTGTATAACTTAAGAAGTAATTAAGATGAGAAAAGTGGTGATTTCAGGGATGATAGGGAATGCGCTTGAATGGTATGATTATGCATTATATGCACAATTTGCCTATATAATCGGTTTGAAATTTTTTCCGAAAACCGAATTTGTTGAAATTCTTACTTTTGCGTTATTTGCAGCTGGGTTTTTAGTACGTCCTCTTGGAGGAGTATTATTTGGCCAGATTGGTGATAGATTTGGTAGAAGAAGTGCATTAGTTATTGGTATTTTAATGATGGCAGTTCCCACTGCTGGTATCGGATTGCTTCCATCTTATGAAATAATAGGTATTGCTGCTCCGATTATATTAGCAATTATTAGATTGATACAAGGGTTTTCTTTGGGAGGTGAATTTAGTGGTTGTATAGCCTATATAGTTGAGCATTCTCCTGAAAATAAGAGAGGGCTAGCTGGTAGTGCATCCTTTGTTAGTATGTGTGTTGGTATGTTAATGGGAGTAGGGGTAGCTAATGGTTTTAGATATTTCTTAAATGAGAAAGACTTACTTGACTGGGGATGGAGGATACCTTTTATATTTGGTCTAGTAATTGGATTAGTAGGGTTATATATAAGGTCTCACCTTGCTGAAAGTCCTTTATATAAAGCGGCTAAAGAAGCAGGGTATTTATCAAGAACACCTCTGCGTGAGACTTTTACAAAACATTGGCGTCATTTACTATTAGCTGTTGGTATATACATAAATGTTACAGCACCATTTTATACAACTACAGTTTTTATGGAACATATTGTACAAAAACTGGGATATACTAAAGAACAAGGTTCCATAGTTTGTGCTATTATCCTTATTACTATGACCCTGGTATTCCCAATTTCTGCGTATATTTCTGATAAAATCGGTAGAAAACCAGTAATAATTACTGCTAGTATACTATTAATTTTTGGCATATATCCTATATTTCTAGTTCTTTCCTCAATGAATTATAACTATGCAATATTATCACAAGTAATATTTGCAACTATAGTCGGAATTTATATGGGACCAGTGCCAACTATATTGGTTGAGTTGTTTCCTACTCGTGTAAGGTTTACCGCCGTAGCTCTCTCTTATAATTTAAGTGCGGCCATTTTTGGTGGTACAATTCCTATGATTGGTGCTACTTTCTATAAGGCTACTGGTTCTAACTTTGCTCTTGCTTATTATCTGACAGGGTTAGCAATTTTCTGTTTATGTATCCTGTTTTTCTATAAAGAAACTTATAAAAATAATTTATCCGAGGATGTTATTTATGAGTAAATTTGCTGCAGAATTTGAGGTGCCAGGAGGCCATAATGCTGTATTAATGCATTCCTGTTGTGCTCCTTGTTCTGGACCATTAATAGAAAAAATGGTCAACTCAGGTATTGATCTTACTATCTTTTTTTATAACCCTAATATTCATCCGAAAAAGGAATATGAACTTCGAAAAAATGAGAATATACGTTTTGCAGAGAAGTTAGGCATCGATTTTATTGATGCAGATTACGATGTGCAAAACTGGTTCGCACGTGCTAAGGGTATGGAATATGAACCAGAACGTGGAATTAGATGCAGTATGTGTTTTGATATGCGTTTTATCCGAACCGCTCTTTATGCTTATGAAAATAATTTTAAAGTAATAACATCTTCACTTGGGATCTCAAGGTGGAAAGATATGGATCAGATAAATAAATCTGGCATTAAAGCAGCATCATATTATCCTGGAATTACTTATTGGACCTATAATTGGCGTAAAGATGGAGGAAGTGCAAGGATGTACGAAGTTGCTAAAGAGGAAGAGTTCTATAAACAAGAATATTGCGGATGTATATACTCTCTGCGTGATACAAATAACTGGCGTAAAAAAAATAACAGAGCCCAAATTTCAATTGGGGAAGAATTTTATGGTGCTGCAGAGGAGAGGTTACTAAAAACTAACTAGTAGATAGTTTAAGTTGTTATACCTGAAAAATTCCTTAGGACCTTTATATGAGAGCTAGTTAGTATCTCGATTATATTAAAATAAGAGATATCGGTGATGTTTGTTGACTTTTAAATAAAGAAAGTTTAGAACTACTAGGTATTTATAGCTTATAAATACTGTTTTTAACAGTTTTATTTATGCAAATGCCGAATCTTGAAAAAAAACAGTTTTTCTCTAGCCTTAAAGAGATTCTTTGGCCAATAGAACGCTCCGAATTGAAATTATTTATCCCAATGTCTTGTTTGATGTTGTGTATATTATTTAATTTTGGTGCATTGCGGTCGATCAAGGACAGCTTAGTCGTACCAAATATTGGGGCAGAAGTTATTAGTTTTTTGAAATTATGGTTAGTGCTTCCCTCTACCATAATCTTCACTTTAATCTATGTTAAACTTAGTAATATATTCGATTATGAATATTTATTTTATTTAATAGTTTCCTTTTTTTTAGGATTCTTTTTGATTTTTACTTATATCTTGTATCCAGATCAAGATTTTTATCACCCGAATTCAGAATATGCACAAAGTTTAGCTATACTTTATCCTAACTTTAAATGGTTTATTTTGATAGCAAGCAAGTGGAGTTATGCGCTCATGTATGTCTTTTGTGAGTTATGGAGTGCGGTTGTGATAAATCTACTTTTCTGGCAGTATGCTAACAATATTTTTGACACTAATCTAGCAAAGAGATTTTATCCTCTACTGGGTATGGTAGGTAATATAGGATTGATAATGGCAGGGAGTGTGCTGGTTACTTTTTCTAACATACCTTTTGGTGTGGAGGGAGAAATTTTAGATAAATACTCCTTGGAGCAATCTAGTGTAGTGCTAAAACCTATTATGACTACTATAATTCTTTCTGGTTGTATAGCCATGATGCTTTATAGATACATTAATAAATATTTGGTAAAAACTGATAAACTGGGCAAGCTATTATCCCATTCTCAAGAAGATACAAGGACTAGATTATCGGTTTTAGATAGTGTGAAACTGATTTTAAGATCAAAATATATAGGATATATTGTTATTTTGCTTTTATGTTACGGGCTTGCAATTAATATTCTTGAAGGTCCTTGGAAGGCAAGGGTAAGAGAACTTCATCCCAACACTGTTGACTATATAAATTTTATGGGCAGATTCAATATTTATATGGGAATATCTTGTGTGATAGCTGCTTTAATTGGAAGTAACATTTTAAGAAAATTTAGCTGGTTTACTGCTGCTTTAATTACACCTAGTATTCTTGCCTGTACAGGTATTATATTTTTCGTTTTTGTAATTTATGCTAATGATATAGGGATGATAGGTAGTTATAGCCCGATATATCTGGCGGTAATAATTGGCGCTATTCAGAATATTTTGAGTAAATCAACAAAATATACTTTATTCGATTCTACAAAGGAGATGACGTATATACCGCTTTCTCTTGAACTTAGAACTAAGGGAAAGGCTGCCGTTGAGGTAATTGGTTTAAAGTTCGGTAAATCACTTGGGGCCTTTTCGCAGTCATTTATGTTTATTTTAATGCCAACTGCTAGTTTTGATTCAGTAACTTTCTATTTAATGATAATTTTTGTAGTAATAATAATCCTCTGGATATGGGATGTTAGACAGTTAAATAAAGAGTATATTAAAATAAAAGGCGAGCACGAATGAAAATAGCCAAATATATATTAATTTTTTTATTTGTTCTATTTACCTGCTACTGTGCGTGTTGGTACTACATAATTAGTAATATAAAAAATGATATAAATACTAGATATGCTAACCACAAACTCCATGTTAAAGGTTTGGTAAATACTGACGAATACTTTATTACTTTTGATGAAGCAAGTATTACTGGTTTTCCTTTTGATATGGCGCTAAATTTGCATGGCTGGAAAGAGGAAAGTAAAGGCACTCTGATTTCTTATCACTCCCCTATAAAAATGGGTTATAGTTTTGCTAATCAGTATGCATATATTTCATATGATGGAGAGGTCGATGCTGCATATAAACCATTGGCAAGTGGCTTTGGTGCTATATTAAAGATCAAAAATTACTTAATTAAAATAGATATTCCACTTAGTAGAAAATTATTTTCTGCCATTTCTAAAATGTCTGATTCTGTAGAGTTAATTAATTATATTAAGGATATTGAGGTTGCTACCGAAGGGGTTCAGATAATAGATAAACAGGAAAATGAGTTGTTTTCTGATAAACAATATGAAAAATTAAACTTTACTTTTGTTCCGGCAAAATATTACTTTACCCTGCAAGATTTGCTAGATGAAATACCAAGAGAATACACCGTTAATTATACTGTTAAAACTAAACCGGTTGAGTTCTCATTTAGGCCTATACCTGTTAGTTTACTTTACGGTTTTTTTAATTTACCTTCAGATTTTACTGCTTCCGGTAAAGTTAAACTTAAAACAGAAGCTAAGAAAGCTGAAGAATTATTTTTGCATTTTAATGCTGAAATGGAATTTGCATTTTCTGCTCCCAAAATTGATTTAAATTCTTTTAAGTTGCTTGTTAAAACTGGTTTATCTTCTGATAAACCTAAAAGTACAGTATTGTCCGTAGAGAGTAGAATAGGTTTAAAGGATAGTTTTTTTGAAGAATTATTTAAAAAATACGAAGCAATTAAGCCTAGAGTTATTTCTACACATGCCGGTCGTCTAGTAGATCAAGAAGTATCTTACATAATCAGCAATAAGGATATATTTAAGTTTAAAGATTTAGAAAATAGTGATTATTTTCTGAACGTAGATCTAGAAACTACAAATAATAGCAAGGGTTCGTTAGTGAAGCTAAAAGATTTTAGTATTTATTCAGGAGAATCTGGTTTTAAGTTAACTTATCAATCACAATTTAATTACATGTATCTAAATAATTGGAAAGCAGATGGGGTGCTGTTAATTAAGAATTATCCGGCAGTAGTGGATTTTAATTCTAATTATATTCTTCGATTTGGAGAATTTAGGTTTTTAAATGATCAAGCAAGAAGCCTTTATATTGACGTCAACAAAACATTTTTAAAACAGGTATCGGATTATCCTACTTCTACTTCTAATGACCTTAGTTTTGATTATAGTATTAGTACAGATAATTTGTCAGAAGCAAAAATTGGTAGTGTAAAGATCAGCCAGATTCCAGAATTATATAAAGTTATGCTATATAGGAAACTATTTAGCGTAATTGATTTGCACGGTGATATACTCGTCCAAATAAAAAAAATACTACCGAATTTGGATGAAAACGAACCGGTATTTAAAAAAATATTGGCTCAAATTACTGAAAAAGATATTAAAAAGACTTCACCGCAACAAGGAGAGAAAAATGTTAAGAAAGATATTTTACAGAAAAAAGAGTCAAATAAAAAAAACGACAGGAAAACTACGAAAAATTTAGCTAAGTAAATATTTCGTAATTATTAAAACTAGTGTATTACACGTATAAATTTTTAAATATTGTGAGATAAAAAATTGGACTTAATCAAAGAAATTCATCAATTTTTACAAGCAGAACTCAACGAGATGAATAACTTAATCTTGGGATGTCTTTCGGCTGAGGAAGCATTAATTAAACTTATTGGTAATCATATATCGAATTCAGGAGGTAAAAGGATAAGACCCGTACTTACGTTATTGTCTACCAAAATTTTTGATTGTAGGAGTGATAATGCGGTTAAGCTCGGTGCAGCTGTTGAATTTATTCATATGGCTACCTTATTGCATGACGATGTAGTAGATGGCAGTAAAATGCGTCGTTTTTTACCCACCGCTAATGTTATATGGGGTAATAAAGCAAGTATATTGGTAGGTGATTTTCTATTTAGCCAATCATTTAAATTAATAGTTGCTACTAGGCTGCTCCCGGCTATGGACGTTTTATCAGAAGCCTGCGCAGCCGTTGTAGAAGGAGAGGTATCTCAGCTTGCAAAACTTGAGGAGCGGAGGTTTATAACTGAGGAAGAGTATTTAAAAGTAATTAATGCAAAAACTGCAGTTCTTTTTGGAGCGGCATGTGAGGTTGGTGCTATCATAGCAAACCAATCCCCTAACTATTGCAAAGCCATGAGAAATTTTGGCATGAAACTGGGGGAAATATTCCAAATAACAGACGATTTGCTAGATTATTTTACCCAAGGTGAAGCTAGGGGCAAGAATATAGGAGATGATTTTGCAGAAGGAAAGGTTACTTTGCCCCTGATTTTCCTAGCTAGAAGACTTCCAGAAGATAAAAAAGGAAAGCTACTGCGGTTAATAACTGCGCAAGAACGTACATCAGAAGATTTTCACTGGGTTATTGATTTGTTAACCAGATTTGATATAAAAAATCAAATTCTTGAATATTTAGAAGATTTTAAAATATCTGCTGATAAGCTCCTTGATGAAATTAACATTAGAAATGAAAGCAAGGAGTATTTAAAATCATTGGTGAATTTTGCTGTAGACCGTAGTTATTAGTTAAGGTTAGTTACAAGATATATGGATAGTATAGTTATTAATGGAGGTAATCCTCTCCAAGGAAATGTTACCATCAGTGGTTCTAAAAATGCTTCCTTACCGATTATGACAGCTGCTTTGTTAACGGATCAAGAGCTGGAACTGACTAATTTACCTATTTTATCTGATATTAATACCATGGAAGAATTACTTGTAAACCATGGGGCTAAAATTGCCAGAAAAATACAAAGTAATGATAGCTTAACCTTAAAAATTTCTTGTTCTAATATCAATAATTATAAGGCGCCTTATGAAATAGTAAGGAAAATGCGAGCTTCTATTTGGGTTTTAGGTCCGCTTGTAGCTAAATATGGCGAGGCTTTGGTTTCACTTCCTGGTGGTTGTGCAATCGGGGCAAGGCAAGTTGATTTGCATATTGCAGTTTTAGAGGCTATGGGAGCAGAAATAGAAATTCTGCAAGGGTATATCCACGCTCATACTAGAAAACGTTTAAAAGCTTGCAGTTTTGTATTCCCTAAAGTATCGGTTGGGGCTACCATTAATGCTATACTGGCTGCTTGCTTGGCAAGTGGTACTACGCATTTATCAAACTGTGCAAAAGAACCAGAAATCAGAGATTTATGCAATTGTTTAGTAAAAATGGGAGCGGTAATCAATGGTATTGGGACAGATGATTTAAAAATTACCGGCCAAGAGGAATTATATGGGGCGAAACATGAAGTTTTACCAGATAGAATTGAAGCTGGAACCTATATGATTGCTGGTGCTATTACTAAAGGAGACATAACTATTTCTGGGATTAGCTACGATATTATTGAAAATGTAGCTCTTAAGCTTGAACAATCGGGTATAGAAATTACTAATTTAGATAATATCATCAGAGTAAAATATAAAGGTTTCCTTAAATCGGTTGATATGGCTACAGGAGTTTATCCAGGATTTGCAACTGATCTGCAAGCTCAATTTATGAGTTTAATGGCATTAGCAGATTCCTCTTCAGTGATTACAGAAAACATATTTGAAAACAGGTTTATGCACGTACCAGAATTATGTAGAATGGGAGCAAATATTAATGTAGATGGTAATCATGCGATTGTAAGAGGGGTTAAAACCTTAAGCGGCGCAGAAGTAATGGCAAGTGACCTGCGTGCATCAGTTTCGTTAATTCTTGCTGGCCTTGCTGCTAAAGGTACTACTAAGGTTAGAAGAGTATATCACTTAGATCGAGGGTATCAATCTCTCGAGAAAAAATTATCTGCTTGTGGAGCAGATATTATTAGAGTGAAAGGTGATTCAGTTTAAGCTATAAGGAGAATAGGTATTTTTGTTTAATTTTATGTTAAGCCAGTTCTAATTTAGCGGTATTTACAGCTATTTATAAATTTTTACTTTTATATTCACATAGATGACGAATAGGACATTTAAAACATTCTGGTTTTCTAGCTTTGCAAATATATCTTCCGTGTAATATCAGCCAGTGATGAGCATGAGTTAACCACATGGTTGGAATTTGTTTTAATAAATCCTTTTCTATTTTTTTAGGTTTTGTTTCTTGAGTTAAGCCAATTCTATGTGAAACTCGAGCCACATGTGTATCAACTGCTATTGTTTGCTTGCCGAATGCACAATTTAATATAACATTTGCGGTTTTTTGCCCTATCCCTGGCATTTTTACTAGTTCTTCAAAACTATTTGGAACATTTGAGTTGTATTGGTCTACTAAAATCCTAGAAAAAGCAATAATATTTTTTGCTTTAATATTATATAGACCAATAGTTTTTATATATTTTTTTAGATTATCTTCCCCAAGTTTTAAAAAATCTTCCGGAGTTCTATAAGTTTTAAATAACCTAGAGGTTGCTTTATTAACGGAAACATCAGTTGCTTGCGCTGATAAAATAACTGCTACCGCTAGGGTGAAGTTATTAACATATTCAAGTTCTGTTTTCGGTTCTTTACTTAAAGAGCTAAAAATGGTAAAAATCTGGTTTATTGTATTTAAATTCATAAAATAATAATTTAAAATTAATCATAATTAGCTTTACAGGATTTTATTATGGCAGAAAACAAGATTTTTGACTTTATAAGAAATGAGATAAACGAACATGAAGTGGTTTTATTTATGAAAGGTACGGCTGACTTTCCACAATGCGGTTTTTCAGCG
>Ga0172376_10003655_pt1 | contig 18046 bp, 7 predicted proteins | sample Lak35m_FD_121114 | JGI IMG/M metagenome (GOLD analysis project Ga0172376, IMG submission 121114) | Freshwater microbial communities from Kabuno Bay, South-Kivu, Congo - kab_092012_35m | ecosystem: Environmental > Aquatic > Freshwater > Lake | place: Democratic Republic of the Congo: South-Kivu... | reverse complement strand
GGCGTCGACGACGAGGTTGGTGTTGGTCGGGTCGTGGATGGTCGTGATCTGGCCGTGGCGGATGCCCAGCGCCTCGTGCACCACCTTGACCACCGGCGCGAGGCAGTTCGTCGTGCACGACGCGGCCGTGACGACGCGGTGGCGCGCCGGGTCGTACAGGCCGTCGTTGACGCCGACGACGATGTTCAGCACGTCGCCGGTCTTCACCGGCGCCGCCACGATGACGCGCTTTGCGCCACGGTCCAGGTGGCCCTGCAGGGTCTCGGGCGTGAGGAACTTGCCCGTGCACTCCAGCACCAGTTCCACCCCCAGCTCACCCCAGGGGATGGCCTGCGGCGTGGCGTGGGCGCTGAAGCCCAGGCGGCGCTGGCCGATGCGCAGCACCTCCTCGCCCTCGGCGGCGATGTCCTCGCGCCAGCGGCCCTGCACGCTGTCGAAGGCCAGCAGGTGCGCGGTGGCGGCGCTCCCGCCCTTGATCTCGTTGACGTGCACGACCTCGAGCCGGTTGCCGGCCCGCGGGTCGTCGGCCGGCCGCTCGGCGGCGCCGAGGGCTGCGCGCAGCGCCAGGCGCCCGATGCGCCCCATGCCGTTGACGCCTACTCTCATGACCCTGTGTCCTTCCTGCAGAGAAATCCTGGATCCGTTGGCAGATCCCTTGGAGACTTCCAGAAAAGTCGAATCATGCTGTGGCATCGTGTCAGAAGTGTGACGATGCACCAGGCGAGCCGCGCCCGCCCGCGGGCGACGTCGTCAAGCCGCCACGATCTCCCCCAGCCGCCTGCGCCAGCGCGGCTCGGCCAGCAGCGCGTGCAGGGTGTGGGCCCGTGGTGCGGCGGCGTGGCCTTGCAGCAGTTCCAGGGCATGCCACCACAGCGCCAGGTTGCACGAGACCACCGGCACACCGGCGGCGTTGTCCGGCGGTGTGGCGATGGCGCCCAGGGTGGGGGTGCCGGTGCCCAGCAGCAGCACGGCCTGCGCGGTGTCGGCCCCCAGGCTGGCGATGCCTTCGCGCGCGGCGGCGCTGCCCAGCGCATAGATCGGATGGAAGCGGCTCGCGTCCGTGGCCAGCCGCTGCACGCGCGCGATCTCCAGCCCACGGCTGCGCCAGTAGGCCTGGCTGGCGTCGGTCAGCCAGGCGGGGTAGGGCGAGACGAGCGACATTCGTGTCACCCCCAGGGCCCGCATCGCCGCCACCACGGCCAGCGCCGAGTTCGTCACCGGCACCCCCAGGTCTCGGGACCACGCGTCGAACAGCACGTCCTCGGCGTGCGCGCCGATCAGGTAGGACGAGCCGGTGCAGGCGCTCGCCACCACGCCCAGCGGGGCGTTGGCGAACTGCGCCGTCCAGCGTTGCGGCTCGCGGTAGTAGTCGCGCAGCCGGGCTTCGAGATCGGGCGCGGTGCTGCACATCCGCGCCGCCAGCAGGCCCACGCCCGGTGGGCACAGGCACTGCAGTTCCGGCTCGACGGTGGTGTTGGCCTGCGGGGTCAGCACCCCCACCAGGCCGATGGGGGCGTATTCGACGGTCGTGGACATCCGGGATCCTGCTTGGCGAGAAAGCGATCGACAAGGACAACGGCCCCAAGCGTTGCGCCTGGGGCCGTGTGGGATCGTATCGCCGAGTCAGCCTCTCGGACTCGCCATCGGACCCGGACCGGCCAGCCGGGCCGAGGCCCGGGCCGCGGCGGTCGTCAGACCCCGATGATCCCGCCGTCGTCGCGCGTGATCACGATGGTCGCCGTGCGCGGACGGCCGGGGCGGCCGTAGCCCTTGTTGCCCGGCCAGACGCTCTCCGGTGTGCCGCCGGCCTTGGTGTTCTCGCCCGGGTGCTGGATGTTGACGAACAGCGTGCGGCCGTCCGGCGACTCGGTCACGCCCGTCACCTCGGCACCCGGGGGCGCCACGAGGAAGCGGCGCAGCTTGGCGTCGCCCAGCGTCGCCCCGACGAAGGTCTCCTGCGTGCCGGTCTGCTCGACGCCGTTGACCATCATGCGGTTCTTCACCGTGACCTTGCCGCCGTCGCCGACGTGGCCGGGGATGGCCGCCAGCATCATGCAGCCCGACTCGTCCTTCATTGCGCCGTCGTCGGTCTGGATCCAGCAGATGCCGGTGGCCCGGCTGAACCACAGGCCGTCCGGCGAGGAGAAGGCGTTCTTCGCGCTCAGCCCGGACAGGTTGGCGTCACCCGCGTCCTCCTCGGCGCCGAACAGGAAGATGTCCCAGGTGAAGCCGGCGGCGGCCGACTGCCCGCCGTCCTCGCGGAAGCGGATGATGTGGCCGTTGGGGTTGCCCGAGCCTTTGCGGCCGTCGACGTCCATGTAGGCGCGCGGGTTGGCGGCGTCCACCTTGCCCGGCGTGCGATTGGCCGCACTGTTGTTGGTCAGCGTGAAGTAGACCTCGCCGTTGCGTGGGTTGACCGCGCCCCACTCCGGGCGGTCCATCTTGGTCGCGCCCACGGCGTCGGCCGCGTGGCGGGCGTTGACGAAGAGGTCGCCCTGGTGCGCAAACTTGTACGCGGCGTGGTTGGCGATGCGCGGGTCGGCGATCGTCAGTTCGATCCACTCGCCGCGGCCGTCGGCATTGAACTTGGCCGCGTAGAGCTTGCCCTCGTTGAGGTACTTGTCGCCGGCAGCGATGCCGCCGCCGATGTCACGCGGGTCCCAGGCGGCGGCGCTGACGAACTTGTAGATGTACTCGTTGCGCGAGTCGCAGCCCTGATACACGGCCAGCGGCTGGCCCGGGACGGGCAGGCTGAAGACCGCCCCCTCGTGGGCGAAGCGGCCCATCGCCACGCGCTTGACCGGGGTCGAATTCGGGTCCAGCGGGTCGATCTCGACGTTGTAGCCGAAGGTGTTGGCCTCGTTGCGGAAGTCGCGCTCGGCATTGCTGCCCACGGCCGCGAGGTTCCAGCGTGCGAAGCGGTCGTCGCTGGCCGACACGGTGTGCCAGCCCTGGCTGCTCGCGCGGGTCGCGTTCGCTGCCGGCGGTGCCGACACCACGCCATAGCGGCGGCGTGACGCCACTTCCTTCGGCTCGAGCGCGGCAGCTCCACTGCCCATGCCGAAGTAGACGGCCCAGTTCTCCTCGCAGCCGAGGTAGGTGCCCCACGGGGTCTTGCCGTGACCGCAGTTGTTCAGCGTGCCGCGCGACATGCCGCCGGCGGTGTCCCAACGCGTGACCATCATCGAGCGGATCGCGTCGATGTGGGTGCGCGGGCCGGCGATGCGCATCGGCGTCTGGGCGTTGACGCGGCGGTTCAGGGCAGAACCGTGCACCATGCGCCAGCCGGCCGGCGTGCGCACGACCTCGACGATCGACACCCCGTGGTGGTTGATCTCCTTGAGCACTTCGAGCTCGGGCCGGGTGCCCAGGTCCCACTCGCCGAACTGCGAAAACTTCTTGCCCGACACGCCGTTGGACGTCTGGCCGTTGGGGTGCATGAAGTAGCTGTCGGCCGAGCTCTCGTGGTTGACGGCCAGCACCGCGCGGCCGGTGTCGACCTCGGTGTAGCGGCCGTTGGCGTCGATGAAGAACAGGTCCATGCCGTCGTGGTGATCCCCGATGCGGCGCGACCAGTCGTCGGTCTCGGCGCCGGCATTGGAGTAGGCGGGCACGCTCGGGTCGATGCTGTCGCCGGTGGCGTGCAGCACGGTGTAGCGGTAGCCGGGCGGCAGCGACACGTCGTCGAGCAGTGCCTTGTCGACCGAGGTGAAGCCCAGGCCGTGGGCCGTCGAGCCCATCGTCGAGGCGACCGCTGCCGCGCCGGGCAGCATGGCCAGACCGGCCAGGCCGAGGCCGCCACGCAGCAGGCCGCGGCGGCTGGGGCTGGCCAGCCCGCGCGCCAGGATCTCCTGGAAGTGGGGGTTGGAAGATTCGTTGCAGATCGGCTCGTTGTCGGGGCTGGACATCTTCGTGCTCCACGAGGGGTTGAGGGATGGCATGGAGTAGACGCAGGCTCGATGACATCTTCGTGTCGGGCCCAGGTGACGGCAGGGATTGGGCGTTCCACGGCACGATCCGCCCAGTGGCGTGCTAGCGTCCGGTCAAGTCACAGGCGATCCGCTTTGCGCGACCCGGGGGCACGGGCACGCGCACATGCAAGCGCAGATGCGAGCGCAGATGCGACCGCAATTGCAAGCGCGCGAGCCCGGCGCCCCCCGGCCGGTGGGCTCGCGTACCACCCTTCAACAACGGCGCAGGAGTGTGAGATGGCCCTGATTTCCAACACCCGGCGGGCAGCCAAGGCCTTCTCGGCGGCTGCGCTTGCGTTCGCGGCGGCCTTTGCCCTGCATCCCGGGCCGGTGCGCGCCGTGGACGTGCCCACGACCAACCCGCCACTGGAAGATCGCGCGATGCGCGAGGCCCGTGAGGCGATCGCGCAGCGGCAGTGGGCGCAGGCGCTTGCCCTGCTGCAGGGGCATGTGCAGGCCGTGCCGGGCGACGCCGACGCGCACAACCTGCTCGGCTACAGCTTGCGCCACCTCGGCCGCCACGCCGAATCGTTGGCCGCCTACGAGCGCGCCCTGGCTCTGAACCCCTCGCACCTGGGCGCGCACGAGTACCTGGGTGAACTGTTCCTGCAGACCGGCCGGCGCGATCTGGCGCTGCGGCAGTTGCAGATCCTGGCAGACCTGTGCGGCGCCGCCTGCGAGGAATACCAGGAACTGAAGCAGGCCCTCGACCAGCGGCGGGAATGAGGCCGACGTCAGGCGCCTGACCGGCGTCTGACCGGCGTCTGACGGGCGCCGGCAGCCCCTTCCTCAGCCTCTCAGTCCAGCACCTTGTCGGCCCGCTGCGCCAGGTTCTGGATCCGCGTGTCTGCCGCGGCGACGGTGTCCGCGGTGGCGTAGGGCTCGCTGTCGTGGCGGTCGCGCAGGTATTCGGCCAGCGCGTCCTGCTCGCCGCCGGCCGGCAGCGACACCCGGCCACCCAGGGCCGCAGCCGCTCGAGGGTCGGCCTCGAGCTTCAGCAGATTGGCCAGGCCCTCACCGGCCCGCCCGGTGGCGCCGAACTTGTAGCCGTCGCCGCCGGTGGCCAGGAAGTTCAGCGTCACCACGCGGATCGTGCGCTGCGCATCGCCCTGCACCACGCCGTCGCGCACGATGACGTCGGAGCCCACGCGCACCGAACGCACCCGGCCCGGTGTCGTCGACGCGCCGTCGGCGGCGATCGTGCCCTTGGCCGCCTTCGGATCGAAGCTGAAGCTCAGCCCCGAGACCTGCGGGAAGCGTCCGTCGATGCCCTCGACGTTGCCCACGCCGTGCTCGAGCAGGGCGTGCAGCCGGCCCGCGCTGATGTCGAAGACCCAGAGCTTGTTGTCGAACTTGAAGGCGGCCTCCAGCATCAGTTGCGACACCCCGCCCTCGGCGCGGCCGGCGTCCGGGTTGGCCGCGGGCGCCAGCAGTTGCGGGTCGGCGGTCGAGCCGGGCAGCGCCTTGACCGTCCCGATCTCGGCGCGGATGCCCCCGCCGTTCTTGATCGACACCTGCACCGATGGGTCGACCGCCCGGGCATAGGCCAGGTTGGCATCGGCCGACAGGTTGCCCAGGTTGGTCTCCTCGGTGCGCACCGCGCTGCGCCGTCCCTCGAGGAAGACGGCGCTGCGGCCGTAGACCTGCCCGTCCTTGGCGGCGATGACGCCGCGCAGTGCGTCACGCACCTTCACCACCTGCTCCGGTGCCAGCGTGCCGTCGGCGGTGGTGCTGTCCTCCTGCGTCACCCAGGCGCCGGAGGCGCGGTCGTCGAAGTGCTGCGGCATCAGCACGCCGCGCGCGTCGAAAGGCGCGATGAAACGGCCGAGGTACTGGTAGTCGGCGTCGACGTTGACGACGACCACCGGCTCGCCCGAGGCGCTGCGGGCCTGGAAGGGGTAGGCCTCGGCCGCCGTGGCGCCCGGGCGCAGCCGGTCGTTGCCGTCGGCCTGCAGCGTGTTCGAGCCGCCGGCGACGATGATGTCCACGCCGCGCAGCTTCTGCGCCAGCGCCTTCTCCACCGAGATCTGCTGCATGTGGGCCAGCAGCACGATCTTGTCGATGCCGGCGGCCGTCATCTCGTCCACGCCGGCCTGGATGCGCGCGGCCAGGCCGTCGATGTCGACCTGCGTGCCGCGCAGCGGCGGGTCGATCGCGAGGTCACCGGTGGAGGTGATGTTGCGGAAGACCGGCGAGCTCGCGCCGATCAGGCCGATGACCTGCCCGCCGATGACCACCTTCGCCCAGCCGGCGACCTTGCCGCGCTGCGCGCTGACGTCCTGACCGTTGGCTGCGACGATGGGGGCGGTGTTGCGGTCGGCCTTGAAGTCGGTGTTGTAGGACAGATAGGGGAACTGCGCGCCCGGCCAGACGACGTTGCCGCCCGAGACCTGCGGCGCCACCATGTCGCGGAAGGTGGCGGTGCCCAGGTCAAGATCGTGGTTGCCCAGCGCCGAGGCCTGCACGCCCATCGCGTTCATGAACGCGATATCGCCCCGGCCCATGCCCTCGCGGCCGAGAAGTGCGCGCAGCGCCCCGGAGTTGTCGGCGGCGTTGAAGCGCGGGCCCGGGATCACGTTGTCGCCCGAGCTCACCAGCAGCGTGCGATCGGGGTGCTCGGCACGGAACTTCTGCACCAGCGCCGAGAAGTGCGCCACGCTGCGCAGCGCCGTCGTGTCCGAGCCGTCGACGTCGGCGAAGTGCAGTAACTGCAGGGTGAAGGCGGGGGCGGGGGATTGGGCCAGCGCAGCCGCGGGCAGCAGGGCCAGCGACGTGGCCGCCAGCAAGGCGACCGTCGCTGCGTTCAGGAATGGGGGCTTCATCAGGGAACTCCGGCTAGGGACGATGGGGGCAGGCCCGCCGCAGCGGCCTGCCCGAATTCTGCGCCCGACACGATGTCAGTGGCGCCGGTTCGAGGCTTTCATATATTCGTGTGGTCTCGGCGCGCGCTGGCGAGGCTCACCGTTCTCCCATGGCCCCCGTCACGGTCTTGATCAAGGGCTTGGTCAGGTAGCGCAGCACCGTGCTGCGGCCGGTGACGATGTCGACGCTGGCCGTCATGCCTGGCTGGATGACCAGATCTTCCTGAGGGCGCTTGCGCAACTGCAGGCCTTGGGTCGTGACGAGGCCGCGGTAGTAGGCCTGCTCGTTGGCGCGCAGGCCTTCTTCCAGCGTGTCGGGGCTGAGGTAGCTCAGGGTGCCGTCGAGCATGCCGTAGATGGTGTAGTCGTACGCATCGATCTTCACCTGCGCCGGCAGGCCTGGCTTGAGGTGGGCGATGTCCTGCGGCCGGATGCGCACCTCGACGACGAGATCGTCGCCGGCGGGCACGATCTGCAGCAGTTCCTCGCCCGACTTCAGGACGGCGCCCAGCGTGGTGACGCGCACGTTCTTCACCACGCCGGCCAACGGCGCGCGCAGCTCGGTGCGTGACAGTGCGTCCTCGCGCTGGGCGACGTTCTGCCGCACCGAGGCGAGTTCGTCCTCGGCGCGCGCCAGTTCCGCCTGCGCGTCCTGGAACTGCTTGTTGCGTCGCGCGGTCATCTGGCCTTGTAGATCGGAAAGCTGGCGCCGCAGGCGGATCACGTCGACCTCGCTGACATCGCCGGTGGCCAGCAGGGGTTCGTTCAGCGCAAGTTCCCGTCGCACCAGGTCAGCGCTGCGCTCGAGCGCGGCCAGGTCCTCTGCCAGCGCGCTCAGGCGCTTGCGCAGCAGTGCAGTCTGGGCCGCGGCGATGTCGGGGTAGTCGCGCAGGTCGCCGGAAAGCTGCAGCGGCGTGCCGTAGACCTCGGCCTTCAGGCGCGCCACCTGGGCACCCAAGGCCACGGCCTTCGCGCGCGCCTCCTGGAACTGCGCGTTCAGCCGCGTCTTGTCGAGCAGGGCCAGCAGCTGGCCCTGCTCGACGGCGTCGCCTTCGCGCACGTTCAACGTCTCGAGCACCCCGCCCTCCACCGCCTGCACCACCTGGCTGCGGCTGCTGGCGATGACCTTGCCGGATGCGCGTGTGACCTGGTCGATCTCGGAGACCGCTGCCCAGCCCACGGCCAGGGCCAGGCACAGCACCGAGGCCCACAGGACCACGCGGGTGCCGCGATCGGACTCGTTCATCGTGCGCCTCCTGCGTCCGGCCGGCGCTCCATCAGGCGCTTCATCACCGCATCACGCGGGCCGTCCATGAAGACCTTGCCGCGGTCCATGACGATGATGCGGCTGGCCAGGCGCAGCCACCCCGGCTTGTGCGTGACCACGACGACGGTGGCGGGCCGGCCCCCGCCGCCGCCGGCCTGGGGCCCGAACAGGACCTCGGTCAGGCGCTCCTCCAGCGGCCCGTCGATGGCCGCGGTCGGTTCGTCCAGCAGCAGCACCGGCCGCGGGCGCAGCAGCAGGCGCGTGAGCGTGACGAGCTGCCGCTGCCCGCCCGACAGGCCGTGTCCGCCCTCGGCGATCTCGAGCCCCAGGCCGCGCGGGTGCTGCGCGATCAACGCGTCCAGCCCCGTCTGCGCGGCCGCGCGCAGCAGGGCGTCGTCGCCAGGGTCCTCGCCGCCGAGCACGAGGTTGTCCCGCAAGGTGCCGTTGAACAGCCGTGCCGTCTGCGGCAGATAGTGGATGTGGCTGCGCAGGTGCGCCTTGGCCAGATGGGCCATGTCGATGTCGTCGAGGAAGACGCGCCCCGCCGAGGGCCGGTGCAGGCCCGACAGCAGCTTCAGCAGCGTGGACTTGCCCGAGCCGATGGGGCCGATGACGGCCACGCGTTCGCCCGGCTCGAAGCGCAGCTGCTCCACCTGCAGCACGTCCAGCGCCTCGTCGTAGGCGTGGCGAACCGCCTCCAGGCGCAGCGCGCCCCTGCAGCCCTCGGGTTGCACGGGCAGGACGGACGAGACCTCGTCGTCGGCCGGTGCCTGCACGATGGGCTCCAGCGCACGCAGCGCGGCGCGCGCGTGCTGCCACTGCACCAGCACGCCCGCGATCTGCGCGAAGGGCGTGAGCGCCCGGCCGCTGATGATGGAGCAGGCGATGAGGCCGCCCATGGTCAGCTCGCCGGCGTGGATCTGGTGCACGCCGGCGAAGATGAGACCCACGTAGCAGACCTGCTGAACCGCCTGCCCGAGGTGCGAGGACAGACCGGTCAGCATCTTCAGGCGCAGTTCGCCCTCGCTGATGCTTCGCGTGAGCAGGTTCCAACGCGCCCGAAAGCCCTCCTCGGCGGCCAGGGCCTTGACCGTCTCCGCGCCGTCGATGGACTCGATCAGCAAGCCGTTCTTCTGCGTCGCCTCGGCCGCGTTGGCCATCGCCAGGCGCGCGACCGGCCGCACGAACATCAGGCCGGTCAGCAGCGACAGCGGCAGCAGCGCCAGCGGTATCCAGGCCAGGGGCCCGGCGATCCAGGCGATCACGGCCACGAAGAGCAGGGCGAAGGGCAGGTCGGCCAGCACGAACAGGGTGGTCGAGGTCAGGAAGGCGCGCACCGATTCGAACATCCGCACCTGCGCGGCAAAGGTGCCGACGGTCCGTGGGCGCCGGTCCATGCGGATGGCCAGCGCGCGGGTGAAGAAGACGTCGGACAACTGCTCGTCGATGGCCTTGCACGCGCGGTCGACCAGTGCCGCCCGCACGTGCTTCATCACCAGCTCCATGGCAACGGCCAGCAGCACGCCGAAGCTCAGCACCCACAAGGTGTCGAAGCCCTGGTTGGGGATCACCCGGTCGTAGACCTGCATCGAGTACAGCGAGGTCGCCAGGCCGATCAGGCTCAGCACCACGGTGCCGACGACGGCCTCGGCGAATACGCGCCTGCGCGCCCACAGCGCGTGCCGGAAGTGGCTGATCGCAGGCGGCCGGGGTGGGGAGAGGGTGTCGGGTGCGGTCACGGAGCGGGGGGCGGCTGTTGCAGCGATGGCGTGGTGATTTGACCGGTCAGCAGCGCCATGCGCTGTGCCGCCAGGGCCTGCGCCGCCTCGGTGTCGATCAGCGCAGCCGCCGCGGTGGCAGCCTCGCGCTGCGCGTTCAGCACCTCCAGCCAGCTCTTCCGCCCGGCGGTGAACTGGCGCAGGAAGGAGTCGACCATGGCCCGCGCGCTTTGCGCCACCTCGGCCGCGGCGGCCTGCTGCGCCGCCGCGGCTTGCAGCTCGGCGTGCACCTCGGCAAGCTGCTGCGCGAGCTCGACGCGGGCGGTCTCGACCGCCTCGTCGGCCACGGCGATGCGCTGCGCCGCGGCGCGGGCCGAGGCCCAGGCCGAGAGGCCGGCGCCCGGCTGGTACTCGAGCGCGAGCGACAGTCGTCCGCGCACGTCGGCCACGGCCGAGCCCAGGCGGTGCTCGTAGCGCAGCACCACCTGGGGCCGGGTGGCGGCCTCGCTGCCGCGCGCCTCGGCGCGGGCGATCTCGGCCTCGCGCCGCAGGCGCTGCAGCAGGGGCGCGGCGCGCTGGGCGGTGTCCAGGGCCTCGGGCAGAGCCGGCACGGCGCCGCTGGGCGCCGTCTCGAGGGCTGTCTCGGCCAGCGGCTGGCCCAGCAGGGCTTCCAGCGCAGTGAGCGAGCGCTGCCGGGCCAGGCCGATGCCGAGCGCCTCCGACTGGGCCTGCTGCCAGCGCGCACGCGCCAGCGCCAGGTCGGCCAGCGAGCTCACCTTCTGGTCGGCACGGCGCTGCATCAGGTCCACCAGGCGCTGGTGCTCCGCCAGGTTGGCCTGCGCCACGTCGACGCGGCGGCGCAGCCGTCGCTGCTCGACGTAGGCCTGGGCCACGCGCAGCATCAGCTCCCGCTCGGCCTCGGCTTGCTGGGCGCGGGCCAGTTCGCGGCGCAGGCCGGCGCTGCCGATGCGCGCGTCGGTCAGCCCGGCGTCCCACAGCGGCTGCTGGACCCGCAGCGTGGCGCCCTGGCGCTGGCCGCCCCCTTCGCCGCCGCCCTGCGCCAGCGCAGCGCCCGCGTCCACGCTGGCACTGGGGTAGCGCAGCCACTGCGCGGCCTCGAGTTCCTGCTCGGCCACGCGCACGCCGCCGGCGCGCGCGCGCACCGAAGGGTGCTGGGCGAGCGCCAGACGGTAGGCTTCGGCCAGCGTCAACAGCGGCGCACGCGCGCCCGCCTCGGCCGAGTCGGGTGCCTCGGCCGGCGCGGGCAGGGCCGGCCTGAGCACCGCCGTTGAGTTTGCCGGCGGCGGCGCTGAGACACGATCGGCGGCGCCTTGGGCCGCGGCCGCCCCGGCAAGGGCGGCCGCGACGGCCAGCAGGCCGCGGTGGAGGCGACCCGTCACACAGGGAACAGGCTGTTGTTGCTCACAGGGAACGCCGTCGTGTCGGAGGTCTGCCAGTTCGCCGGGTTGTCCACCGCGAGCAGGAAGCCCGGCAGGTCGTTGAAGTCGAAGCCGCCCGAGTAGCGCGCGTTGTCCAGGGGCAGGCTGACCGAGGTGGCACTGATCGACGCCGGCACATCACCCGCCGCCTCGCCGCCGACGTTGATGGAGGCGAGCAGTTGGCCCACGGTCACCTCCCCCGCCGAGCCGTTGGCCAGCGCGGCGATCTCGCCGAGGAAGGCGTAGATCGTCTCGCTCGTGGTGCTGATGCCGCCGCCGGCACCCTGCGTCGTACCCTTGTCCGCGACGGGGTTGCCGTTCGAGTCGGCCGCGTCGGGCTGGATCGTGACGATGGTACCGGCGGCGTAGCCCTGGTCGGCGGTCCAGAGGAACGCAGCTTCATTGGTGATCCCTGCGAACTCGGTATTCGCGCTGTAGTTCCGGTCTGTGAAGCCGATCGTTGCGCCCGCCGCCACATCCTTCAGGATCGCGAAGGCGAAGGCGTCCGTCGCGTCGCCGTTGGCACCCAGGAAGACCAAGTCTCCCACCCCCAAGGCGCTGCCAGGCGTGGCTGGGACGGTGTGGCCGGCATTGATGGAACCCATGGAGCCCGTGGCCGGCGCAGCCCACGAGAGCTGTTCGTACAGCGCGCCCGTCCCTACCACCTGCAACGTCAGACCGACAGCCTCGGTTCCCGACTGGCTCACGCCGATGTCGGTGCTGGTCTGGCCTTGGGCTGGGCCGTTGGTCGCCGCAAAGCTGCCTTCATAGCTGAGGAACTGCACCACCTGGCCTGAGGCATTGACCAGCGCAATGGCGTCGGGTGCACCGTTCTGCAGGCCTGAGATCGCGAAGGTCAACTCGCCAAAACCGGAATTGTTTTCGTTGTCTATGGACCCGCTCAGGTTGGCCACGGGGGTATAGCTCAGACCATTCGAGCCGTTGTAGGGCACCACGCTCCAGCCCGTCAGGCTGGTGCCAGCGGGCCCGAAGACGCTGACGCCCTCACCGACGTCGGTGCCGGTGTTGTCGTAGTGGATCTCGCTGACGAACACCGGCGTGCCGACCGTGACCGTGAACTTCAGCGACCCCGCGCCCACCAGGCCGGCGTGGTCGTTGCCCTTGGCGTCCTCGAAGGCCCCCGCGGCCACCTCCAGCGCGTAGCCCTGGCCCAGCGCCAAGGTCTTGGACGGGTCGATGGTGACCTGGCTGCCGTTGACCGTCACCTGGCTCGAGCCGACATCGATGGTCTCGAGCACCAGTCCGTTGACCTGGTGGCGGACCGTGATCGCGCCGCTGCCCTTGACCACGGGCTCGTCGAAGTTCAGCACCAGGTTCGCGGTGGGAGCCACGCCCGTGGCCGATGCGGCAGGCGTCGACGAGACCAGTTGCGGTGCCGTCGTGTCGGGCGTCTGCGTGGCGTTGACCACCGCCTGCCCGGCCAGCGAGGCGGCGTCGTTGCCGACCACATCCTGCAAGGCGTTCGCGTCGTTGCCATCCGTCGGGTCGGTGTAGGCCAGCGTGACCATCTGCCCTTCCAGCACCGCGCTGGACAGCGTCAGCGTCGCCGTCTGCCCGCGCACTGCCACCTGCGTGACGGCCGGGCCTGCTTGGCTGTCGACCGTCAGCGCGAAGGCGCTGGTCGCAGGCAGCGCGCCGGGTTGCAGGTTCTCGGTGTAGCTCAGCGTCAGCGTCGTGCCGTCCACGCGGGCCGATTGCAGCACCGGTGCAGTGGTGTCAACCGCGCCGCCGGACAGGTTCAGGCCGATGAGCAGCGGGTTGTGGTCGCTCGAGCGGTAGGCGTCCGGTGCGTAGAAGCTGCCCTGCTGCTCCACCGACTTGAAGTTGGTGTTGTAGTCCAGCACCACCGGCTCCTCGGCGTTGACGGCCCACACCACAGACTTCGTCACCTGGCTGGCCATCGAGGCGTTGGCCAGCGCGTGGTCCAGCGAGCCCCATAGACCGTCGAAGGAATAGGACAGGCCGTCAGAAACCATGCTGTAGCCGGCACCTTCGAGGAAGGTGATCGGGTCCTCCTCGGCGTATGCGTTCAGGTCGCCGATCAGCAGGATGTCGCCATCGGGCGCACCCGTCGGGTTGGTGGCCAGCCAGGTGCTCAGGTCCTTCACACCTTCCATCCGCGCCAGGTTGTTCGCGCCCTGGCCGTCGCCGGTGTCGGCGTCGAGCACGCTGCCCTTGGACTTCAGGTGGTTCACCGCCACGGTGAAGGTTTCGCCGTCCGCCAGGCTCTGAAAGGTCTGCGCCACGGGCACGCGGTTCCCGTAGGTCGCGCCGAAGGCGTCGTAGGTGGCGACGTCGGGGACCGCGGCGCGGCCCACCGGTGCCACGGCGGTCTGGTCGTAGACCAGGGCCACCATGATGGCGTCGTCGCCCGCGGTGGCGGCATCGCCCGGCTTCGCAGCGCCGTCGTCGAAGGGCCCCGGCACGTAGGCGAACTTCGCCGAGCCGACCTTGGCGTTCAGCGCGTCCACCAGCGCATCGAGCGCGCTCGTGCCGTCGGCGTAGCCGTTGTTCTGGATCTCCATCAGGCCGTAGACGTCGGCGTCCAGGCCGATCAGGTTGGCCACCAGCTTGTCGAGCTGGCGCTGGTACTCCGCTGCGCCGTCGGCGCCGCGGCCAGACCAGACGGTGCCGTTGGGGTTGGTGAAGTTTGCGGTGCCGAAGGTGGTGAAGAAGTTCAGCACGTTGACCGAGGCCACCTTGACCTCGGCTGCGCCCAGCTCGGCCTGCAGTTGTTCGGCTGTCGGCCGCGTGGGGCCGGAGAACAACGGTGCGGTTGTGGCCTGCACGCGATAGGTGGTCTCGTAGGGCAGTGCGGTGTTGTTGTCGAATTGGTCGACCACGCCCACGATGCTGGAGGTGGCGTCACCGGCGCGCAGCGGGTTGGCGGCCGACAGCGGCTGGCCGCCGCGGCCGAACACGGTCGCCGGGTTCTGCGCGCTGTTGCCGTCGTCCAGCACGATCTGGTCGCGCTGCGTGGCGGTCGAGTAGGCCGCGTAGCCCGAGGTGCTGGGCGCGTTCGTCTGCGTGTACTGCACCAGCAGTTCGTCCGAGGTCAGTGTCACCGAGCCGTAGCGGCCGAGCACATAGGTGTCGGTCACCACCAGCTCGCCGTCCGTGGTGCCGGAGCGGACCTCCACCCGCATGCCCTCGACCGACTCCCAGTCGAAGGACTCGGCCACCGGCAGCGTCACCTGCACCGGTGCCGGCAGCGCGCTCGCATCGGCGCGGTCGGTGACCACCGAGAAGGCAGTCAGCGACGAAAGCTGCGACTGCTTCTGGTACTCACTGACCGTGCCGCTGACGCGAACCGTATCGCCGACCGTGGTGTCACTCACCCCCGGGTTGGTGTTCCCGTAGTAGACGAACAGGCCCTCGGAGGTGGCTGCGTTGCCGTCGGAGTCGGCGGCCTCCTCCTGCACGAAGAAGCCGCTCAGACCCGGCATCCACGCCGTCACGATGCCCTCGATCGTCACCGCCTCGCCGAACTTCGCGGCCGTGGCGTCAGCGCCTTGCACGGCGGAGATCAGGGTCAAGCCACTGCCTGGCACGGCCGGCAGGGCCGGAACGCTGCCTGGCGAGCCGATGTAGTTGGCATTGGCCGACTGGGCCACACCACCGTCCACGCCCACCTGCGCTGCACGGTAGGTCGGTGCGCTCAGCGAGGCGCCGTCCCAGACGGCAGACACGCCGTTGACGCCGGCCGTGCCACCGAATGCAGGGCCCGCATGGACGCCGGCCGTGAAGTTGACGCCCTGGGATGCGGCCGAGAGCCCGACCGTGCTGCCGTCGGTGGCGAGCTTGGTCGATCCGGAGTAGTTGAACGAGGTCACCACCGAGCCGGCGTCGTTGAAGATCACGACGGCATCACCGCCACCGAGCCCGGGGCCCTCCGAGGTGATCACCTGGGCGTCGTCTGCGAGACCCCAGGTGCTCTTGAAGGTGCTCAGCCCCGTCGCCGCCGTTGAGGCGACCACCAGAGTCTCGCCCGCTGCGATGGTCACGTCCGGGAAAGCCGTGCCAGCGGAAAACGATGCCGAATCGTCGTCCCAGCGCCAGCCGTCGAGCGAGACGGGTGCGTCGCCGTGATTCAGGATCTCGAAGAAATCGGCAGGCCCTGCATTCGAGTTCAGCTCGGTGATCAACAAGCGAGGTGCCTGCGCCGCGACGCCGAAGCTGGGGGTTTGTACGCCCTCGAACCCTGCGAAGTCGTTGCCTGCCAGGTCCTCGATCACACCCGCAGCCATCTGCACCGCATAGCTGGCGCCGGCGCGCAGATCTGCGCTCGGGTTGATCGTCACGATCCCGGACGAGATGGTCACCTGGGACTCGTCTGTGACCGCGATGGTCCGCGTGTCGGTCGTGTCGTCAGCGTTGACCAGCACGATGTTGCCGATCCCGGCCTTCACCGCTTCGCTGAAGCTCATCACGATGTTGGCCGACGCCAGCGCTGAAGTCGACCCTTCTACCGGGAGCAGGCTGCTCAGCGTGGGCGCAGTGGTGTCCGCGGCCTCGGGCGCAGTGATCTGGCCCGGCGATCCGATATTGCCTGCGGCTGCAGGTTGCGCGAAGCCGCCGAGCTCGCCCACGACGGCAGGGCGGTAGCTGGGAGACTCGACCGAGATGCCGTCCCAGACGACCGACACGGCATCGGTGCCGCCGAACGCTGCGCCAGCGTGGCTGGACACCGTGGCCGGTGTGATGCCCTCGGACGCCGTGGCCACAGGAATGGTGCTGCCGTCGCTGGCGGCCTTGGCAGCCGTCCCGTAGTTCATGGCCGTGACGGCCTTGCCCGCTTCGTTGAACACGACGATGGCATCACCCTTGCCCAGTCCCGGCCCACCTGCGGTGATTACCGCCACATCCTCAGCCAGGCCCCACGCCGCGCGGAAGGCCTCGGGGCTGATCGTGGCGTTCGCCACGACGACAAGTCGTTCACCGGGCTCGATCGAGGTTCCTGCAGGGAAGCTGCCGGCGGCTGCTTCGGTGAACGAGGCCGAATCGTCATCCCACTTCCAGCCGTCGAGCACGACCGGCGCACTGCCGTGGTTGTAGAGCTCGAAGAAGTCGCTCGGGCCAGCGTCCGAGTTGACCTCGCTGATGATGACTGTCTGCGGCCCGGCAGCGGTACCGCTGTCACGTGTGAAGGACAGCGCTCCGGGCGACACCAGACCCGGGAAGGCGTTGCCCGCCATATCGGTGATGGCACCCGGCGCAAGCTCGACCGTGTAGGTGTAGCCGTTGAGCAGGTCGGCCGAGGAGTTGATGTCCACAGTCGCGCCGTCGATCGTCACCTGCGTGACGTCGGTGACCGGGATGGTTCGCACATCGCTGAGGCCGCCCGCGTTCTGGCCGCGCAGCACGATGCTGCCGCTGCCAGCTTTCACCGCTTCGGTGAAGGTCATGATGATGTGGTGGCTCGTGATGCCGGCTGCGCCGTCCACGGGCGAGGTGGACACGATCTGGGGCGGCAGCACGTCACCGACTGCCTTGAACGTGACGGTGTCACCCGACACGGCAGGTCGGGCTGCATCCGAGCCGTCCTTGAACACCCCTGCGGCGTAGGTGACGGTGTAGGTCTGACCCGATGCGAGGTCGGCGGACGGGTCGATCCGAACTGACGAGCCCGAGATGGTGACCTGGGAAGCGTCAGCGACGTCGATGGTGCGGGTATCGTCCACGCCGTTGCTGATGACGATGCTGCCGTTGCCAGCCACCACCTGTCCATCGAAATTCAGGTACAGGTGGCTGCCGAGTCCGACTGCGTTGCGGCTCGTCGTCGGGGCGTAGACCAGCATCTCGGGCTTGTCCAGGCTGCCGCCGCCTTCCTCGCCGACGACGTAGAGCCGGCCATCGCCGTCCATCGTCAGGCCTTCGTTCTTGGCCGCGACGTTCAGCAACAGGGTGCCCAGCACATTGCCCGAGCGGTCCATCTCCAGGATCTTGCCGTCCGCGGCGCTCAGCAGAAGGAAGTTCCCCGCCTCGGCGGCTGTGGCCTCGAGCACATTGGCCAGCGCGTAGATGTCGTTGACCGAGACCAGACCGGTCTTGGCCGGGTCGAACAGGTTGACCGAGCTCACCGTGGTGGGCGAGCCGTTGCTAGCCGTGCCGGCATCGAAGTCCACCGTGGTCTGGAAGATGCCCATCGGCGATGCTTCCTTGGCCAGCAGGAAGCCGCCGCTCAGCGGGTCGAGGCTCAGTCCCTCCAGGCCCACATTGCCGATCGATGTCCCGAGCTTGACGGTCTTGACAGCGCTGTCCGGCCCCAGCGTGGTGCCGGCCGCGTAGCTGAACTCGTTGAGCTCGCGGTCGCGCTCTTCGACCATGACGAAGCGGCCTTCACCGATGTAGGCGATGCCCTCGGTGTCGTAGAAGTAGGTGCCCTGCGGGCTGGGCCCGGCAGCCAGTGCCATCGAATCGACCAGCACACCCTGCTTGTTGACCTGAACAATCGCGGTGCCACCGTCGCCGACGACGAACAAGGTGTCGGTGTCATTGTTGTAAGTGACCGCCGAGGCCTCGTGCGCGAGCTTGTTGGCCGAGGAGGGTTCTGCGGGCAATGCAAAGCGGCCGACCAGGATGTAGTTGGCCAGATCCAGTGCCTCGCCCGGTGCGGTGAACGCCAGACGCGGTTCGGGTTCTGGCGCCAGCACGTCCTCGCTGCGCACGTTGAGGTTCTGGATGCGGGTGTCGAGCTCGGCGGGGGTGTCGGCTTGGTCGTAGGCGGTCTGCTCGGTGGCGTGGAAGGCCTTCATGTAGGCTTCGAAGG
>Ga0172376_10003653_pt1 | contig 18048 bp, 14 predicted proteins | sample Lak35m_FD_121114 | JGI IMG/M metagenome (GOLD analysis project Ga0172376, IMG submission 121114) | Freshwater microbial communities from Kabuno Bay, South-Kivu, Congo - kab_092012_35m | ecosystem: Environmental > Aquatic > Freshwater > Lake | place: Democratic Republic of the Congo: South-Kivu... | reverse complement strand
GCCGATCGCCCTCGCCGCCCTGCTCGCTCTCGCCCAGGCCACGAAGTCCGCCGAACCGCCGCGCCTCGTGGTCGTGATCGCCGTCGACCAGCTCGTGCCCGAGCAGCTGCAGCGCCTCGCGCCGCACCTCACCGGCGGGTTCGGGCGCTTCCTGCGCGAGGGCACGGTCTTCTGGCGCGCGACGGTCGACTACGCCGGCACCGAGACCGGCCCCGGCCACGCCACGCTCGCCACCGGTCGCTACCCGCGCCGCCACGGCATCGTCGGCAACATGATCCCCGATCGCACGCGCGGTCAGGTCGTCTACTGCGTCGGCGACGAGAACGCGCGCAGCGTCACGAGCGCCGGGCCCGTGCCCGAGAGCCGCTCGAGCTCGCCCGCGAACCTGCTCGTACCGGCCCTCGGCGACCTGCTCGAGGAGCGGGCGCCCGGCTCGAAGTGCATCGCGATCGCCGGCAAGGACCGCTCGGCCGTGCTGATGGGCGGACTGCGGCCCGACGCGGCCCTGTGGTGGCACTCGACCGCCGGAGGGTTCACCAGCTCGAGCTACTACGGCGAGACGCTGCCCGAGTTCGCGCGCGTGTGGAACGAGGTCTGGGCCGAGCGCGCGCGCGGCTGGCGCTGGGACCCCACGCTGCCGCCCGACGCCGCCTGGCTCGGCACGACCGCCGACGACGTGCCCGGCGAGTCCTCGCGCGCCGGACGCACGCTGCCGCGCACGCTCGCCAGCGACGACGCGACGCTGGCCGCGCAGGTGCTGGGCACGCCGCTCGGCGACCACTTCACGCTCGAGCTCGCGACGCTGGCGGTCGAGACGCAGGAGCTCGGGCGCGACGCCGCCGTCGACCTGCTCGCGATCGGACTGTCGTGCTGCGACTACATCGGCCACGCGCACGGGCCGTGGAGCGTGGAGGTGACGGACCTCTTGCTGCGCACGGACCGCGAGCTCGGGCGGCTGTTCACGCTGCTCGACCAGAGCGTCGGTCAGGGGCGCTGGCTCGCCGTCCTGACCTCCGACCACGGCGTGCTCGACCTGCCCGAGGTGCTGCAGGCGGGCGCCGTCGGCGCGCGGCGCGTCCACCCGGCCGAGGTCGCGGCGCTGAAGAAGTCGGTCGAAGAAGCCGTGCTCGCCGCGCATCCCGAGGGGCTCGAGGTGGGGCTGCGTTACTTCGAGCTCGGCTTCGCCTTCGACGAGGAGCAGGCCCGCGCGGCGGGCGTCGAGCCGGCCGCGCTGCGCGAGCTCATCGCCGAGGCCGCGTGCGAGACGGACTGGATCGAGGACGCGTACACGAAGGAAGAGCTCGATTCGGCGGACGACGGGGGCGATCCCTGGCTGCGGCTCTTCCAGCGCTCGCAGCATCCCGCGCGCGGCCCCGACGTGGCCCTGCGGCCCGAGCCCTGGCTCCTGTTCGACTTCCCCGAGGGCACGAGCCACGGCTCGCCGTATCCCTACGACCGGCGCGTGCCGCTGTGCTTCCTCGGCCCGGGCATCCCGGCGGCGGCGCGCTTCGACGCGGCCGCGCCGACCGACCTCGTGCCCACCGTCTTGAAACGGCTGGGGCTGCCGGTTCCGGCCGGACTCGACGGTCGCGCGCTCGAGCTCACACGCTGAGGAGCGGGGCGCGCAGGCCCGCGCGCGGGCCGCTCCGGCCCCACGCGAAAAAATTGCCGCCCCGCAGCGCGGCCGCGCCCTTGCTCGAACCGCGGCACGCCCCGTAGGCTCGCTGGAATGCGAATCCTGCTGCGAGCCGGGGCCGTGGCCCTGGTCGGTCTCTTCGTCTACCTCGCGCTCCGCCCCGAGCGCGAGGCCAGCGGGGCGGAACCGCAGGAGGACGGCAAGCTCGGCACGCTGCGCTTCGTCAACGTGGCCGCCGAGGCCGGGCTCGGGCTCGTCAACGTGTGCGGCGACGAGCGCCGCTGGTACATCCCCGAGAGCAACGGCAACGGCGCCGCCTGGCTCGACCACGACGGCGACGGCTCGCTCGACCTGTTCATCGGCAACGGACAGAAGCTCGCCTACGCCGGGGACGGCAAGTCGCTGACGGTCGAGCGCGTGGCGAAGAGCAAGCTCTACCAGGGCGACGGTTTCCTGAACTTCCGCGACGTGTCGGTCGCGACCGGCACCGACCGCAGCGACTGGGTCAACGCGGTCGCGGTCGGCGACCTCGAGAACGACGGTGACCCGGACCTCTACCTCGGTTGCTTCGGAGCCGACGTGCTGCTACGGCGCGAGGGCGAGCGCTTCGTCGAGGCCACCGCGCAGGTCGGCCTCGGGAACGAGCTGTGGGCCGCCGGCGCCGCCTTCGGCGACGCGGACCGCGACGGCTTCCTCGACCTGTACGTGGCCAACTACTGCCTGTTCGACCTCGCGAACCCGCCCACGCGCAACGTGATCGAGGGCCTCGAGGTGGCCTGGGGCCCCGAGGAAGAGAACAAGCAGGGCTTCAACCGCGGCGCGCCCGACGTCTACTTCAAGAACGACGGCAAGGGCTCGTTCGTCGAGTTCACCGCCGGGGCTGGTCTCGCACTCGAAAAGGCGCTGTGCAGCTACGCCGCGGTGTGGGGCGACCTGGACGACGACGGCTGGAGCGACCTCGTGGTCGCGAACGACCTGCAGCCCTCGAACCTGTTCCGCAACCAGGGCGGCGGCAAGTTCGTCGAGGAGGGCCTGGCGCGCGGTTTCGCCTTCGATGCGCAGGGCAAGCCGACCAGCGGCATGGGCCTCCTGGTCGAGGACATCGACCAGGACGGCGATTTCGACGTCCTGCGCACGAACTTCGACCTCGAGGTGAACTCCCTGCACGTCAACGACGGCAAGGGACGCTTCGAGGACAAGGCGGGCGCCTTCGGCCTGGCCGAGCCGAGCTTCGACAAGCTCGGCTGGGGTGGAGCCTTCTTCGACGCCGACCGCGACGGCGACCTCGATCTCGTGGTCGCGAACGGACACGTCTACCCGCAGGCCGAAGCGCTCGGCCTGCACGCCTGGAAGCAGCCCACGCAGCTCTTCGAGGGCGTGCCGCACCTGCGCTACGGCACGGTGTTCGAGGACGCGAGCGCGCGCGCGGGACGCGGCTTCGCCGGCACCTTCTCGGCGCGCGGCGTGGCCCTCGCGGACCCCGACGACGACGGCGACCAGGACCTCCTGATCGTCGACCTCGACGGCCCGCCGCGCCTGCTGCGCAACGACAGCGCGCGCCTCGGCCACTGGGTCGGCCTCGAGCTGGTCGGCAAGCGCTCCAACAAGGACGCCTACGGCGCCAAGGTCGTGATCGAGGCCGGCAAGCAGCGCTGGACGCGCGAGGTGCGTGCCCAGAACGGCCTCTACTCCTCCCACGACCCGCGCCTCGTGGTCGGCCTCGGCGACGTCGAGGCCATCGACCGCATCACGATCCGCTGGCCGAGCGGCGACGTGCAGGTCGAGGAGCGCGTGCCCCTCGACCACTACCACCGCCTCGAAGAGCGCGCGAAGTGACGCGCGGCGGGGCCGGCAGGGCAACCCGCCTTCGGCCAAAGGAGCCGTCGCTCAGCGCGAGCTTCGCCCGCAGCCCAGGGATCGGGATGCCGTGGCGCACCGGATCACGTTGCCAACCGTCCTCGGAAAGACCTTGCTGGCGTCCGGTGCTGACGCGCCAGACGCGGCGATCGACTACCTCCTGAAGATCGCTGCGGCCCGCGAAGACTCTCGAAGGTGGTCGCTCAGGGCCGCTTGCCCTGCCCCGGCGGGAGCGGCGTCTCTCCGCTGAACTCCTGGTCGCCGAAGACGTCGCACGCGACTCCACCGGTGGCGAGCAGGAACACGTCGTCGAGGGCCCACCAGTTGTCGCCGTTGGCGTTGTAGTAGCGGAAGCGCACCTGCACGTCGGACTGACCGGCGGCCTGGGCGGTGACGTCGAGCTGCACGGTGCCGCTGGCGCTGGCGGGCGCGTAGAAGGCGACGCGCACCCAAGCCCCGCCGGTCGCAGCGGAGCGGATCTCGACGTCGGCGCGCTCGGTGGCTCCGCCGTTCCGGCGATTGAAGTCGTGGGCGTACTGGAGCACCACCGACTCGGCCTCGCTGCAGTCGAGCAGGCGGCTGATCAGGCGCTCGTCCATCGGGTTGCCGGCCCCGTGGGCACCGGAGTCGGCGATGTAGAAGGGAGCCACGAGCGGGAGCACGCGCACACCCGGGTTCGAACGCGTCCAGGTCGAGGCCGGTCCGCTGCCGGAGCCCAGATCCTCGATCGTCCAGCCGTTCGGCCCCGTCGAGAAGTCGTCGGCCAGCACGGCATCGACCGCACGCTCGCCCAGCGCAAGCGACAGGAGCGCCGGACTGTCCGCGAAGGGACCGCCGTTCGCCGCGGCAAGGTTCACGAGGTCGAAGGTGATCGTCGCGGCGCAGGCGGCGATCTTCGGGATACGGAACACCACCGGCGCGAGCGCGTCGGCCGTGCCGCCGGCGGGCACGTCGCCGAAGGCGACGCCCTCGTTCACCAGCCAGGCCAGTCCGAGCGAGCTCGCCGCCACGCGCACCTCGCCGGTCGCGCCGAGGGCCGCGACGCTGCAGGCGCGGTTGCGTACGCGCGGCAGGAACGACCACACCTCGCCCGGCTCGGCGACCGCGTCGCCGTCGCCGTGTACCTCGGCCAGCGCGGTCGGCGGCAGCGCCTCCAGCGCGACCGTCGCGTCACACAGGAAGGCCTGGATCTCGGGATAGATGTCGGCCATCAGCATCCCGCGGTTGCCGACGCCCGGCGTCGAGCAGCCGCCGCAGTGGTGCAGGCCGACGAGCTTGTCGTCCGACTCGCGGAAGATCGGCGAGCCCGAGCTGCCGCCCTCCGTGTCGAGCGTGTCGTAGTAGCGCAGCACCGTGCCCGCGACGTCGACGTCGCTGCCGCTGCCGTGCGCGATCTCGTGCGGCCGTCCGGCCGGATGCTGGACGATGTAGATCGCCTCGCCGTCCGTCAGCCGCACCGGATCGGGCTGCACGTAGCCGAAGGTCGCGGCCGGATCGCCGATCACGCTCGAGAGCGTGTAGTCGAGGTCGTTCAGGCCCTGATCGCAGCTCGAGAACGGGCTCGTGGCCACGACCTGATCGCAGCGGAAGCCCTGCCAGTCGGGCGTGGTCGCCCCGCCGCCGCAGCTCTGCCTGTAGTACTTGAAGACGAACTCGCTCGCGTTGCAGTCGCCCTGGCTGGTGATGCAGTGGTTGTTCGTGAGCAGGTAGTTCCCGGGCGAGACGTTCGAGCCCGAGCAGAACAGCGCCGAGGCCGGGTTGCCGCCGACCGACATGACGCCCACCGAGGCGAGCACGTTGCTCCACTTGCCCGGATCGGCCTGGTAGCAGACCACGTTCTGGAAGTCGGATGGCGCGCAGAGGCTGTCGGGCTCGCCGGCGGGGACCTCCAGCAGGGCCGGATCGCCGACGATGACCTGGTCGATGCGGAAGGGAGCCTCGTCGTAGGCGCGCGCGAAGCGGAACTCGAGCTCGAGCTCGTCGCCGAAGGCCGAGAGCGCCCAGAAGGTGCCGAGGTCCTTGGGCCCTCGCCCGCGGATCTCCTCCACGACGGCACCGCTGCGCGACTTCAGGATCAACACGTCCCCCACGCGCAGGTTGACGTTCACGAGGTGCGCCTTCAGGAAGCTCGCGCCCGGCACGGACACGAGGTCGCCGTACAGGAGCGTGCCGGCGTTCTCGACCGCGAATTCGAGCCGCGGCACGAGCTGGATCGGAGCGGAGGTCCCGACCACGCTGGGCCCGGGTGAGGGGCGCGCCGCCTTCGGTCCGCCCGGAAGGCCGAGCTGGGCAGCGGGACGCGCGGCGAGGCCGCAGAGAGGCAGGCCGAGGGCGAGCAGGCGGAGGAGCTTCATGAGCGGGCGCAAGGAGGAAGGTCGGACGGCAAGACCAGGAGGATAGCCGCATCCCTCGCTCCACGGGCGAGCCCGTGGCGGGCTTCGTCGCCCGAAGCAGAGGTCCCACTAGCAAAGCGAGGGGAGCCCCGTAGGCTCTGGCCACGGAGTCTCCGCCCGCATGAAAGTCGCGCTCGTCTTCCCGCCCCAGGGGCATTTCACCCAGCCGTACCTGTCGTTGCCGTCCCTGACCGCGTACCTGCGCATGCACGGGTACGACGAGGTGACGCAGCTCGACGAGAACATCGCGGCCTACGACTGGTTCCTGTCGAAGGAGCGGCTCGAGCGCTCGCTGGCGCGCATCCAGGCGCCGGCCAAGCTGGCCGAGCTCGAGAAGAAGGAGACGCTCGTCTTCTCGGACATGGAGCGCTACCAGACGCTCAGCGAGATCGCCCTGATCGGCGACGACGTGGCGCGCTCGATCGAGGAGGCGAAGCGCGTGATCCGCTCGCCGAAGGACTTCTACGACTACGAGAAGTACCTGTGGGCCGGGCGCACGGTCGAGCAGGGGCTGCGCATCGTCTCGACCGAGTTCGCGCCCACGCGCCTGACGGCCCACGGCTTCGTGATGCGCCACCGCATCGAGCGCACGAAGGAGATCCTGGCGGCGATCGACGACGAAAAGGAGAACCCGTTCCTCGAGTTCTTCCGCGAGCACACGCTGCCGCGCCTGAAGAAGCTCGACCCGGACCTGATCGGGATCTCGGTCACCTTCCCGAGCCAGGCGATCCCGACCCTGACGCTGTGCAAGCTGATCAAGCAGTGGAAGCCGAGCGTGCACATCACGCTGGGCGGCGGGCTGATGGCCTACGTGGCCGACAAGCTCTCGGCGCGGCCCGAGGTGTGGGGTGTGATCGACTCGATCGTCTTGCTGGAGGGTGAACGCCCGCTCCTGCACCTGTGCGAGGTGGTCGAAGGGAAGCGCACGCTCGCGCAGGTCTCGAACCTGATCTACCGCGACGCGACGAGCGGCACGGTCGTGAAGACGCCGCAGATCGATCCGCTCGACATCAAGACCCTGCCGACGCCCGACTTCGACGGGCTGCCGCTCGCGAAGTACTTCTCGCCCGAGCTCGTGCTGCCGCTCGCCGCCACGCGCGGCTGCTACTGGGGGAAATGCGTGTTCTGCACGCTCTTCACCGTGATCGGCCCCGGCTACCGCGGGCGCACGATCGAGCAGACGGTCGAGGACATGGCGAAGCTGCAGACCCGCTACGGCGCGAACTCGTTCTACCTCGCGATCGAGGACCTGCCGCCGAACATGGCGAAGCGCCTGCCCGAGGCGATCCTCGAGAAGAACCTGAAGGTCAGCTGGTGGTGCGACGCGCGCCTCGAGCACGACGTGTTCGACAAGGAGACGTGCCGGATGCTCGCCGCCTCGGGCTGTAAGCGCATCGCCTACGGCTACGAGAGCTCGTCGCGCCGCGTGCTGGCCGCGATGTGCAAGGGCATCGACCCCGAGAAGAGCCTCGAGCTGATCAAGAACACGCACGAGGCCGGGATCTCGGTCACGCTCTACGCGATGGTCGGCTTCCCGACCGAGACGCGCGAAGAGGCGCGCGAGACGCTCGAGACGATCCTGGCGCACCGCCAGTGGATCCAGGAGGTCAGCGTGCGCGTCTTCTACCTCGACGAGCGCAGCGAGATCTTCAAGCGCCGCGAGGAGTTCGACATCAAGGAGATCTACCCGGATCCCGAGGCCGACCTGCAGGTCTACTACGACTTCAAGCCGGGCAGCGGCATGACGCGGCCCGAGGCGCGCCAGACCTACCTCGAGTTCACGCGCGCGCTGCGCTCGCACTTCCCCGTGTTCCAGAACACGAACATGCTCTACCACGAGCTGAAGTCGCACTACTTCCTGTACCTCGTGAAGCACGGCAGCTGGGATGCGCTGAAGAACAACGTGCTCGAGCCCTCGGAACGTGCGCACGGCGGCTTCGCGGCCGCTCCGCGGCCGCGGGCCGCCCTGCGCACGCTCGAGCTCGCCTTCGACCGCGCCGAGATCGACCAGCGCGTGGCCGGACTCGATTCGGCGACGGTGCGCCCGCGCTACCAGTCGGATCTGTTCGAGGCCGAGGACCTGGCGCGCTTCGACAAGGAGCTCCCGCCGCTCGAGCGCGGCCCCTCGAAGCTCGTCTACAACCCGCTCACCGCCGAGCTGCAGGCCCTAACCCCCGCCGCGGCCGAGCTGCTCGAGCGCTGCGACGGCACGCGCACCCTCGACCAGGTGGTCGAGGTCTTCCCCGCCGAGCACCGCGACGAAGCCAAGAGCTGCGTCCACGAGATCGCCCGCGCCGGGCTCCTGGTGTAGAAGCTGGTGTAGAAAGGAAGCGCCATGACAACCGAGAAGAAGTCCGACGACACCGACCCGAAGCCGACCTCCCCCGCCTCGACCACCGACAAGCCGGCCGAGGCCGCCCCCGCCGCCAAGAAGCCCGGCTACGTCTTCAAGATCGTCCCCGCCGACCCGAAGAACGCCTTCGACTTCGAGGACGTGGCGGACAAGTAGGCTCGACGCCGCGTTCGATTCGAGGAGGTTCTCATGCTGAGCGCGTGCGCGTTCCTGGTCGGAGTCCTGGCCGTTCAGCAGCACGAGGCCACGGCCCACGGTGACGTGGCGCTGTTCGGGAAGGTGATCGAGGCGCTCCCCGAGGGACAGCTCTTCGGGAGCTCGGTCTGGTGCGAGGCCAGCGAGGACAGTCTCCTCGAGTTCCGGTCCACACCGACCCCGGAGGCCCTCGAGGTCCTGGCAAGCTTCACCATGCCGGGCTTCCACTGGGAGTGGGTGCGCCTCCACCTGTCCGAGTCCGGTGCGAAAGGTGAGGCCTTCTTCGCAATGGACGTGGGAATGGACCCGCTGCGTGACCTGGCCGGTGTCGCCATCCTGCTCACCGATGGCAAGGACTCGGTCCTCGAATTCGAAGTCACCTGCAGCCAAGGCACCTACGACCTCAGGCCTCACTACGGCCGCGTCCACGTAGGCGCGGAAGGGGTCGCCTTGGCCAAGGCACTGGCCGCCCGCGCGCTCACGAATCCCTGCGAGCCCTTTCATGAGCGTCGCTCGAACGAGTGGCTCGACGAAGAACATCCGGAGCGTCGGATCACGGCCCGCGGCTACGTCGATTCCTGGGGACGCCGCCAGGGCCCGTGGCTCTACTCCGATGCGAGCGGTCGCACGTTGCTGGAGACGACCTGGCGCGACGGCCGCGCCTCAGGTCCGCTGACCTGCTTCGACGAGCAAGGCATTCGCCGTCGAGCGGAGACCCGACTCGACGGACTCCTCGAAGGCGTCTCTCAGGAGTGGAGCGCGGACGGATCGCTACGCGCCCAGCGTGAGTACCACCGCGGGAAGTTGCACGGATGGTCGGTCATCTTCGCTCCCGACGGAACGAAGGACGACTGCGGGGTCTTCAAGAACGGCCAGCAAACCGGCGCGCGCCCACCGTTCCCGATCACCCCGCCAACGGGCTTTCACAGGGACATCGCCGCGTTCCACACCCGCACCCTCTGAGCGTTGCCCGGAGATCGGCCGGGCTCGGATCCGCCCAGGCCCCGTCTTTCTTGCGACCAGGAAGTAACCTCTCGCCCCCGTCTCGCGTCTCGTGGGTATGTCCGAGGAGAAGCGACTGGCCCCCGTGAAAGCCCCGCGCCGGAACCGACCATGACGACGCGGCCGGCTATCCTGGGTCCAGGCAACCCGATGAAGCTCTTCGTCACCCTGGAGCGCGATCAGTCCGGCTGGATCGTGGCGGAATGCCCGTCCGTCCCGGGCTGCGTCAGCCAGGGCAAGACCGAGGAAGAAGCGCTGGCCAACATCCGCGAGGCCATCCAGGCTTGCCTCGAGGTGCGCGCCGCAGAGGGGCTGCCGCTCACCGTGCGCACGCTCGAGGTCGAAGTCTCGGTTCCCTGAGCCTCTGACCCTCGGAGCGTGCCACCTCGACCGGCGTTGAAGGGCGCCGGTTGGAGGTTCGCGCGGGGTGGCGGCTCGACGCCCCTTGCGCTTCCCATCCGCAACTGGTGGACACTTTCCGGGACATCAGGAAGGCCATCCGCGGCACTGAGTGAACACAAATCTATTCCCAGGAACGCCTTACGCCGATATACAAGTGGACACTCCGTGGCCAAGTTTCAGACTACACACCCCTGGCTGCGCTTCCAGCTCGACCTGCGCCGAGCCCCTCCGGGCCTCTGGATGTTGCTCGGTGAAGCCGCCTCCAAGTGCGACCACCTCTCCAAGGTGCCGCTGAGGCCCGACACGCATCAGCGCCTCCACCGCATCTACCTGGCCAAGGGGGCCATGGCCACCACGGCGATCGAAGGCAACACGCTGTCCGAGGAAGAGGTGCTGAAAGCGGTCGATGGAGAGTTGCACCTACCGCCCTCCAAGCAGTACCTGCAGCAGGAGGTGGAGAACGTGATTGCGGCCTGCAACTGGATCACGAACGAGATCGCCGCCGGTCAACCGATACCCCTGACGGTTGAGCGATTGCTCGAGCTCAATCGGGCCGTCCTCGCCAAGCTGCCACTCCAGGAGGACGTACGGGCCGGGGAGATCCGCAGGCATCCGGTCGTGGTAGGCAAGTACCGCGGAGCGCCTGCCGAGGACTGCCTCGACCTGCTCTCACGACTGTGTGCTTGGCTGGAAGGTCCGGATTTGCGCGGAGGTGACAGCGAGAGAGTCGCCTACGCCCTGCTGCGAGCGGTCATCGCCCACCTCTATCTCGCCTGGATCCACCCCTTCGGCGACGGCAACGGCCGGACCGCACGCCTGCTCGAGTTCCAGATCCTGCTCACCGCGGGGATCCCCTCACCGGCCGCTCATCTGCTCTCGAATCACTACAACGAGTCGCGCAGCGAGTACTACCGCCAGCTCGACCAGGCCTCCCGCTCCGGCGGCGACGTCGTACCCTTCCTGCACTACGCCGTGCAGGGGTTCGTGGATGGCCTGCGCACGCAGCTCGACTTCGTGTGGAGCCAGCAGTGGGACGTGGTCTGGCGCAACTTCGTGCACGAGCTGTTCGAGAGCCGGAACTCGCCCGCAGATGCGCGGCAACGGCATCTCGCGCTGGACCTCGGCTCGAAGAACGATTGGGTGACCTTGACCGAGATTCCGGAGCTGTCCACTCGCCTCGCGCGCGCCTACGCGAGCCGGACAGCGAAGACCGTGCAGCGCGATCTCGTTGCGCTCGAGAAGCTCGGCCTGCTCGTCCGTGAGGCTCGCCGGGTGCGCGCTCGCCGCGAGCTCATCTTCGCCTTCCTCCCGGTGCGCGTGGAGACGAAGCCGCAGGAGATCTCGACTCCCGGACGCGGACCGACCGCCTGAGCGGGATCCGGGGCCCTAGGTGCAGACGAACGGACGCGGGTCGATCGCCTGGGCGTCGCACCAGCGGGCGGTGAGCTCGAAGTGGCGCACGAGGCGTTCGGGGGAGAGCGCGCCGGAGGTGACGAAGTGGCGTTCGAGCCAGGCGCTCTTCGCCAGGTAGTCGAGGCGCTCGAGCGGGCCGGAGCGGTCGGGCGGCAGGAGGAAGCGCAGGTACTGGGCCTCGTAGGCGTAGCGCGCGAGCTGGTGCAGCCATGCGGCGGGGCCGTGCTCGCGTGCGAGGCAGCGCACGTTGTTGCGCACGTAGGTGGCGAGCTCGATGGGCTCGAGGTAGCGCGCGGCGAGCAGGTTGACCTGGAAGTCCATCAGGCGTGCCTCGAGCGCGCGGAGGATCGTCTCGCCGGCGCCGGGCGCGCGCTCGACCGCATTCCGTGCGAGCGAGCGCAGCGCGAGCGGCGCGTCGCGCCAGATGGCCTCGAGCAGCTCGACGAGTTCTGCGCGCGTCGCGGCGTGGGCCGCGCGCTCGGCCTCGGGCACGCCGACCCAGCCCTCGTCGACCGCGGCGTGGCCCCACTCGTGCACGGTGCGCGCGGCCAGCATGGCGCGCTCGAAGGGCGGCGCGGGCTCCTTGACGCGGTGCGCCTCCTTGCCGGCGAGTGGGTAGGCGATCTGGTTGCGCGTGCGGTGCAGGTAGGCGAGCCCGTCCTGGTCCATGGCGAGCTTCGGGCGCGGCGGCGGCAGCGCGAGCGAGTCCAGGAAGGCGCGCGAGCGGGCGCTCGTCACGGCGAGATCCGCGCGCAGGCTGTCGAGCACCTCGGGCCCGGCCTGGCGCAGGACGTTGCGGAATGCGCCGCTCTCGCCCGGGCGCTCGGGATCCCACAGGATCACCCCGCGATCGCCGGTGACGAGCACCTCGGGACGCTCCTCGGCCAGCGCGGCGAGGAAGCGCTCGAGCGGCTCTCCCGCGCGCACGACGAAGCGCCCGTACCAGTCCTGCACCGTGCGCGCGGACTCCGACTCGATCCGGCGCAGGAAGCCCGCGACGGCGTGGCGACTCGCGCTCGGAAAGACGAGCCCGGAGCCGGGCAGCTCGACCCCGGGTGCCGCGCCCGCCTCGAGCGGCCGAAGCTCGGCATGGCGCGCCTCGGGCAGATGCTCGAGCAGCGCCGCCACCGCCTGCCAGGCGCGCGCATCGGGCCGGCGCGCGCGCGCGGCGTCGGCGCGGAAGGCCGCGCGCTCCTCCGCGCTGCAGGCCAGGAAAGCGACCAGGCTGGCCGCATAGGCCGGCACGATCGCGCCGAGCCAGCCCATCGTCTCGGCCAGCGTGAAGGCGTACACGCCGCGCTCCTCGCTGGCCTCGTCGGGCTCGAAATCCTCGGCGTACACGAGCCACGAGGCGCCGTGGATCGGCTGGAAGAAGGGCCGCGCGGGCCGCGTCGCGAGCGCCACGCTCTGCACGCGCGGCGGCAGGGAGCTCCGCGGCGCGCGCGCATGGCGCTCCTCGGTGCGCGTCCACCACAGCGCGAAGCAGCGCTCGAAACGCGCCAGCCAAGCCTCGCGGAAGCCCTGTTCCTGGAGCCCGGCCCGCAGCGCGGGCTCGAGCCCCGCGCGCGTGAGGTGCTCGATCCCGATCAGATGGAGCCCGTCCGAGACGGCAGGCTGCGCGCGTGTGGCCGGAAGCGGCACGGGCGCGAGTGTAGCGGGCGCGCGAGAGAGCCGGCCGAGCCCGGTGGTCGTCTTGGGGATGATTCCAGGCCCGACCGGCAGGAGCGAAGGGAGGCCTGGCCGAGGGGTTTTCGCCCCCCGGCGAGGTCACTCCGGTCGTCGGCCCGCGCAGCGCGGCGCCCCTGCGCGCCGCGACGACGGACCGGACGACGCCGAGAAGATGGCGCGCAGAGGTCGAGCGTGCGCGAAGGGCGCATCAAGTCCTCGTCAAGACGCGCGCCGCGCGGGAAGATCCGTCCCGGACGCTACCTCCGGGCCGCGGCGCGCGTCCATGGAGAGATCCCCATGCTGCTCACCCTCACCCTCGCGCTCCTGCAGGACACCCCGGCCGCGCCTTCGCCCTGCACCACGCCCGAGGTGCGCGTCGAGCTCGTGCGCGTGGTCGATGGCGACACCCTCGTGGTCGAGCTCGACGGCGTGGAGACGAACCTGCGCCTGCTCTCGGTCGACACCGAAGAGAAGATCAGCGGGCGCGCCTCGGCCTCCCCCTCGAAGCCCGAGACGGTCTTCGGCGAGGAGACGAAGCTGTGGGCGCAGGAGCTCTTCGCCGGCCTCGGGAAGCGCGCGCGCGTCGGGCTCGCCTTCCCCGAGGGCCGGCGCCTCGACGCCTACGGGCGCCTGCTCGCCCACGTGATCCTGCCGGACGGACGCGACTACAACCTCCTCCTGGTCGAGCTCGGGAAGAGCCCCTACTTCACGAAGTACGGCTACAGCCGCGCCTGCCACGCCGAGTTCGCGGCCGCCGAGGCGCGCGCACGGGCCGCGCGGCGCGGGATCTGGGATCCGGCCACGAACCGCGCGAAGACGCCGGGCGCGCCCTCGGCCGTGCGGCCCTACGCGCGCCTCTCGCCGTGGTGGGACGCGCGCGCGCGGGCCATCGAGGACTTCCGCGCCCGCGCCGCGCGCGCGCCCGAGAGCCACGTGGACTCGGACGACCCCGCGGCCCTCGAGCGCGCCTTCCAGCGCTGCGCGGCCGATCCGGCGGCGCGCGTCACCCTGCTCGTGACCGTCGAGCGCTTCTACGAGGAGCGCGACGGCTCGCTGACCGCCTTGCTCGTTCCCGGCGACGCCTCGCTCGCGCTGCGCGCCGAGCTCCCGCCCGCGACCCGCAAGGCCCGCGAGCGCGAGCTCGGCGCCAGCACGGGCGAGTACGTCCAGAACTACTGGCGCCTCGAGGGCCGCGTCACGCGCCACGAGCGCGGCTACGTCGTGCGCGCCACGCGCCCCGCCGACTGGACGATCGCCGGTCCCGCGGTGCCCTTGCCCAGGTAGCGATCGCGCTCCGGGCTTGCCGTGGCTGCGCGTGCGAAGTTAGCTTCAAGACGGTCCTCCGATGCTGACGCGCGACACCATCCTCCTGAAACTGGCCGGGCACCGGAACGAGCTGCGCCAGCTGGGAGCCCGGCGACTCGGACTGTTCGGCTCGTTCGCTCGCAACGAGGGCCGCAACGACAGTGACGTGGACCTCCTGGTCGAACTCGACCGACGCGGCTTCGATCGCTACATGGACCTGAAGCTCTATCTCGAGGATCTCCTCGAGCGACGAGTCGATCTCGTGCTCTCGGACCGAATCAAGCCGGCCCTGCGCGAGGCAATCCTCGCCAGTGTGATCGATGCCGCGTGACGCGGATGTCTACCTTCAGGACATCCTGGCGGCCATCGGTCGGATCCAGGAGTTCGTGCGGGGCATGGAGGAGCAGGACTTCCTGGACGATCCCCGGACCATCGACGCTGTCCTGCACAACCTGGAAGTGATCGGGGAGGCGGCCAAGCATGTTCCGGATCCGGTGAGAGCCCGAGCTCCCGAGGTGGAATGGCGCAAGATCGCAGGCCTGCGCGACCTGATCGCTCATGCCTACTTCGACGTCGATCCGGTGCTCGCGTGGGATGTGGTCACGAACAAGCTGGAGCCTCTGGCGGCCGCCGTGCGCAGCCTGCGAGGTCGCTGACCCATGTCCGGTCCCACCAACGGCAACGCCCCCGTCGCGGCGGTCGACCTCGGGTCGAACAGCTTCCACCTCTTGATTGCGCGCGAGATGGGCGGGCACCTGGCGGTGATCGATCGGCTGCGGGATCCGGTGCGACTTGCGGCGGGACTCGATGCGGACGGGGCCCTGAACGAGAAGGCGCAGGAGCGGCTCTTCACGGCCCTGAAGCTCTTCCGCCAGCGCCTCGGTGACTTCGACCCGGCGCGCGTGCGCGCGGTCGGAACGGACACCTTCCGGCGCGTGAAGCAGCCGAAGGACCTGCTCGCGCGCGCCAGCGCCGCGCTCGGCTTCCCGATCGAGGTCCTGCCGGGCGGCGAGGAGGCGCGCCTGATCTGGCTCGGCGTCGCGCACGAGGAACCCGCCATCGAGGGCCGGCGCCTCGTGATCGACATCGGCGGCGGCTCGACCGAGTGCATCCTCGGCAAGCAGTTCACGCCGCTCGTCAAGGACTCGCTCGCGATGGGCTGCGTGAACTTCACGCGGCGCTTCTTCGAGGCGGGCGAGCTGACGCGCAAGGCCTTCAAGAAGGCCGAGATCGCGGCCTCGCTCGAGTTCGAGGGCCTGCAACGGCGCTACCGCGAGGCCGGCTGGGAGGAGTGCGTGGGTGCCTCGGGCACGATGGTGGCCGTGAGCGAGCTCGCCCAGGCCCACGGCTGGAGCGAGGGCCCCTTCACGCTGGCGCACGTGAAGGAGCTGCGCCGCAAGCTGATGGCCTGCGAGCGCCTCGAGCGCGTGGCGCTGCCCGGCCTCTCGCCCGACCGCGCGCAGGTCCTGCCGGCCGGGCTCTCGATCCTCGAGGCGGCCTTCGAGGTGCTCGGGATCGAGTCGATCCGCGCCAGCAAGGCCGCCCTGCGCGAGGGCGCGCTGTACGACCTGCTCGGGCGCATCCGCCACGAGGACGTGCGCGACCGCACGATCCGCACGCTGTCCGAGCGCTATCACGTCGACGTCGACCAGGCCGAGCGCGTCGAGCGCACCGCGCGGCGCGCGCTCGAGCAGGTGGCTAAGGCCTGGAAGCTCGAGGACGAGTCCTGCGCGCGCTGGCTCGAGTGGGCCTCGCGCATGCACGAGCTCGGCCTCGCCGTGTCGCACTCCGGCTACCACAAGCACGGCGGCTACATCCTCGAGCACTCCGACATGCCCGGCTTCTCGCGCCAGGACCAGCTGCGGCTCGCGGCGCTCGTGCGCGGACACCGCCGCAAGCTCGTGCGGCCGGCACTGGTCGAGGCCTTCGGGCCGGCGGCCGAGACCCTGCTGCGCCTGACGGTGCTGCTGCGCCTCGCCGCGCGTCTGCACCGCACGCGCACGCCCGGTTCCCTGCCGCGCTTCCAGCTGCGCGCGAGCGGCGACACGCTCGAGCTCGGCCTGTCGAAGACCTTCCTCGAGAAGAACACCCTGCTCGTGGCCGACCTCGAGGAGGAGGCGACGCTGCTCGTCGAGGCGGGCGTGAAGCTGGAGCTCGTGAGCGCATGAGCACGACGCGTGTCCTGTGGATCCTGCGCCACGCGAAGGCCGAGGAGGCCCCGCCGAAGGGCGGCGGCGACCACGCGCGCGAGCTGCGGCCGAAGGGCCGGCGCGCGGCGCGCGCGATGGGCGAGCTGCTCGGACGCCTCGACGACGGGCCCGAGCTATGCCTCTCCTCCGACGCGGCCCGCGCGCGCGCCACGGCCGAGCTCGCCATCGAGGCCGGCGAGCTCGCCTGCGAACTCGTGCTCGAACCGGCGATCTACGAGGCCACGGCCGAGCGTCTCGTCGCAGTGCTGCGCCGCGTTCCCTCGTCGACCGAGCGACTGCTGCTGGTCGGCCACCAGCCGGGCCTCGGCGAGCTCCTCGGCCTCCTGCTCGGCCACGAACCCGACTTCCCGACCGGCGCCCTCGCGCGCGTGGAGCTTGCGGCCCCCTGGAGCTCCCTCGGCCCCGGCTGCGGCCGCCTGACGCTGCTCGTCACGCCCGCGGTGCTCGCCGCGGGAGACTGAGCCAGGGGCGCGGTGCTTGCACTGGAGACGGCTGGCCTCAGCGGGAGGCCAGCTCCTGCTTCATCCAGGCGAGCTTGCGCCGGGCCCGGTAGAACTCCGGATACTCTTCCGGAGGGAGGACGACCCTGTGCATGACATTCTCGGGGCCTACACGGTAGATGACGATCCGATCCGGACTCTCCTTGCCGATCTGCGCGACGATCTCGAAGAGGCCCTGACCTTCCCGCTCCTCTGCCGCGATGGACTCCGCGTCGAAGGCCTGTCCATCCAGGGCCTCGATCGCAGCGTTCAGCTCACGGACACTCGCGCTCCCGAACTCGGCCTCCCAGAGAGAAACCTCCTCTGATTCCACGGGCTCGTGTCGCACAGGGCTCATCTCCTGCCCGACGGTCTCCACGCGACCTGGCGCAGGATCGATCCGGTCGAGAAGAGAGCGATCCGACGGCTGCAACAGAACGGGCAACGGCCGAGGTTCTGCCACCCTGGCCGCCCGGACTGCATTCGCCTCCGACACCCGCCTCTCCGTCACGGCGAACCGCACGCACAGCGCGACGGAGGCTCCGATGGCCAGCCACAACAAGAACGTTCTCTTCACCGAGTTCACCTCCGGAGGGACAAGAGAGCAAGAGGCTCGCCTGCTGTCCACTGAACGTGCGGAGGGCCGCGTGAGGCCCCGCCGGGGAGGCTGCGGCTCACACTGCTCGTCACGCCCGCCGTGCTCGCCGCGGGAGACTGAACGACGGAGCTCCGGCCCTCAGGCGCGGCGCTTGCGTCGCGGGGCGCTGCCGGGCTTCTTGCCCTGCTTCCCGCCGCCGGCCGGGCGCGCGCGGAAGTGCTCGGCGTGGTGGTCGAGCAGGGCCTGCTGGCAGCGCAGGGGCTGCTTCTTGCCCGGGGAGACGCGCGCGTAGGTGCCGGTCGGCTCGAGCTGCCAGGCCTGCTGGCTGTCGAGCAGCGGGAGCTCGAGGGCCTCGGCCAGGACGCGCGAGCGCAGTTCCTCGTCGAGGATCGGGAAGCACACCTCGAAGCGCCGGAAGAAGTTGCGCTCCATCCAGTCGGCCGACGAGCACCACACCTCCTCGGCGCCGTCGGCGAAGAAGTAGTAGACGCGCGAGTGCTCGAGGAAGCGCCCGACGATCGAGCGCACGCGGATGTT
>Ga0172376_10003652_pt1 | contig 18049 bp, 12 predicted proteins | sample Lak35m_FD_121114 | JGI IMG/M metagenome (GOLD analysis project Ga0172376, IMG submission 121114) | Freshwater microbial communities from Kabuno Bay, South-Kivu, Congo - kab_092012_35m | ecosystem: Environmental > Aquatic > Freshwater > Lake | place: Democratic Republic of the Congo: South-Kivu... | reverse complement strand
TAACTGCGTTGACCTTCCACTTGGGCGCAAAGGTGTAACCAGCCTGCACACCGTCAAACCGCGACATCACCCCACCGGCGGCGGGGTGATGTCGCGGTTTGACGGTGTGCAGGCTGGTTACACCTTTGCGCCCAAGTGGAAGGTCAACGCAGTTATCGGACGCCCGACCGATGAATTGCTGGATACCCGGCGCAACTTCTATGGTGTGTCGGTTGATGCCGAGGCATTGACGCAAACCCTCAGCGGCAGCTTCTATGTCATTGAACAGCGGATTGACGGTCAAACCGACCGGCGTGGTCTGGGAACAGAGCTACGCTATTTCAGCGGTGCCGTGTCTGCTTCCGGGCAACTCGATTACGACCCGGTGCTGCGCGGCGTGAACATTGCGACGGTGCAAGCCAACTGGCAATGGGATGAGGCCACGTCGTTCAATGCCATGCTTGATCGACGCACCACGCCGATGTTGGCGCTGGGTAATGTGCTGTTTTTTCAGACAGTGGCGCGACGGGTCGATGAATTGTTGGGTACCAAGACGCTTCAGCAAGTACAAACCGACGCCCGTGACCTGAGTGCTTACCAGAACCAGTTCCGTATCGGCGCGACCCACGCGCTGTCGCCCAAGTGGCAAACGGGCGCTGACTTCAGCGTGACCAGTGTAGGAGAGATCAAACCAGTGGCCGTTCTTTTACCCACCGGCCAGGCTGCCACTGGCAATCTGTGGACGATGAGCGGTCAAATGATTGGCTCCAACCTGTATTCGGCGCGGGACACGCACGTGTTCAATCTGAGCCTGATGGGGGGGCCGACTTACCGCGCCTCGCTGCTGTCCTACAACAATCTGAGTCAGCTCAACGACCAATGGCAGCTTGAACCGTCGCTGAAGTATTACACCCAAAACGGAACCGCAGGCGACAACAACAAGGTCTGGACAGCAGGCATGCGGGCTACGTTCAAGGTGCTCAATCAGATTGCGCTTGAATCGGAACTGACGTACGAACACTCCAATGGCCAGCTGGCCGCAACAACGACCGGCCCGGGGGCGACCACGACCGCTTCCCGTGTCAATTACTATCTCGGGGTGCGCGTCGATTTCTGAGCTGCCCCTGCGGGCGTGTCGGTGCGTGTAGGTAACGCGTGAATTATTCTTATCTTTACTTTCTGGTCATCGGTGTCATTCTGGTGCTGTACCTGCGCCGCCAGCGGCGCCTGCAGCACCAGCAGGCGACGGTTCTCAATGAGGCGGTGCAAGCGGGCTTGACCGAGCCACCGTCGCTGCACCCGGTGGTGGATCCGGCGCGCTGCATGGGCTCAGGTGCCTGCGCCAAGGCCTGCCCGGAACATGCGTTGGGGGTGGTCGACGGCAAGATGGCACTGATCAACGCGGCGCATTGCATCGGTCACGGCGCATGTCTTGCGGCCTGTCCGGTGGACGCCATCAAGCTGGTGTTTGGCACAGAAAAGCGCGGCATCGACATTCCCAACATCAGCCCCAGTTTTGAAACCAATGTGCCCGGCATCTTCATTGCCGGTGAACTGGGGGGCATGGGGCTGATTCGCAAGGCGGCAGAGCAGGGGCGACAGGCCATGGCCTCGATTCGTGCGAAGGGGGGAGCAGGTGCCGACTATGACGTGGTGATTGTGGGTTGCGGCCCTGCGGGCATCTCTGCGGGCCTGTCGGCGCTGGAGCACAAGTTGCGCTACAAGATTCTGGAGCAGGAAGATTCGTTGGGCGGGGCGGTGTACCACTATCCGCGCCAAAAGATTGCCATGACCGCGCCGGTGGAACTGGCCATCATCGGCCAGGTCAAGTTCAACGAAGTGCAGAAAGAGACCCTGCTGGCGTTCTGGCAAGACGTGGTCAAGAAGACCGGGTTGCAAATTGGCTTTCGCGAGCGCATGGAAGCGATCGAGAAAGTCGGTGAGCACTTTGTGGTCTGCACGCCCCAGGGGCGTTACACCACGCGCCATGTGTTGCTGACCATGGGGCGCCGTGGTACGCCGCGCAAGCTCGATGTACCCGGTGAAGACTTGCCCAAGGTGGTGTACCGCCTGATCGATCCGGCCCAATACGCAGGTCAGGCGGTGCTGGTGGTGGGTGGTGGTGACAGTGCGCTGGAAGCGGCCATTGCGCTGTCCGAGCAAGACGGTACCGATGTGATTCTGTCGTACCGCAGCGCGGCGTTTTCGCGGGTCAAGCAAAAAAACCGTACGCTGCTGGAGCAGCAGGAGCAGGCGGGCCGACTGCGGGTGATGCTCAATTCCACCGTCAAAAGTATCTCGGCGCAAGCGGTGGAGATTGAGCGCGACAAGCAGGTGCAGTCGTTCCCCAATCAGGCGGTCATCGTGTGCGCCGGTGGGTTGTTGCCGACCCCCTTGCTGCAAAAAATTGGCATTCAGTTCGACACCAAATTTGGTCGTGCCTGAGGCCGGGCGACTGATGCCGTTGCACTGGCGTGCGCCGTTGTGCCTGCCGCTAAACTTGCCGCCTTCATGAATCCTTTTGAACCTCCGAAGCTGGCCGAGCTAGTCCGCACCTACGGCACACCGCTGTGGGTTTACCACGCGCAACGCATCGGTGAGCAGATTGCTGCCTTGCGCCAGTTCGACGTGATCCGCTATGCCCAAAAAGCCAACTCCAACACGCACATCCTGCGCCTGATGCGAAGCCAGGGTGTGGTCGTGGACGCCGTGTCGTTGGGAGAGTTGGAGCGTGCCCTGGTGGCGGGATATCAGCCGGGGGTGCACGCCGGGCACGCCGATATTGTGTTCACCGCTGACCTGTTTGACCACGCCACGCTGGCACGTGTTGCTGCGCTGGGAGTGCCGGCCAACTGCGGGTCGATCGACATGCTGGACCAATTGGGTGCGGTCAGCCCGGGGCACCCGGTGTGGTTGCGCATCAACCCGGGGTTTGGCCATGGTCACAGCAACAAGACCAATACCGGTGGCGAACAAAGCAAGCACGGCATCTGGCACGCTGACCTGCCCCAAGCCTGTGCGCGGGTCAAAGCCAACGGCTTGCAGCTGATGGGTCTGCACATGCACATTGGTTCCGGTGTGGACTACGCGCACCTGCAAAATGTCTGCGGCGCCATGGTGGAACTGGTCAAGACCATCAAGGCGCAAGGACTGGATGTTCAGGCGATTTCAGCCGGTGGCGGCTTGTCGATTCCGTATCAACGCGACCAGCCCACGGTGGATACCGCACATTACTTCAGCCTGTGGGATGCGGCACGGACCCAGGTGGGCACGTTGCTGGGGCACGCCGTTACCTTGGAGATCGAACCGGGCCGCTATCTGGTGGCCGAAAGTGGTGTGCTGATCACTGAAGTACGTGCGGTCAAGCACATGGGACGCAATCCGTTTGTAATGGTCGATGCCGGATTCAGCGACCTGATGCGGCCCAGCATGTACGGTAGTTTCCATGGCATGGAACTGATCCATGCCGACGGCACATCTGTCGCCGGCGCGTTGCAAGACACGGTGGTGGCGGGGCCGTTGTGCGAGTCTGGTGACGTCTTTACCCAGGGCGAGGGGGGTGTGGTTCAGCAGCGGGCACTACCGCAGGCCCGTGTGGGTGACCTGGTGGTGTTGCACGACACCGGCGCTTACGGTGCGTCGATGTCATCCAACTACAACACGCGCCCCCTGATTCCAGAGGTGCTGGTGGTGGGCGGGCAAGCCCGGCTGATCAGACGGCGGCAGCGCGTAGACGAGTTGCTAGCGCTGGAGCACGACTTGCACTGACGGTCAACCGCCGATTGCTGTTTGGTGCCCTCGTCAACCGGTATTGCGCAACCCTGCTGCAATGCCGTTGATGGAGATGTGAATCCCGCGTTTGAGTCGGTCATCGGTTTGTCCGCTGCGGTAACGTTGTACCAGCTCAACCTGCAGATGGTGCAGCGGGTCGATGTAGGGAAAGCGATGGCGAATGGAGCGCTGCAATGCGACGTTGCCGACCAGGCGTTGTTGTTTGCCAGTGATCCATTCCAGGGCCTGTGTCGTCAGGTGCCACTCGGTCTCAATGGCGGTGAAGATTCTCTGACGCAATTTCTTGTTGGTCACGAGATCGGCGTAACGGGATGCGAGCGCCAAGTCGCTTTTGGCCAACACCATATCAATGTTGGACAACAGCGTGCTGAAAAACGGCCACTGTTGTTGCATTTGACGCAACAGCGCCCGACGCTGGTTGCGAACCCTGGGCGGAGTCGCGTCGCCCGACGGGTGCAAAAATTGATGAACGGCCGAGCCAAAACCGTACCAACCCGGCAGCGTGAGGCGGCACTGTCCCCAACTGAAGCCCCATGGAATGGCACGCAAGTCTTCAATGGTCTGGCTGGCTTTGCGCGAAGCTGGGCGCGAACCGATGTTGAGCTCAGCAATCTCGCGGATAGGGGTGGCGCAGAAAAAGTAATCGGTGAACCCCGGTGTGTCATATACCAGCGCGCGGTAGGCGGCCATGCTGTCCACCGATAGTGTTGCCGCTGTCTCCAGGAACTCGGACGGTGCGGCGCCGGTGCGATGCAGCAGGGTCGCCTCGAGCGTTGCCGCCACCAGCGTTTCAAGGTTGCGACGACCGATCTCCGGGTTGGCGTATTTGGAGCCGATCACCTCTCCTTGTTCTGTCAAACGGATCTGCCCGCGCACGGTGCCGGGCGGCTGCGCCAGAATGGCTTCAAAGCTGGGTCCTCCCCCGCGCCCGACGGTGCCACCACGGCCGTGGAACATGCGAATCTGTACAAAGTCCGCGTCCCCAGGGTCAGCGTGCCCCAGATTGATCTGGTTGAAAACCTCGACCAGCGCAATTTCAGCCTGGTAGAGCTCCCAGTTGCTGGTGAAAATCCCGCCATCTTTGTTGCTGTCAGAGTACCCCAGCATGATGTCTTGTTCGCCGTAGCGCTCTTCGTCGCCGCGCCGCACCAAGCGCAATATTCCCGGTAGTGCGTAGTAAGCCTGCATGATGGGCGCGGCGTTGCGCAGGTCCTCGATGGTTTCAAACAGCGGGGTCACGATCAGGTCGGCCGTTGCCTGTTGGTCCAGCGTCCCACACATCAATCCGACTTCCTTTTGCAACAGCAACACTTCCAGCAGGTCACTGACTGATTCGGTGTGGCTGATGATGTAGTGGCGAATCGCTTGCGCTCCGAACTGTGTGCGCATCTGTCGTGCGGTTTCGAACACTCCAATCTCGCTGCGCAAAAGGTCGCTGTAACTGGCCCCGATCACGCGCAGCGGTCGAGCATCGCACAGCAGGCTTAGTAATAGCGTGCATTTGGCTGCTTCGTCCAGAGTGGCGTAGTCGGGTGTGATACGTGCCGTGCGCAACAACTCCGTCAGGACCGTCTGGTGCTGGTCCGAGCTTTGCCGCAGGTCTACCGTAGCCAGATGAAATCCGAACACCTCGACCGCGCGGATCAAGGGCTGCAGGCGCTGTGCCAGCAGCGCCTGTGCCTGGTGCGCCAGCAGCGATGCTTCGATGGTGCGCAGGTCAGCCAGAAACTCCCGCGCACTCAGGTAGGGGTTCTGCGGCGCTACGGCATGGCGCGCGGCGTCCCCCCCAGTCAAATCTTTGAGGGTCGCCGCCAGCCGCGCATAGATGCCAATCAAGGCACGGCGGTACGGTTCGTCCTTGCGGTGGTCATTGCGGTCGGGGGAGCGTTCGGCCAGCGCCAGCATGGGCGGTCCGAAGTTGACCAACAACGCTGACAGGGACAGTTCACTCCCCAGGTAATGCACCTCCGTCAGGTAGTGCCGCAATGCGACCTCGGCTTGGCGGCGAAGCGCTAGCGCCAGCGTGTCGGCGTTCACGTTGGGGTTGCCGTCGCGATCGCCACCTATCCAGTGGCCCATGCGCAGAAAGGTTGCGACGGGCTGCTGCCCAAGTGCCGCCTCCAGGTCGGCGTAGATGCGCGGAATCTCACGCAAAAACGTGGTTTCGTAATAGCTCAACGTATTTTCAACTTCGTCGCCGACTGTCAATTTGGAAAACCGCAGCAACCGCGTCTGCCACAGTTGCAGGACCCGCGCCCGCAGTTGTTGCTCGTTGGCCGCCAGCTCGCGTGGGGTCAGTGTGTCGTTGGCGACAGAATATGCCGCCGCTTGCGCCAGAATGTCGTCGCGGGCAGACAGCAATTGGGCGATAGCACGCTCGGCGTCCAGAATGCTTTTCCTCTGCACCTCGGTTGGATGCGCCGTCAGTACGGGTGACACGTAGCTGTGTCGCAGCGTCTGACAAATGATTTGAGGTTCGACGCGGGCATCGCTCAAGCGCTTGAGCGTCATCTCGATGCTGCCTTCGCGCAGACTGCCCATGCGCTCATGATGGGCGCGACGGCGGATGTGGTGTCGATCTTCGGCCAGGTTGGCCAAATGACTGAAATATGTGAACGCGCGCACCACACTCACGGTCTGGTCCCCACTGAGCGACTTGAGCAACTTGGCCAGTACCCGGTTGGCGGCATGGTCGGCGTCGCGTCTGAATGCCACCGACAGCTGCCGAATCTGTTCGATCAGCGCGTAGGCTGCCTCGCCCTCTTGCTCGCGAATCACATCGCCCAAGATGCGACCCAGCAGGCGGATGTCATTGACCAGCGGCTGCTCGGCGTTCTGGGTACCCATGCGTGGGCTGCGAAGTGACAATTTCTGGAGGTGTTTCATGGTGTGTGTCAAAGCCAAGACATGAGTTAAACCGAGATTGTTCATTTGGGCAAGGAATGGCAGCGAGGCCAGTTGCGAGGCAGGTCTGGCCCGGCTGCGAAGTCTGTAGCCGTAGCTACAGGCGACAACGAGGGGCAGAAATGACCGCAAATGCGCCGCTGACGCCCAACCAGCACCGTAGGCGCGCCGAATGGACAATCTCGGTTAAAAGCAAGAGTCATGCTAGCATCTGCGCCCTGTTTCGATTACCAAGAAGGTACGGCTTGACGCCGCATATTTATGAGCGTGTTCACCATTGCTACCAGAGAAAGTCGCCTGGCCATGTGGCAAGCCGAGCATGTTCAGTCACTGCTTCGCGGTATGGGGCACGAGGTGCAACTGCTGGGTATGACGACGCAGGGTGACCAGATTCTGGACCGCGCCTTGAGTCAAGTGGGCGGCAAGGGGTTGTTCGTCAAAGAGCTGGAAGTGGCGCTTGAACTGGGTAAGGCTGATTTGGCGGTGCATTCGCTCAAGGACGTGCCGATGGAGCTGCCCGACGGATTCGCGTTGGCGTGTGTGATGGAGCGTGAAGACCCGCGCGACGCATTCGTCTCCAATGCGCATGAGAGCCTGGATGCGCTCCCGAAGGGGGCCGTGGTGGGTACGTCGAGCCTGCGTCGGGTGGCGCTGTTGCGTGCGTTGCGACCAGACCTGAAGATCGAAGCGTTGCGTGGCAATCTGGACACCCGGCTACGCAAGCTCGACGAGGGTCAATATGACGCCATCGTGCTTGCCGCTGCGGGCTTGAAGCGTCTGGGTTTGTCGCAACGTATACGCACCATTTTTGAACCACAGCACATGCTGCCGGCAGCCGGGCAAGGTGCACTGGGTATCGAGGCGTGCAGCGTGCGTCACGACGTGGTGCAAGCCCTGTCACCTTTGGTGCATCAGACCACCTGGCTGGCGGTGACCGCCGAGCGGGCGGTCAGCAAGGCGATGGGCGGAAGCTGTTCCATGCCGTTGGCAGCCTATGCCACCTTGACGGGCAGTCAGCTGACGTTGGATGCTGCTTGGGGGGATACCGACAACCTGTTGCCGCTGGTGCGTGTGCGTCGCTGTGGCGCTGTGACAGACCTGGCCAGCGCGGCGGCCTTGGGACACAGTGTGGCCACCTCGTTGCGTGAAGCCGTCTATGCGCAGGGCGGTCGATTGGCGCACCTGGAATAGCAGGGCGCAGGCATCCTTGGGCGGCTCCTCATGCGCGTGCTCGTCACCCGCGTTCAGCCACAGGCCGACAGTTGGGTCAAACAACTCGCAGGCCACTATGACGCGTTGGCGTTGCCATTGATCGAGGTCGGACCGGTCCACTATCCGCAAGTTGTTCGCGACGTCGGACAACGTTGGTCCGATTACGCTGCCGTGATGTTTGTCAGCAGTCATGCCGTTCATTTTTTCTTTCGGGAAAATTTGACTCTCGCGAAGATGCTGAAAGGTAAGAGTGCTCCATTAACAAGAGCATGGGCGACTGGACCCGGAACCTGTTCCGCATTGGTGCGCTGGGGCGTGCCGCCGAACCTGGTGGACACGCCAGCGCCAACCGCCGGACAGTTTGACTCGGAGGCGTTGTGGCAGGTGGTCGCGCCGCAAGTTGTGCCCGACGTCAAGGTATTGATCGTGCGCGGCGATACGCTCGGCGCCCAAACCGCGGGTGACGTCGATGGCCAGGTCGGCATCGGGCGCGACTGGTTGGCCCAGCAATTGCGTTCGGCCGGCGCCACTGTCGAATGGCTGGTGGCATATCAGCGGGGGGCACCGGTTTGGACCGACTCCGAGGTTGCTTTTGCGACTGCGTGCGCTCGGGATGGCTCGGTCTGGCTGTTCAGCAGTGCTGAGGCGTTGCAACACCTGGGAGAATTGCTACCCGGGCAGGATTGGTCACGGGCGCGCGCGCTGGTAACGCATCCTCGCATCGCTCAAGCGGCTTGTGCGTTGGGTTTTGGGCACATCGTGCAGACGCGCCCCACCCTGGCGGATGTGCAGGCCTCGCTAGAATCTTTGGCATGACTGCCGCATCAGCGACCGACGCCGTTGCCAACCAGAAACCATTGGCTGGCGGAACCGATGAACCTGCGGATGCGCCGCAGGTCAGCGCACGGCGCACCGCGCAGTTGATGCCACACCAGTGGCTGGTCATTGTCATGCTGGCTTTTGCAATAGCGGGGTTGTTGGCGACGATGCTGCTATGGCAAAAAGTGGCAAACATGCAGGAACAACTGGCGCGTCAGAGTGCGCAGGCTCAGTCGATGTCGATGGAAGCCAAGGCACTGGCCAAGCAAGCAGTTGACGTCAGTCAGCAGGTAACGGCTCGTGTGGCGGTGTTGGAAGTGCGCTTGGGCGAAGTCGCGTTGCAGCGTGGCCAGCTCGACGAACTCATGCAAAGCCTGTCGCGGTCGCGTGATGAAAATCTGGTGGTTGACATTGAGGCTGCGTTGCGACTGGCGCAGCAGCAGGCGCAGCTCACTGGCAGCGTGGAGCCGCTGCTGGCGTCACTTAGAAGCGCTGAGCAGCGCGTGGCGCGTGCGGCGCAGCCACGCCTGGGATTGCTGCAAAGGGCGCTGGCGCGGGATATTGATCGGGTCAAGTCCGCCGCCGTCAGCGACACGCCGGGCATGCTGGTCAAGCTGGATGAACTGGTGCGGCTGGCCGATGAATTGACACTGGCCAACGCGCTACAACCGACAACCGGCCCGGCACCCAAGCCAAAGGCGAGCGCCTCGCAAACCCAGTCTGGTTGGCAGAGTCTGGTGCGGCTAGCTTTGAATGAGGCACGCGGCTTGGTGCGGGTCAGCCAGATTGCATCTCCGGAAGCTGCGCTGCTGACACCTCAGCAGTCCTTCTTTGTCCGTGAAAACCTCAAACTGATCTTGCTCAATGCGCGTCTTGCGCTGTTGTCGCGTCAGATGGACGCAACGCGCTCGGATTTGCGTACCGCTGAAACCCTTGTTCGCAAGTATTTTGATGCGTCGTCGCGAACGACCCAGTCGGTGCAGGCCTTGCTGCAGCAGTTGCAGCTGCAATCGCGCAACCTTCAGTTGCCGCGCGTAGACGATACGCTGGCGGTGCTGGCCAGTGTGGCGGCAGGTCGGTAAACGCCATGCGTGTTGCCCTGTGGTTTTTGGGCCTGTTTGGTGTGGCCGTGGCGCTGGCGCTGTTTGCCAGTGGCAACGAAGGCAGTCTTGCCCTCTACTGGCCGCCGTACCGCATTGACCTGTCACTGAATTTGTTTGCGGTGCTGCTGGCGGTGTGTTTCGTGCTGATGTACTTGGCGCTGCGCGGTCTGGCAGTTTTGTTTGCCATGCCTGGACAGGCGCGTCAGTGGCGGTTGCGTCACCAGGAGCGGGTGATGTACGCCGCGCTGCTGGATGCGTTGTCGCACCTGATGGCGGGCCGTTTCATTCGGGCACGCAAGGCCGCGGAGCTGGTGATTGCGCGTGAAACGGCATTGACGCAGTCCGGTGAAGTGTGGTCAGAGGCCACACGCTTGCGTGTGCTGGCCCATTTGCTGGCAGCCGAAAGTGCACAGGCATTGCAGGACCGACCTTCGCGAGATGGGCATTTCCAGCAGGCGCTGGCGCAGTCTGCGTTGACCGATGCGGTGGGCACGCGCGATGGAGTGCAGTTGCGTGCCGTGCGCTGGTCGCTGGAGGACCGTGACATAGACCAGGCACTGAAGTGGTTGGGCGATCTGCCCGCCGGAGTTGCCCGGCGCACGCTGGCGTTGCGTCTTCGTCTGAAAGTGGCTCGATTGGCTGGGCGTCAGGATCTGGCACTGGAAACGGCACGACTGCTGGTCAAACACCGCGCGTTCAACGGCGTGGCTGCCAGCAGTCTGCTACGTGCCTTGGCGCTGGAGTGGATCGGGGCGACCCACGAGGTGGACCAGTTACTGGCGTTGTGGGCGAAGTTGGACGCATCCGAGCGAGCCCTGCCGGAGGTGGCGACGACAGCGGCTGGGCGGTTGTTGCGCCTGGGTGGGGATGTCAGCTGCGCACTGGACTGGTTGCTGCCGGTATGGCAACGCATGCTGGCGCCTGGGCAAGGACTGAGCGAAGAACAGAAAGTATTTCTGATTCGCGTCATGGAAAACGCTTTCTCTGCGGCGGGGCGGACGATTGACGACGTCTGGCTGGCTCGCGTCGAGGCAGCACAAACGGCTGACCCTGGCGACCCGGTTCTGCAGTACTTGGCCGGCGTCGCGTGTTTACACCTGCAACTTTGGGGGAAGGCGCAGCAGTTGATTCGGCAGGCTCTGCCGCGGCTCAATGACACCGGACTGCTGACGCGCGCATGGCAGGTATTGGCCGAATTGGCCCAACGTCAGGGTGATGACGAACTGGCGGCGCAAGCCTGGAAGAACGCAGCGCAGGTGACCCTGCGTCGTCGCGTCTGATGTTGCTTCAATTGTTGTGGGCACGCTGACCATGCACTGCACGCCATCATCGACCGCCGGGCCCCCCAGTGGTCAATTCATGCTGCGCCACCCCGCGCACCTGGTGGCGCTTGGCTTTGGGGCCGGTCTGAGCCCCAAAGCGCCCGGTACGGTGGGTACGCTGTGGGCCTGGGGGGTGTTCACCTTGATGCAGAATCTGTTCACCGAGATGCAGTGGGGCGTGTTGATTGCTGCCAGTGTGGTTGTGGGATGGTGGGTTTGCAGTATCACCGCACAGCATATGCAGGTACTTGATCCCGGCAGCATTGTGTGGGACGAAATTGCGGCATTCTGGCTGGTGCTGTGGCTGGTCACGCCGTGCAACGGATGGCAGCAGTTGCTCGCCTTCGGTTTGTTTCGGCTGTTTGACGCAACCAAGCCTGGACCGGTGCGATGGGCCGACCAGCTTTACCATGGGGTGGACCCAGCGACCGATCCCGCAGCTTGGTACAAGGCTGGCTGGGGCATCATGCTCGACGACTTGGTGGCGGCTTTTTGCACCCTGGGTGTAATCGCGGTCTGGCGAGCCTGGTAACCGAAGTGGCTGAAATTACTATTTATTTTGTAGCTAATGATGAAGGATGTGGTTGGTCCACTGGCAGAAATTTTGCTCAATCGAGGGTGGACGTTGGTGACCGCCGAAAGTTGTACAGGCGGTCTGATTGCGGTTACTTGCACCGACCTTCCGGGCTCCAGCCGCTGGTTTGAGCGCGGGTGGGTGACCTACTCCAACGCGGCCAAGTCGGATTTGCTGGGGGTGCCCCCCAAGCTGATCGCGCAATACGGCGCGGTCAGTGAGCCGGTGGTCTGTGCCATGGTGCAAGGCGCGTTGGTCCGATCGGGCGCTCAGGTTGCTGTGGCGGCGACGGGCATTGCCGGGCCTGACGGAGGCCACGCGGACAAGCCTGTGGGCACGGTCTGGCTGAGCTGGGCCTCGCCAGCCGGGCTGCACAGCGCGCGCCATCTTTTTCGGGGCGATCGGGCAGCGATACGGCGCTCGGCGGCACGCGAATCGTTGACCCATTTGTTGACCTTATTGACGAAGGACACCGCATGTTGAAGTTGTTGATCGTGGAAGACGACGTGGCGCTGGGGGCTGGGTTGCAGGCTGCGCTGACCGACGCCGGCTTTGAGGTGCAGTGGGTCATCAACGGCCTGACCGCCTGGGACGTGCTGCAAAAGTCCTCTTTTCATGCCATGGTGCTGGACATCACACTGCCAGGGCTGGATGGGGTGACCTTGCTCAAGCGCTTGCGGACCGACGCCAGCACGCTGCCGGTGCTGATGTTGACCGCTCGCGATACCACGCGCGACAAAGTGCAATGTTTCGAAGCGGGCGCGGACGACTTTCTGGTCAAGACGACCGACGTCGAAGAACTGATTGCCCGTTTGCGTGCACTGATTCGCCGATCGGGTCAAACCGGGCATGTGCAGGTCGGCGACCTGACATTGGATGTAGATACCCAGTCGGTGCTGCTGGCCGGCCAGCTATTGAATGTGTCGGGCAGTGAGTTCAAGGTGCTGCGCGTCTTGATGGAAAGCGCGGGACAGGTTGTGCCGCGCAGTCGACTGGAACAGGCTTTGTTTGGTCTCAAGCGTGGTGGCGAGAGCAATGTGCTGGAGGTGCATATTCATCATCTGCGTCAGAAAATTGGCGAATCCAGACTCAAGACGGTGCGCGGTGTCGGTTACACCATTGTGTTGGCGCCACAGTGAACATGCGCCAGCCCTTGTCGCTAGGCCGACGGTTGATGCTGTTGCTGGCGCTGGTCAGTGTTGCGTACTGGGTGGTCATTGCGACCTTGACGTCGCGTGACAACATAGACCGGCTCAATGAACTCTATGACGTTCATCTGGCGCGCACCGCGAAAGCGTTTTTGCAGTTGATTGATCCTGACCCGGAGGCGGTGCAGACGACAACCTTGGTCCTCAAACCGACAGAAATCGACTTGCTGCTGAACGGAACACCTGCTTCCTTGGAGCCGGTTGGCACCACGCACCTGCCCTATACCCCCGTGGGCTCGCAAGACAACCATGCGGCGACCCGACGCCTGCAATACGGAACGCATCTGCATTACCAGTTGTGGCGTGAGAGCGGCAACTTGTTGGCCATGTCTGCCGGTGCACCCAGCACCCTGATGACGCAGCAGCTCGGCTATTCCGACAGTATTGACGCTCAGGGGCAGACCTGGCGGCACTACAGTTTCCACGACGCCGCTCATCAGGCGCGGGTGGTGGTGTCCGAGCCCAGCGCTTTTCGGCAGGCGCTAGTGCGACATATTGTTGTCGATGCCACTCTTCCCCTGGCCCTGGGACTACCAATTTTGTTGGGTTTGCTGTGGTTGTCGATTCGCAGAGGATTGCGTCCCTTGGCCGATTTGGGTGCGGAAATTGCCCGACGCCAGAGCGACACTCTGACGCTGCTGCCGGTGGAACAGACGCCAACGGAAGCCAAGCCGATCGTGCTGGCTCTCAATGGACTGCTACAGCGACTGGCCCACACACTGGAGCAAGAGCGTCGCTTTACTGACGATGCCGCCCACCAGTTGCGCACCCCGTTGGCGGCGATCCAGGCGCAGTTGTACGCGGTGCGTCATCTGCAAGACCCGCAACAGCGTGGTGAAGCTACGCACCGGTTGCAGGACAGCGTGGCACGCGCCATTCGACTGGTCAATCAAATGCTGGCGTTGGCCCGACTCGATCCGGAGCAACCTGCACCAAACTTCACAGAGGTGTCCTTCGGCGATATCGCCGAGTCGGTCTGTGCCGATCTGGCCCCTGCCGCGTTGCAGCGCGACCAGACGCTGGAACTGTCGGTGCAGCCTGGGCTTTCTTCGTTGCGCGGCAACCCCGACATGTTGTCGATGCTGCTCACCAACCTGGTTGACAACGCCATCCATTACACCCCCCGAGGCGGGCAAATTCGGGTCCAGGCGGAGCAAGACGGTGCTGCCGTGGCGCTGCTGGTCAGCGACAACGGGCCAGGCATCGCTGCGCACGAGCGCTCCCGTGTGTTTGAGCGCTTCTACCGAGTCGCCGCGCAAAGTGAGCCGGGGACCGGGCTGGGGCTGGCGATCTGTCGACGCATCGCCGAATTGCATCACACGCAGTTGGAACTGGGTGACGGCCTGCACGGACAGGGTCTGAGCGTTTGCGTGCGATTTGCGCTGTGAGCTTCACGTCAGAGCAGGCGACCTTTGTAACCCTTCCGTCACCTGCTCGGCAGCTGCCGTGCACAATAATGGCTGACCCATCAGCACCCGCACACAGGAGCGAAATTGAAAACTTCAAACACTCAAAATGCGTCACACCTTGGTGCGCAGATCAACCGGCAGTTGCTGCATACCGTGGCCGTTGACCCCGCGCACGCGTCGCGGGTCGAGTTGATGCAGGCGGTAGCCCAGGTGGCGCGTGCCCAATTGGCCGAGCGCTGGGTGGCCACACAGCAACAAGAGCGCCAACACAAGGCGCGTCGGGTGGTCTACCTGTCGATGGAATTCCTGATGGGCCGCGCCATGTCCAACGCGCTGGCCGCGCTGAATCTCACCACAGGCGTTGCCGGCGGGTTGCAACAGCACGCGCAGGTGTTGGAGGATGTGGTGGACTGCGAACCCGACGCCGCTTTAGGCAACGGCGGCCTGGGGCGTCTGGCGGCGTGTTTTCTGGATTCGATGGCCACATTGGGCCTGCCCTCGTTTGGCTACGGCATACGCTACGAGTACGGCATGTTTGCGCAGGAAATTCAGCAGGGTTTTCAGGTGGAGTACCCGGACTCGTGGCTGAAAGACGGCACGCCGTGGGAATTTCCCCGCGCCGAAGTCACCTACCCGGTGCGCTTTGGCGGCTGGGTGCGGCATGAGGCGGGACAGGTGATCTGGCAGCACGCAGGCGAGGTCGCAGCCAAGGCGCATGACATGGTGGTGCCCGGCCACGGCACACCAAGGGTGAGCACGCTGCGGTTGTGGAAGGCGGTGGCGCCTGAACACATCGACCTGGGTGCCTTCAACACCGGTGACTACGCCCGCGCCGCCGGGGCCAAGAACGAATACGAAAACATCTCGTGGGTGCTCTACCCCAACGACAGCACCCCGGCCGGGCGCGCACTGCGCCTGAAGCAGGAGTACTTTTTTGTCGCCGCCTCGCTGCAAGACCTGGTGTACCGGCACCTGAAAGAGTTTCCCAGCCTGGACAACCTGGCCGAGCAAGTTGCCATTCACCTCAACGACACGCACCCCGCCATTGGCGTGGCAGAACTGATGCGTCTGCTATGCGACGAGCATCACATGGCGTGGGACAAAGCATGGCACCAGTGCGGCCAGATTTTTTCGTACACCAATCACACGCTGATGCCCGAAGCCTTGGAGACCTGGCCGGTGGCGCTGATGCAACAGGTGCTGCCACGGCATCTGGAAATCATCTTTCGCATCAACAAGGAGTTTCTGGACCTGGCCGCACGCTTCAAGCCCGGCGACCACGATTTTTTGCGCCGCCTGTCACTGATTGACGAAGAGGGTGAACGCCGTGTGCGCATGGCGCATCTCAGCGTGGTGGGCAGCCACCACATCAACGGCGTGTCGGCCCTGCACTCCGAGTTGCTGGTGCACACCATCTTTGCCGACTTTGCCGCGCTGTGGCCTCAGCGCTTCACCAACGTCACCAATGGCGTGACGCCGCGGCGTTGGCTGGCGCAAGCCAACCCGGGCCTGTCCGGGCTGCTGGACGACACACTGGGCAACGGCTGGCGACTGGACCTGAGCCAGCTGGAGCAACTGCGCACGCATCTGGACGACGCCCCCCTGCTGGCGCGTCTGCGTAGCGTCAAGCGCAGCAACAAGCAGCGGTTGGCGACGCTGATCGAGCGCAGCACTGGCGTCACCGTCAACCCCGACAGCCTGTTTGACGTGCAGGTCAAGCGCATTCACGAATACAAACGCCAGTTGCTCAACGTGCTGCACGTGGTCACGCGCTACCTGGTCATTCTGGACAACCCGCAGGCCGATTGGGTACCGCGCACCGTCATTTTTGCCGGCAAGGCGGCTTCCAGCTACGTCACCGCCAAGTCGATCATCCGGCTGATTCACGACGTTGGCTTGACCATCAACAACGACCCGCGCGTGGGCGACAAGCTCAAGCTGGTGTTCATTCCCAACTACGGCGTCTCGGTAGCCGAGGTGATCATGCCCGGCGCCGACCTGTCCGAGCAGATCAGCACCGCCGGCACCGAGGCTTCCGGCACCGGCAACATGAAGCTGGCCCTGAACGGCGCGCTGACCATCGGCACCGACGACGGCGCCAACATCGAAATTCGCCAGAACGTGGGCGATGACAACATCTTCATCTTCGGCCTGAAAACGCCCGAGGTGCGCGCGCTACGCCTGGCCGGTTACCAGCCGCTCACCCATTACGAAGGCAACCCCATGCTCAAGCGCGTCCTGGACGCCATCGGCAGTGGCCGCTTCAGCCCCGATGAGCCGGGGCGATACAGCGCGCTGGTCAATTCTCTGGTCTGGGGGGGTGACCATTACCTGCTGCTGGCTGACTACGACGACTATGTGCAAACGCAGACGCAGGTCGATGCGCTGTACCGCCAGCCCGAAGCCTGGAGCCGCAAGGCGCTGGCCAACATCGCAGGTATGGGCGTGTTCTCATCAGATCGCACCATCGCCGATTACGCGCGTAATATCTGGCACGTAACCCCTTGTCCGGATTAGCGCGTCAGAGTCTCGGCTGCCGTCGCGTTGATCCGCTAACCGCATGTTGACTTCACACGCCATTGATCTGATCTGCCAAGGCCGCCACGGCGACCCGTTTGCGGTGCTCGGGCCCCACCCTGCCGTGCGTCACGGCCAGCCTGCCACGTCACTGCGCTGTTTTCTGCCTGGTGCCGTCAACGTTACGGCGGTCGATGCGGCGGGGAACACGCTGGGGGCCCTGACGCAACGCCATGCGGAAGGCTTTTTTGCCGCCACACTGCCGGTTGCGCCCAATACGTTTTATCAGTGGCAGGTGCAATGGGCCGACGGCCAGCGCAGCACCCTGCATGACCCCTACCGCTTTGGACTGCTGCTGGGCGAGCAAGACGTGTGGCTGCTGGGCGAAGGCACGCACCTGCGCCCGTTTGAGGTGCTGGGCGCGCACCCGTGCACGATCGACGGCGCAGCCGGTACGCGCTTTGCCGTGTGGGCACCCAATGCGCAGCGCGTCAGCGTGGTGGGTGATTTCAACTTTTGGGATGGCCGCCGTCACCCCATGCGGCTGCGCCGTGAATGCGGCGTCTGGGAACTGTTCCTGCCCGATGTAGCCTTAGGCGCGCGCTATAAATTTGAACTATTGTCGCGCCACGGCGATCTGTTGCCGCAGCGTGCCGACCCGTACGCCCATCAGGCCGAGCTGCGTCCGGCCACCGCCAGCGTGGTCAGTGCGCTGCCCACCAAGCAAACACCCGCAGCAACGCGGCGCGCCGCCAACGCGCTGGACGCACCGATCAGCATCTATGAGGTGCATCTGGGATCGTGGCGACGTGTGCCCGAAGACGGCAACCGCTGGCTCACCTGGGACGAACTGGCCGACGCGCTGATCCCGTATGTGCAAGACCTGGGCTTTACCCACATCGAGCTGCTGCCGGTGAGCGAACACCCGTTTGACGGCTCGTGGGGCTACCAGCCCATTGGCCTGTACGCACCCACCGCGCGCTTTGGCGATGCTGCCGGGTTTGGCCGACTGGTGCAACGCTGTCATGACGCGGGCATCGGCGTCATCCTGGACTGGGTGCCGGCGCACTTTCCCACCGACGCGCACGGGCTGGCCAACTTTGACGGCACGCAGCTGTACGAATACGCCGACCCGCGCGAAGGCTTCCATCAAGACTGGAACACGCTCATCTACAACCTGGGCCGCACCGAGGTGCGCAACTTTCTGGTC
>Ga0172376_10003651_pt1 | contig 18049 bp, 17 predicted proteins | sample Lak35m_FD_121114 | JGI IMG/M metagenome (GOLD analysis project Ga0172376, IMG submission 121114) | Freshwater microbial communities from Kabuno Bay, South-Kivu, Congo - kab_092012_35m | ecosystem: Environmental > Aquatic > Freshwater > Lake | place: Democratic Republic of the Congo: South-Kivu... | reverse complement strand
GAACGCCCTCATATCAAATAAAAAAACACGGGGGATTCTTAAGGGGCATAGCCCCTTAAGGCGGGCGCGGGTGCGCAGCACCCGCTAACAAATTGGTTCAGGGGGGGCGTGGGGGGGAACGCCCCACATCTAAAAAACCACCCCTTTTCAGGGGCCTGGGGATCGAAGATCCCCAGAATCATTTTTTACCCCCTCCCCTCTGGGGAGGGTTGGGGTGGGGGTAAAAAGGATACCTTTTGCGGGGGTGTGGGGCCCCGCCCCACATCTAAAAAACCACCCGGGGTGTGGGGCAACGCCCTTTTAACCACAACCATGAGGGGGCATTCTCAAGACAGAACCCCATCATAAATAAATCCAAAAAAATCGATACATTTTATGATCAGAACCTGTCGACTATATATAATGATTTGACTTTCTGCTGACCTAAGTAGCAAGTCAAAGGGTGAGTAGGGTCAAGTATTAGCAGGTGGCAAAACACCAAACGCAAAGGAGCATTACAATGGCTGACCAATTAGATAAAGTGAGCGAGAGGCAGACCGCTGTTGAAAACGCAGCAGACGAGTATGTAACTAAAATGGAGACTATTCGCAATGATGTGGGCGCTAATAACCAAGAGACAACCATGGGACAAATGGTGAAGTCGACCATTGATATTCAACAAAATGAAATGGGCTTTCAAGTCAAAAGTTCATTGCCTCAAGGGGTTCAAAAGCAGGTAAACGCTGCTGGTAAAGAGTTGTCGCAAGCCGCCAAACAATAATCGTGGTAACCGTGATGCCAGTCTTTAATCCAAGGCTGGTATCATGGCGGTGGGGTCTCAGTAGGAGCGTAGCATGACAGAGGTGTACCGTCCTTCTTTATTAACCGAAAATGGGGTGTTGGCACAGTCCACCGCATCCAAAACCCGGTTGACCCCCGAAGCCATTAAATACCATGTGCATCAAGCATTTAAAACGGAATACGCCAACCTGTTATCGGCTGTTAATCAAGGCAAACCCATCCAAGTTGGGAACACCATATCCGATACCAATAGCACGGGTGGCATGATGGCCCTCAACATGTACCTGCAGTCATTGCGAACGGCCAAACAAGTCTTGGATGGTATGAGCGATGCGATCTTAGATGTTCAACGCAAAATCATGTCCGGAATGTCTGGGCTATAAAGTAAAGTGGGTGACAAATGGCAACCTTAACTGCAACCGGCAATTTTCCATCTGACTTAATTTGGTCCCTTCAAGAACTAAGCAATCAAACCAAGGTACCCGAAATCTATGACTTTGCATACGGAGAATACCGATCGTTTTCAACGTACGTCGACCAAATGAGTGCCATTCAAAATCAAATTACCACCACCGGTAAAGTGCGATTGAATGACGGGCTACAAGCCGATATTAACAATTTGGGTGGCATGTATGCCATTCAGTTGTATATTGAGTCGTTGACCATGAACAAAGACACCATGTCCGGCTTATCCAAATTGGGGTTGGCCAACGAAAAACGGTTGTGGCAATTGCAATAAGTCATACGAAGGATGTGAGACCATGATGGACAATTCCATTGATCCATTGGCCCTAGTGGGCAAAATCAAGCCCAACCTTTTTCCGATGCAAGCACCATTGGTCACATCCAAATCCATTGATTTGGAATCGTACGGATTAAAACCAGGCGAAGAAAATGCCCCCACTTTTTCGGATGCCATGACCAAGGCAAGCCAACAAGTTTCACGTGCAACCCCTTCTGGATCGCCACCACCAGGGAGCCCCCCATCACCTTCGAGTACAGACCAGAAAATTGGGGCCCTACGATCGGTGAGTAAAATTTATGAGGGATTGGCATTTATCCCCCAAGATATTTTGGCACGGGTCGACCAATTAAAAGACAAAGCCAATTTCGAAAAAACAACCGACCCCCATTATGTGTATTTACCGGATTTAATTCCTAAAAACCCATCCCGTTTAGATGATGCGTCGCTAGAATCGCAAGTGTATGACAAAGCGTTTTTAAAATGGGCCGAAGAAAACCCAGGTGAACGCGCCACATCGCCACACAATTTAAATATGCTCCATGGCATGGATACCAACCCCTTCAAAGACGGGGATGCCATGAATTTTTCGTTGTTTCAATCCAGTCCGTATTTTAAGGCCCTGCACACCCAGTCGATGACGCCCCGTAATATTATTCAAAAATTAGACCCAACTTTTTGGGACTCCATCAACCAAACCATCGATGCCATCGCCAAAACGGATTATGCAACATTAACCCCAGTGGAACTGCGTGAACTCAAAAATCCGTATGGCAACGCCCGTCCGGGATTGGCCATTCAAAACGTGGCCGACCCGTTTACGGATAGTGGTACCGATTCATTTGACATTCGGGCCAATTTTAATGGGGTATTAGAATCCAATGTGTGGAAAAATTGGGACACGAAAACGTCATTTCGATTTTTAAATCGATTATGGGAGGCCAGCACCCGAGTGGATGATGTCTTGCGGGAATTGTTTGGCAAAGCCAGTAACATGCCCACTGCTACCTTTGAGGCATCCCTCGTGGGCAAAACCGATCAGGCGTCTATTCAGGCCTTGCAAACCGCCAAACAAGGCGTCACCACGCGGTTGACACAGTGGTGGGATACGGTGGGCACCCATTTGGATGAATCGACGCTGTTGCCATTTGGGTTGTTGTCATCGTTGGCCCCCCTCATGGCTGCCACCAAGGACTTGGGCAATTGGTCAGACCGACAAGGCGCCTCTCCCATGGGGGATAGTTTGGGTTTTCAGGGCAAAATGATTGCAGACTACTTGTCACAGATTCAAACCACCTATTTAAATCAAACCTTTAAAGTAGCCGATGGGTTGGGGGCCAAAGACTTTCCACTGGGATCCGACGCCACGATTCAGGATGTCATGGCCCAATTAAGAAAGGAAGGGGTATTGGACCCTCAAGGCCGTATCATTTATAAAGGGGATTTGGACACCCTGAGTTTAAACAGCGTGCTCACCTCCAAAACCGACATCGAACAAGTGAAAAATGTATTGCGAGAGCGTCAGATTGGACGGTTTAGCCTCGAGGTGCAAGACCAAACCTTGGTCGCAGGGCGTCGACGCCAAATGGTGCAACTCAAAACAACCAATGGGGCCTACATGACCCTTCCCGATTTGTTGGCCCAACTAGAAGTGCCAACCCAACCCAAAGCCCAAATTGAAACCGCCCAAATGGTATACAGCACGTTGTTGTCACTGTATCAATCATTATCCGGCATATCGGATACCCGCGACAGCAATGGCCAATTGCCCATTCAATCCAAGGGGTCGATAAGCACGCTACTGGCCACTCAAAATGCCAAATGGCAAGAGTGGGATGATCAATCAGGCAACTGGGTGTCACAGTCAGGGCCCTATCGCATGTCGTTTAAAACCCCATCACAGGCCACCGAATTTGGGAATCAAATTCGAATCATCATTGCGTTACTCGAACCGGTGGTGGGATTATTTGGCCAACGATTCGATGAGAAAGGGAAGCCCATCTTTAAACAATTGGTGGACAATTCTGGCACATCCAGCACCAAAGAATTGATTACCGCCGACAGTAAGGGCTACCGATTGGGGGTTGATGCGGTGTATGATCGGTCGGTGTTTGAAACTGGTTTTTGGAAAGATGCGGCCACGCAATTAGAAAAAAAAGTAATCGGACGATTGGCCGAGGGCATGTTCACGCGGTCATTAACCAATCGCCAAGAACGATCCACCCATCGCACCAAAAAGAAAGCCTATGATGAAGCGGTTGAAGAGGTGAAAGAAGAAGAAGCCAACCGCTTGATTAACGACATGAAACAACGCATGAAGGCAAGGCAAGAAGAACAAGCCCAGCAAGCCGCACGCAACGCACAGCTGGCCGAATTAAAACGCGATGAGGCACGTCGCCAAGCCATACAAAAACAAACCCAAACAAACAAAAAAAAGTAATCCCAAGGGCAGGTGTGACATGACACAACGCATGAACGGCAACGAAGAAAAAATCAGTGATGTGTTAAACAGTGCCTATTACCAGGCGTTGCAACAAAAATTGCGTGACAAACTCAAGCGTCAAACCGTTCAAGAATCACACAACCCCCAACTGGCATCGCAAGCCCCCCGGGTCAAAGGGGTGGCCGCGTCATCCGCCTCCCCAGAGGGATCGTTATCATCGGGGGATCGGGCGACGATTCGAAAAACCCAATGGGAACGAAATGACAAGTCAGGTGAATTTGAGTTAACACCATCTGCCGATGTGCCCCTGCTAACCGCCGTTGATTTATATGCCCAACGCCCCCAAATGGTATCACGTGGCTACGAGATCGACCTGGGGCCCAAGCTCAATCGGTTTAAAGAATGGTTATCCCAGGCCACCATTCAAAGCCGATCGTCCCAATTTTTTGTTTCAAAACTGGGGGAATTAAAAGTGGGCATGCTGATTCGTGTGTTATCGGTATTGGGTGTGCCCCCCGAAGAACTGCAAACCATTCAACGGGCAGCCTTACAATCCGCGATCCAAGAAAACATTACCCTAATGGGTGACACTATTTATTCCTCTGAATTAACCGAATTGTTACAAGGGGGAACACGAAAAGCAAAGCGTGCGTTGCGGTTATTTGCCACCACCAAAAAACAGCTGATTACCCAGATGCAACGGTTGGGGCAACCTGACTATTGGAGCTCGTTGCGATTAACCGAAGAAAACATCACCCAATTGGGACGGTTGATGGCCTCGTTAGAATCCGAACGACACCAATTAACCTATCAAGCCGAGTTTTTAATGACCCAAATAACCGACCCCACACAACGAGACCCCGTGTTACAAAAAAAAATCCAACGCGTCACCCAAACCATTCAGCGGGCCCAACAACAAACCAATCGCCGACATATTGAATGGGAGCGACTCAAAACGGATAAAGGACACGAATTGATCGCCCTGGGCCGTCGGTTAATCGATCCCAAGGCCGATCGCGGGGTGTCGTCATAATGCATGGCGTTACCCCCGGTGTGGGCGGATCGTCGGGTGGGGAATCGCTGGATAAAAACCAGATGGAACAAGCGCTGATTCAACACGCGAACGATGCACAAGGACGACCCCAAGATACCAATAATAAAAAAGGGGCCCGTGAACAAAAAGAATGGGGCGAGCGCTTTTCGGATGAAGAGGGTGCCCAATCGGATTTGTTTTTAACCCATGTCACCAAAGTAAGCGATCGTATGGCGACACAACGTGCCCAAGACCCTCGGATGCAACAACGAATCACCGACGATATCATGCGGCAATTCACCCCACGACATGAATCAGTGGATGATGCCGTGGTCTTGTCGCACCATGCCCCCATGTTGCAACACGCCCATGCCCCCACGGGATCATCCCAGCGACGTGAAAAACGAGACGCCACCATCAAAGCGCACGCCATCGTGAAAGAACAATCAGATGCCATCACCACCCTCCTCGACAAACACCCCACTCTCAAACCCGCCCTTCAGTCTTATATTTCGGGGTTGGCCCATTCGATGGTGGTACCCAATCGGGCCAAATCGTTGTCTGACCAACGCGAATCGTTGCTTAAAATGGGCCTCACCGGGCGACAACTGGCTGGCATCGAAGACACGGTTCACGGCCTGATAAAGCGTGACCTCACCCAAACCATTAAAGAAGGGTTTACCCAGTTTTTAATGCGGTATCAACCATCGGTGTCAACCGATTTGCTCATTGCATCCAAAGAATATGGGGCACTCGAATCAATGGGCTTGCAATCAGGCATTTTAAATACCTTGCGCACCACCCCCGAAATCAAAGCCGAGGTCAAATCCCAATTGGCACCATTTTTTACAGAGTTATTGGATGACACATTGATTCGGGTTCGGGCCAAAAGCCTCAAGGTATCCGATTTATCCAACGCCATGGATAAGCTCAATCATTTATGTTCGGTGTTGCAATATGATGCGGGGTCTTATTTTAAAGCACTCAATGCTCGGATGGACAATTGGGGCCTTCAGCCCTTTTTAGCCCCACCCCCCCAAGGGTTTCAACAAATGGATACCGATGCAGGATCAGACCAACGACGGCAATCCGAACCCGTTGTAATGGGAATCGAAGGACAAGGCCCGGACATGCAATTGATGCAACAACTCATGATCCAGTCATTGGTGGCACCCAATTGGCTGAGTCAGTGGGAACTAAAGTTTCGATTGGCCCGTTTGAGAAAAAAACTACTGTCATCGGGACAATTAACCAAGGATCAACATCACCTAATGGGCGAACAAGCACTCGAAAAAGCCAAAACCATCATGACCGATTTATTGCGTGAATCATTAGAAGAACGGGCCTGTTTGCCCACCTTATCCGGTTCAGAATGGTCATTGGTCAGAAAAAAAATGAAACGGGCCGTCACCACCTTAAAACAACTGCAAGCCATGCCATCCAAAACCGAATGGCGTCAAATGGTCACCGACATTAATACCGTCATGTTTGGTTTAATCCGAGAATCTTTTTTGAGCACCTTGGCGCAATTGGAACAACAACCCCAACATGTGGGACTACGAAAACAAGCCAAGCAACTCAAACAAACCCTGATGCGATTAAAGACAGAATCCAGCATTGCAATCGAGATCATGCCCCCCAATACCCACTTGGTCGACAAAGCCCAACGGGTGGTGGAATCGGCGTAATCTGTCGCATCCCCACCCACGGCATCGCCGTCACAGCGCCATGCACCCAAACGGAACCCGTCGACACCCAAGGCCTGGGTGACGATTCCCACCCCCTGACGATTCCCACCCCCTCGGCCCCCCCTTTTTTACCCCCCTTTCTTACCCCCCTTTCTTACCCCCCTTCCCCCCTCTTCACCGCTACTGGCTTAAGATTGGGTGTCTTTAATGGCCTCAATATCCAGTTCAACATCCACATCATTGCCCACCACCAACCCCCCATTATCCATCACTTTAGAAAAGTTCATACCAAAATCCCGGCGATTGATTTTGAATCGGGCGTTAAAACCCATGCGGGTTTTACCCCAAGGATCTTGAATGGCCTGACTCACTTCCAAAGGAAACGTAACCACTTTAGCAACACCTTTCATGGTCAAGGTGCCCGTCACGTCATATACCAACGGCTTTTTGGTTTTTTTAATGCGTTTGCTCACAAATTGGATTTCTGGATGGACACCCGCGTCAAAAAAATCAGGGCTTTTTAAATGGGCATCTCGATCCGCATTGCGGGTATCAATACTCCCTACTTTTACCGTACCCGACAACGATGCATTGGCAGGGTTTTTATCCCACACAATCGATGCGGTATACGCCCCAAAACTACCCCTTGTTTTACTTAATACCATATGAGAAATGGTAAACCCAACGGTTGAGTGGGCTGTATCCACCACATACCGATCGGCTGCCCCAAGACCCACCGATCCCAATAAGCCAACAGACAAGGCCAAAAACGCCCAACGCATCATCATTCCGTCTCCTTTTTACTTTGGTGATAAGGGACGACATTGTACGGCATCGCAACCGTTAAATAAAGGAATTAAATGCCCACCGCCCAACAGGCCACCACCCCGGTCACCCCCGACTGGGACGCTAAGGCACGGTGCAACTGATCGCGTTGGGCCACCGTCGCCTCATGGGTTACCACCACCAACTCGGCTTGGTGAGGGGGTTTTTCTTTTTGAATCAGTTGGGCAATGCTTACCTGATGGGCATCAAACACCCCCCCAATATGGGCCAACATGCCGGCTGCATCATCCACCACCAATCGCATGTACCATTGCGAGGATTTGGCGGCGTCTGGTACCAACCCAACGCTGCCAAACCCATTGTCCAAATTGCGTGCAGACGGCACCCGCTGGGTATTAAAGGCAATATCAATGATGTCTGACACAATCGCCGAAGCGGTGGGCGAAGACCCCGCCCCACGCCCCATTAACATCGACTCCCCCACGGCATTGCCGACCACATAAATGGCATTGTATTCATTTCGAACCGATGCCAGTGGATGGGTGGTGGCAATCAATGTGGGGGACACCCCAAAGACCAATCGGTCATCCGCCAATCGCCGACCGGTGGCCACCAATTTAATGGCATACCCCAATTCATGGGCATACCCAATGTCGACTTGTTCGAGCTGATCAATACCCTGATAAGAAAAATCAGACACCCCCACATCGGCATTAAACGCCACTGAGGCCAAAATGCTGAGTTTATACGCCGTATCCAACCCCGACACATCCATCGACGGATCCGCCTCTGCAAATCCCAAGGCTTGGGCTTGGGCAACGGCATCGGCATACCCCATTTTTTCTTCGGTCATTTTAGTCAAAATATAATTGGTCGTGCCATTTAAAATACCCACCACTGACTCGATGCGATTGGCTGCCAAGCCAATTTTTAAGGTGCGAATCAGTGGGATTCCCCCCCCTACCGCTGCCTCATAAAAGACATCCACTTGATGCTGAATGGCCAAATTAAACAATGCTTTTTTGTGCTTGGAGATCACTTCTTTATTGGCCGTAACCACAAACTTGCCCTGTTGAATGGCCTGGGTAATATAGGCCCTCGCAGGCTCTTCTCCCCCCATTACCTCCACCACCACATCAATCTCAGGGTCATTCAGAATGTCTTGGGGATTGGTGGTCAACCGCACAGTCGACGCAACCTCCCGATCCAAAGACCGAACCAAGGCTGATTTCAACTGGATGCGACGACCCAATCGGCGTTGCAACAACGCATCATTTTCGTCCAGCAAGGTCTTCACACCTTGCCCGATGTTGCCGAGGCCCAATAAACCAATGGTAAGGGGAGGTTTCATGACGCACCACCTGGCTCAAAGCCAACGATCACCAACAAAGTGGCCCATGGTTACACCAATGGAGCGGGAAAAGGGACTCGAACCCTCGACCCTCAGCTTGGGAAGCTGATGCTCTACCAACTGAGCTACTCCCGCTTTTGTTGGGCCATTCCTGATTATAGAGGGATACCCTATACTTAGACAACCTTCAATATGAAGGCATCTACCCCCCCACAACGGAGGTTCTCATGATACCCAAAAGATTTCGACAGTGGGCATTGCTCACATGGGTCAGTACCTTATTATTGGTCATGATCGGATCATTTGTCAGGGCCTCCGGTTCTGGGTTGGGGTGCCCGGATTGGCCCACCTGCTTCGGACAATGGATCCCCCCCACCCATGTATCCCAATTACCACCCGATTATCAAACCCACTATGCCCACTTGGGATCCGTGGTGTTTAATCCACTCAAAACATGGATTGAATATGTCAATCGATTGGCGGGTGTCACGGTGGGCCTATTGGCATTGTCATTGGCGGGATGGGCCGTGGCCTGTCGTCGACAATTGCCCAAGGGGGTCGCCTGGCTGTGTGTGACCATTTTAATCGCCATTTCGGTGCAAGGCTGGATTGGGGCCAAAGTGGTGAGCAGTGCATTGGCACCCTACATGATTAGCATTCACATGGTGATGGCCACTTGGATTGTGGCCATGCAAGGCATGGTGGTGGCCCTGACAACCCCTTCTGAACCATGTCGGGCCACCCCCCTGTATGGTCTGTATGCCATGGCCGCGTTGATCCAGTGGGTGGGGGGGCTTCGGGTGCGACAAGGGGTTGACCACGGCGTGTCCCTTCACGAAATGGGCAACCCCCTCTACTTCCACATGCTGGTGGGTCTCTGGATCGGCCTCGTGGGATGGCGATGGGGGGCACGGTTGGGCCCCCGACCGTTGCGATATGTGGTATGGGGCATGGTGGCAGGACAATGGGTTACCGGGGCATGGTTTTATGGGTGGGGATTAACCCAATGGCTACAACCCATCCATTTAATGGGTGGTATTTTGGCCATCGGCATCGTCGCCTATTGGTCCACACGATTGTGGCAATCGAATCGACACCCCGCCCCACCCTCGACCCCCTAACCCGATACCCACCTGCCTTAAGGATGCGGGGGCACATCCAACGCCATCAGCTGGGTAGTGTGGTCATCCCATTGGGCATCGAGGGCCTCTAATTGGGCCGTTACCTGCGCCAACTCTTGGGCTTTTTGATCGGAATACCCCAAGGGGTCGGTCATAAAAAACCGGGTCAACTGCTCTTTTTTTTGGGACAAAGTGGTCATTTTTTTTTCAATACTGGCAATGTGTTTAAGCAGTGTGCGTCGCACCGATGCCACCTGTTGCTTACCCGATGCATCGCCTTTACCCATCGCCGATATTACCGGCATCACCGCCGGTCGTATCGATTGCTCAAGGGCTGGGGTGAGGGATGCAATGTACCCGTCCAAATCCCCAGGATAGGGACGAATCTGACCCTGATCAACCACACACAATTGGGTGGCAACCGTATGAATAAAGCGCTGGTCATGGCTAATAAACAACACGGTACCACGGTAAGCCGTTAACCCTTGGGCCAACCATTCCACGGTCTCCACATCCAAATGGTTGGTGGGTTCGTCCAATAACAACACAGTGGGATGGTCCAAAATAACGCGGGCCAAAATCACCCGGGCTTTTTCGCCCCCACTCAATACCGACAATGGCTTTAATACATCGTCACCCGAAAACAACAACCCACCCGCCGTATCCATGATCTGTTGCAACGACACATCCGACGACACATGGGCCATTAAATAATCCAAAATGGTATCATCCCCCGTTAAGGCCTGATACACATGTTGGGCGAAATACCCACATTTGGCACCATGCCCCCACGTAAACGACCCCGCTACGGGTGACAACGATGCGGCAACGGTTTTCAAGAACGTGGTTTTACCTTGTCCATTCCCCCCCACAATGGCCACGCGTTCACCCCGTTCAATACCCCATGTCAACGGGCCCGCCACGGGCACCCCATCATACCCAATGGTCAAGCCTTCCATGCGCAACGCCGTGCCCTTGGTAACCGTCATGGCCGGAAACGACAACCGAACCGTTCGACCCTCTTGAGGCAAGGTAATGGCCTGCAATTTGGACAATTGTTTGATCTTGGATTGGGCCTGACTGGCCTTTGATGCTTTGGCACGAAACCGTGAAATAAAGCGTTCAAGTTGCACTTGTTTGCGTTCAATGTTGCGATTGGTGGCCGCGACTACGTCCCGCTGCTGAGCCTGAAACGCCACATAATCATCCACAGGGCCCGGGTATAGGGTGACTTGCCCATGGGCCACTTCCAAGGTATGGGTGCACAATTGGTTCAAAATGGCCCGATCATGGGATACCAATAGCATCCCCCCCTCATAAGACGATAACAGCCGACCAAATGCCACCAACGTCGGCAAATCCAAAAAATTAGTGGGCTCATCCAACAAAATAAAGTCGGGTTGTTGGGCCAACAATGCCACACACTTGGCCCGCATACGAACCCCACCCGACAAGGCCTCAAACGATCCCTTGAGCTGTGCATCCCGTAACCCCATGGGCGACGCCCACTTGGCCACATCCCAAGAAGACACCTTGGCACTGCGTTCAATCCAATCCCCCACACAATCCGTGGGCTGATACGATTCGTGCTGGGTCATGATACCCAGTTTGACACCCCGACTGATCACCACCCGACCCGAGTCGGGCGTAATCTCTTGTTGAATCAAGCGCAACAACGTGGTCTTACCGGCCCCATTGCGACCCATCACCCCTATTTTTTGGTCACAGGGCAAGGTCACCGATACCGAATCGAACAGGGTGCGAGCCCCCATGCCATAGGTCAATGACTGCAACGAAATCACACCCATTTAATGACCCTGACAGGCGTCACATTGCCCCGAAAAAGACAATTGATAGCCCGAAATCTGATACCCCGCCGGGGGCACCACTTGGTCAACCCGAGGGGCACTGGGCAATTCTGCCACCTGGCCACAGTGGGTGCACGTCACCATATAATGGGGTTCATGTGAATCTTGAATGTGAGAACATCGGATAAATTTTCCTGTCGACCCAACCCGATGAATCAGGTGATCGGCTTCTAACAACGACAAGGTGCGATATACCGTCACATGATCCAAATCCATACTGGGAGGGGAAATGGCCACCAAATCATAGGCCGATACGGGGTAAGGATTGGCGGATAACAACGCGATAATGGCCAACCGTGGCTTGGTTAACCGTGCCCCACGGCGCTTTAAACACGCCGTGGCGACATTAAAAAAAGAAAGGGTCTCGTTTGCGTTAGGGGAAGTGGTCATAACACCCCTCATGATAAAAAATGGTCGGGGCGACTGGATTTGAACCAGCGACCCCCTGTTCCCAAAACAGGTGCGCTACCAGGCTGCGCTACGCCCCGATGCCAGCCAACGCCAGCCCGTCGATTCTAGGCGGAAAGTGTCACTTCGTCAAATGAACCGCCAACACCCCATCGCATAAGGGGGGGCCGGTTGCCCATGCCCTCATACCCGTTGGTGACGAATGATGGCCCCTTCCCCCAAATAAATCACCACCTGGGCAATGTGGGCGGCATGATCCGCCATTCGTTCAACATGGCGAATAATGGACATCACATGCAAAATAACCCCCACATCCGCTTTTGATTCGGTCAACAAGTGAACCAATCGCCGATGGGCCACTTGTTTCTGCTCATCAATATCATCGTCCATTCGACACACCTCGCGGGCCAGTCCAACATCCACATGAATCAACGAATCTAAACTGTTTTTCAACATTAACCGAACCCCATCCATCATTTTTAGAAACGCAATGTCCCAGGTGGCAAGTGGCACCTGGGCATCCATCACCCATTGGGATTTTTTGGCCACACTCACCGCCAAATCACCAATCCGTTCCAATGTTGAATTGATTTTTAATACCGACACAATGTATCGCAATTCCGATGCCACGGGTTGGTGAAGGGCCAATATTTTTAAACATTCTTCTTCGACATCAATCTCTTCTCGGTTGATGTCGGCATCGTTTTGAATGGCCAACCGGGCTTTTTCTGGGTTCATGGTAACAAACGCATCAAAGGCAATGGCGACGTTTTCTTCTACCAATGTGCTAACCGATAAAAACACCCGTTTGAGGTATTCAATTTCTTTGTTCATGCGATACGACATGGGAACCTCCTTTTTCTTGTGGCAACCGAACCGTCACAGTGGTCCCTTTACCAAACTCACTGACCACCTCAATAACCCCATCGTGGGCATCCACAATCGATTTGACAATACTCAACCCCAACCCGCCCCCTTCGACCGATTCGTGAACGGGGGTATTGATTCGAAAGAATGGGTCAAACACATGCGGTAAGCTTTCACTGGGAATGCCGATCCCTTCATCTTGAATCACAATGGTGGGCAACGGATCGGCCGATACCGTGATCATCACCACCCCATCTTTGGGGGAATATGAAATGGCATTTTTGAGCAGGTGTAACACCGCCTGCGAAAAACTGGCCCGATTCACATACGCTGTGACCGATTCTGACACCACCTGTACCACCACCCCTTTGTCAGTGGCACTTTCTTTCAAAATATCCACCACATCCCCCACCACTGCCACCAATGGTTCGGGGTGTAGCGTCAAGTGTTGCAGGGTAATGGTGTGCTTTAATCGGGTTAAATACACCAAATCAGACAACATGGTGCGAATGGCTTTGATCGCCATGGCATAGCCATGACTGGCCGAAACCGGAATGAGGGCCATCGCATCGGTCAATCGATTGAGGGGCCCCTTCATGCGATGCGAGACATTAACAATCAGCTGGTGTTGGGCCAATTCTGATTCGATGGCATCGGTCACATGCCGAAACAGTACAATCGTGCGATCGGTAGGTTGCTGATGATCATCCAAAATGGGAATGCATTCCACCTTAAAATACGCATCCTCGCGATCCCTAAAGACCACTTGATCCGATTCATAAGACGCCCGAGACATGCACCGACGCACCACCGACATTAACTGACTATGCCTCACCTGAGATGATAAGGCAGCCCCCACAGACAATGGGGATAGCTGCAGATACCGCATGGCACTGGGATTGGCAGATAAAATGGTTTCGTGGGCATCAATCACCACCAGCCCATCAGACAAATGATTCACCATGGCTTGCCGCTCCATATGGGCATGATGACGCGCTTGTTGGGTTCGAAATAGCCGATCAAATTGGCCCTGGCACGATTGATAAAGGGGCCACAACATCATCAACTGCGGTGCAGGCAACCGCGGATGGGTCTCAGGATCCCACTGATGAATGGCCTCCGACAACAAGGTCACATCCTCACGTAAGCGCAAGGTTCGCCATATCACCCCGCCCATTAACACCACCCAACACAGACCCACCACCACGCCCAAGGGCCACCAATGGGCCCATGCCACCTCCCTGGCCTGGGTAATGGGCGCCACGAGTTGAAGCAGTGCCACCACCCCCCCTTTTTCAACCAAGGGGCATACCACGGTCACCACATCGGTGTTAAAACGAGGGTGAAACCGTTGGGCCACCCCAACCCGACCCGATAATGCCAGCGTCACTTCGCGACGATTCATGGCTACCATGGCATTTGGCGATGGATACGAGGCCATTCTTAGCAGTCCATCGGGGGTAAACACCACCCATTCATCCCCCAATCGACGGGCCACCCCCTGAAGCGTATCCGGTAACCGCACGCCCTCTTGCGGGGCCGCCTGATGGTGCCAATTCGGTAGGGATGCGACCCAATGTTCAATCAACACCCCTTCGCGCTCTAACTTGGCCACCAACTCACGGGTGGCCATTTGCGACATGGCCCACCAAGCCGTACCCAAGCATACCCCCATCACCAAGGTGATTCCCCCCATTAAAGGAAAGGCCCACTGAAAATCCCGCCAGCGCATCATGCCCCAAACTTTCGGGATAAGTACTCTTCTGTCCGGGGGTCATCTGGCACCGTAAATAATTTTTGTGTGGTGCCATATTCAATCAATTCGCCCCCCAACAAAAAGGCGGTATAGTCTGACACCCGTGATGCTTGGCCAATATTATGGGTCACCATGATAATACTCACCGATTCTTTTAGTTCGGCAATTAAATCTTCAATATGAGCGGTTGATTTGGGATCCAACGCCGAGGTGGGTTCATCGAGCAATAACACACTGGGATCCATGGCCAATGCACGGGCAATACAGAGTCGCTGTTGTTGCCCCCCCGACAAAAACGCACCTTTTCGATGCAACACATCTTTTACTTCGTGCCACAACCCTGCTTTATTCAACGACAATTCCACCACCCGCAGGGCATCGGGCTTTGACAACGGCAAGCCATTGAGTCGATACCCAGCAATGACGTTGTCAAAGATACTCATGGTCGGAAACGGATTGGGACGTTGAAACACCATGCCCACTTGACGGCGTATCACCATTGGGTTAACCGAAAAAATATCTTGGTTACACAATGAAATGGACCCTTCTACCTGAATATTAGGGACCAATTCATGCAGGCGATTCATGCACCGAATAAAGGTGGTTTTGCCACATCCCGACGGCCCCATGATGCTGGTAACAGTATGGGAAAAAAAAGACATCGAAATGCCCTTGATAATGGGTTCAGACCCAATCCGAACTTTTAATTGAGACACATCAAACGTGGTGGTCATGGTACAGTCATTTCCTTACCAAGAATCGGGTAAACACCCCCAGCATAAAACAAAATACCAACAAGATAAAGGAGGCCCCCCATCCCATTTGTTGCCAATCGGGATAAGGACTGGTGGCATAATTATAAATAAGCAGGGGCATGGTTTGAACAGGCTCCAACACAGAGGCCACCAAAAAAGGGCTCCCAAACGCCGTAAACAACAAGGGTGCCGTTTCGCCTACAATGCGCCCCAACCCCAACAGGGCCCCTGTCACAATGCCATTTAAGCCACTCGGAATCACAATTTTAAGAATGGTACGGGTGGGGGAGGCCCCCAAAGCCAAAGACGCCTCACGAAGGGTCACGGGCACCTGTTTAACCGATTCCTCAACCGAGCGAACCACAATCGGTAGCATGATCATGGCCAGTGCCACACTACCTGATAGCGACGAAAAATGGCCCATGGGTACGACAAGCCATAGATAGGCCAAAATACCAAATAAAATCGATGGAATGGATTGAAGCGCATCCATGCCCATCACCGCCCATTTTACCAATGGATGGGCGGGGTATTCAGCCATGGCCACCCCGCACCATATACCAAACGGCACCACCACCAAGGTGGTGAATCCGGCCACCATCACCGTCCCCAACATCGCATTTAAAATGCCCACCTTCAGGTCGCCCGGCGACCCTTGCAGGGAGGTCAAAAAGGTCCAGTTAATGGCCCCGATGCCCCGACTGGCCACAAACCAGATGATACTAACCAGCACCAAGGCCACGGTCACAGCCACCCCCATTAAGAGGCATTTCACCATGCGATCCACCAAAATGCGTTGCGACAACCGATCGTCACGCACGGGTTATTCTCACCAATCGACGGCCCAAAAAACCCGTGACCAAACTCAGCACCAGTAAAACCAATCCCAAATGAATCAAATGAGAAATCACCAAGGGATCCGATGTCTCACCAAAATCACTGGCGATTAAGCTGGCAATGGTATTGCTCGGATCAAACAAATGGGTGGGCCAATGATTGGCATTGCCAATGACCATGGTCACCGCCATGGTTTCGCCAATGGCACGCCCCACTCCCAACATAATCGCGGATACCATGCCGGGTAGCGTATGGGGCCACACAACATGCTTCACCACTTCAAAAGACGTGGCACCCAAGGCAAGGGCACCTTCTTTTAAATCAGCAGGTACCGTGAGAATAATATCCCGTAACAACGAGGCCATCAGCGGGGTCATCATCAACGCCAATACCATCGAGGCGGCAAACAACCCCACCCCATAAGGTGGCACCCCCAAGTGGGTCTCGATGAGCCGAATCATCGGCACCAACACAATCAACCCCCAAAACCCAAAAATCACCGATGGCACACTGGCCAATAGGTCCAACACCCATTGGGCTACCATGGCAATGGGACCATTACAAAAGTAGTAGCCGGTAAACAAGGCAATCGCAAAAGAAACCGGGGCTGCCAACAAGATGGCCAGCGCTGTGGTGAGGATGCTGCCCACAATAAACACCGCCCCCCCATAAATATCATGAACAGGGTCCCACACATCCGTGACATAAAACCCTAGACCCAATTCGGAAACCGACGGCCACGCGGCCATCCCAAAGGTCACCACCATCCACGCAACCAATGTAATCAAGGCACACGGACCCATTAAAAGGCCCCATTTAAACCATCGATTGTGATGCACGAAACCACCTACCCCAGTCATTAAATTGGAGCCGACAATGGGACTTGAACCCACGACCTACTCATTACGAATGAGTTGCTCTACCAACTGAGCTACATCGGCGTATACAGTGAGATACAAACCCCTCATTTTGCCCCAAAGAATCCAAAAACACAACCAACCATTACTGCCACCACATCTGCTCATAGGCAAGGGTGCCCGCAATAGGTCTACCCCCATCATGCAGCGACTCCGACGGTATCGCCACCACCCGATCCGACGCCATGGAAGTCGCAATCGGAGACTGTGCCACCAAAAAAGACAGTCCATTCACACAGTCACACACCAGCCAACACCCACACACCACCCCACGGGGAGACAAGCGGGGGGTATTCACATTCAAGATCCCATCCATCCGTCTCAGCCACTACCCATTAAAGAAAACCAACCCCATTCACCGCCACACAGGGGCAGGCGGCGCAACCCCCACCCCCACAGGCTGCCACGGGGCAAATGACACCGCCCCAGCGGGGGTAAGCTCGCCCCTAACTGAGTGCCCCAAGCCAAGGGCGGGGGCCCGGGGGGCATGACAGTAGAGGGGGGTAGCCACGATGGCAAAAGGGCCGGGGGGGCCGGCGGGGCAACCCCCGGGGGTTGCCATGATGACAAAAGGGCCGGGGGGGCCGGCGGGGCATACCCACCCCCCACAGGCTGCCACGGGGCAAATGACACCGGCCCAGCGGGGGGAACGCTCGCCCCTAACTGAGTGCCCCAAGCCAAGGGCGGGGGCCCGGGG
>Ga0172376_10003650_pt1 | contig 18054 bp, 9 predicted proteins | sample Lak35m_FD_121114 | JGI IMG/M metagenome (GOLD analysis project Ga0172376, IMG submission 121114) | Freshwater microbial communities from Kabuno Bay, South-Kivu, Congo - kab_092012_35m | ecosystem: Environmental > Aquatic > Freshwater > Lake | place: Democratic Republic of the Congo: South-Kivu... | reverse complement strand
GGGCGGAGAAACGTGTCAGCGGGAGCGGGGCCGAGGTTGGCTTCGATGCCGTGGATGGCGAGGTTCATGTGCGCCAGTCGCCACGTCGTCGGGTTGGATTCCTGACCGAAGATCGAGACGTCGGTCTTGTTGCCGCCGTGAGCTTCGGCAAACTTTTCGGACTGCACGAACATGCCGCCGGAACCGCAAGCGGGGTCGTACACGCGGCCAGCATACGGTTCGAGCATCTCGACCAGCACGCGAACAACGGATCGCGGCGTGTAGAACTCGCCGCCGAGCTTCCCTTCGGCCGCGGCGAATTTTCCGAGGAAGTATTCGTAAACCCGGCCCAGCGTGTCGCGAGCTTTGTCGCGCGCCCCTTTGAAGCCGATGCCGGCGATGAGGTCGATCAGCCCCTTCATCTTGATCGGCTCGATGCCGCGTCGAGCGTAGTCGCGCGGAAGTTTCGACTTGAGATTCGGGTTGTCCCGCTCGACGGCGAGGATGGCGTCGTCGATCAGCGTGGCAATGTCGGGACGAGTCGCCTGGTTCTGCAGGTTGGGCCAGCGCGACTCGGGCGGCACCCAGAACACACGCTCGGCCGTGTACTCGTCGCGCGATTCGAGCAGCGCTTCCAGTTGCCTGCCCTGGATGCCGTCTCTGGTCAGCTCGGCTTCCAGTTCATCCCGCCGGGACTGAAAGCTATCGGAGATGTACTTCAGAAAGAGCAAACCGAGCACGACGTGCTTGTACTCGGCGGCATCGACCTGGCCGCGCAGAGCATCGGCAGCTTTCCAGAGTGTGTCGGCATAGGAGAGATCGGAAGCGGATTCGTCGGCCATGCTGGAGTCAACTCATCTTCAAGTTGGCGATCGGGTGTCGTTATGGCGACTATTTGACCGGATCTACCGAGACTTTGCGATGCGACGACGACAGGCCCCTTCGTCATCTCCGCCACAGAAGTGGATGCCGCAAGGGTGAAGTCGGGACTACAAACGCTGGTGCGCTGCAGGTTTGACTGAGGATGCTTTCGTGACCGCGCCCGTTCACGTCGGTCAGGCGCATGGCGTGACGAAAGGTGAGGCATTCGTGGTCGAGGCCGGGCAGGGAGACCTGTTTCGTTGTGCTGACCGCCAGCAATCAAGAGTCAGCGAGCGCCACTGGAATTTTCCTGACTCTTGATCCAGCGGTCGGCAGCGGGGCCGAACCAGTTGGTCAGCAGTTCCCGCCGCTTGTCGGGTTGCGTGTCGCGGGTCAGTAATCGGAACGGCTCCGTGAGATGGCCTTCCGGGCGGTACTTCGATTCATCGGGAGCTCGCGAATCGACGAGCGTGAACGTCACCGTGGATGTGCCGAGCCGGGGAATGTCCCGTTCGATGACCAGCCGCCGGACGGCTTTGGTTTCCCGCTCCACTTCGATGGTGGCTCTTCGCAGCCAGACTCCGGGCCAGCGCCGTCTCGGAGTGGCTGTGATGGAATGCGTTGCTCCCGGTCCCTCTTCACGGGTCAGCGTGCAGTGCTTCAGAAGGTTCTGCAGCAGCGTTTCGAGATTCAGCGTGTAGAGACTGCTGAAGTACTGCAGCGGCGGTCCGCACTCATCGGGAGCGACGACAATCGCCCGGCGCGGTCCCAGCGTCAGCCAGATCGCGCCATCGGCGTCCAGTCCCCAGTACCAGCGCCGCTCGCCGCGATTCATTTCGACCTAGAACCGGTCTCCCTGCGTGGCGACGCGCACATCGCGCGGGTGATTGAACTCCGGTTCCGTCATTGCGGGTCGCTCGGTCTGCACGATGTAGACGCGTTCGACCGGCTCCGCATGAGTTTCCAGCGCCGCCTGCACGATCGTGGTGGCGCTGGCGAGCGCGCTGTTCTCCCAGCGGCTCATGACAAAGGCGACCACGACAGCGGCCACCGCGGCGGCACCACCGAGCGATTGCCAGAGCCGCCGCGAATTGAATGGCCATCGCGGCGCAACTGGCCGGGATGTTTCCGGCTGCGTCGCGTCGCTCGCGGATGGTTCCTCGCTCACGAGATCCACCAGCGCGGTCAGCGATTCCGTCCCCAGTTCCGCCGCGAGCAGCGAGTCCAGCAGCAGTTGATCCACAGCCTGCTCGGCGTGCTTCCGATCCGAACGCAGGAGCTGATTCAGCTCCCCGGCCTCGGTCAAAGACAGCTCACCGTCAATCAGTTCGACGATCAATTGCCGGGTCCGTTCGCACGGGTCGGGCTGGTGGTTCATGAGGACTCGCCTCCCGCTGCCAGTTGCCGCTCGATGCAGGCCTGCAGAGCGGAACGAATCCGGTAGAGCGTCTGTCGAATGGAACCCGCCGGCCGCCCGATGGACTCAGCGATGAAATCAATGGTCTGCCCGCTGGTGTAGCGCAGGTCGATCAGTTGCCGTTGTGGAGGGGGAAGCTGCTGCAGGCAGTGGTCGAGGGCCGTGCGCCGCTGATCCAGTTGCTCCAGCCTGCTGCCGGCAATTTCGGCGAGGCGTTCCAGAACTTCGTCGTCAAACACGAGCCGTTCGCGTCCGAGCTTCCGGACATGATTCAGCACCTTGAACCGGGCGATCTGGCTGGCCCACGCCCAGAAGTCGGTTCCCGGCTGGAACTCGTCAGCCTTCTCCCACAGGACCGCATTGATTTCCTGAAGGATGTCATCAACGTCACTCGACCGGACGAGCAAACAGCGCACGAATCCCCGCAGCCGCGGTTGATACCGGGCGATTTCCTGGACCACCTGATTCCGGACGTCACTGCTCAAGACAATCCCTCCAGCGGGCAGATGTCTTCGATCTCGACTTCGTCAACAGGCAAATCGCCGGAGAGTGGATCCTGGCGATCATCATCCGAACAATCCGATATTCTGCCCGGGTGGTGCTGGTCCCGGACCGCATCTCCGGGGTTCACCGTTCTGCCCGGCTGCGATTGTCGATAGAAGGCCATCGTTGATTAAACGGTAAGCGAGTCCGGTTCACCGTCACCATCTGGTCGCCAGCCACAAAGAGTGCTCTATGTCCTTACCATCTGGAAATCTCGCTCCGCTTTGTCGCAGTGTCTCCCGGCGTGACTGGCTGCGGATCGGCAGTGTCGGACTGGGCGGGCTGTCGCTCTCCAGTCTGCTGAGGGCGAAGGCTCAGGGCGGAGTTTCCGAGCGGACCGGCAAGGCGCGCTCGGTGATCGTGGTCTTCAATACCGGCGGCGGACCGCAGCATGAATCCTGGGATCCGAAACCGGACGGGCCGACGACCACGCGCGGCGACTTCGGAGCCATCGCGACCCGGACGCCCGGCCTGTTCATCGGCGAACTGCTGCCCCGCATCGCTCCGCTGACAGACCGCATGGCCGTGATCCGCAGCATGGTCACCGGCGACAACGCGCATTCCACGAGCGGCTATCAGATGCTGACGGGCCTGCCGCACATTCCTCTCAACCGCGAGAACGCCGGGCCGGGCAAGCCGAATGACGCACCGGCCATAAACGCCATCGTGCAGGCACTGTGTCCGCCGCGCGGAGGGCTGCCCGCTTCGATCGTCCTGCCCCGGCGACTGGCCAACAACGGCGGTCAGGATCCGTGGCCGGGAACGGATGCCGGAGTCCTCGGCCGGAAGCACGATCCGTGGCTGCTGGTCTGCGACCCGTCCGATCCGAAGTTCATGGTGCCGGGAACAGAACTGCCCACCGAACTGTCTTTTGCTCGCGTCGATCGTCGGCTGTCGTTGCTGGAGCAGTTCAACCACCAGATGGACTCTCTGCAGGAGCAGGCGTCTTCGACCAGCAGCTACGACCGTTATCAGCAGCAGGCGATTGATCTGATCGCGGGCAGTTCTGCGCGGCGGGCGTTTGATCTGAGCCTCGAACCGGATTCCGTCCGCGATCGCTACGGCCGGACAAAGTACGGCCAGAGCGCCCTGCTGGCGCGGCGACTGGTCGAAGCGGGCGTGTCGCTGGTGCAGGTTCACTGGACCAGTGCCGACAGCAAGCGTCCCAACAACGGCGGCTGGGACACTCATGAAAAGCACAGCGAAAGCCTGAAGGGCTGGCTGATGCCGGCTCTGGATCAGGTCTACTCGGCGCTGATCGAAGATCTGTCCGACCGCGGACTGCTCGATGAAGTGCTGGTCTGTCTGGTTTCAGAATTCGGCCATACGCCGAAATTCAATGCCCGCAAAGGCCGCGACCACTGGGGGAATGCGTTCTCCATCGTGCTGGCCGGTGGCGGCATCCGGGGCGGAGTCATTCACGGCGCGACCGACCAGCAATCCGCTTACCCGTTGACCAGTCCGGTTCGTCCCGCCGATTATCTGGCGACCGTCTATCACTGCCTGGGCTTCGATCCGGACACGATGGTTCACGACATGGAAAACCGCCCGATTCCGATCACGCGCGGCCGGATCATCGAAGACATCCTCGCCTGATGCGGACGTGGACTGCCCCGTCCGGAGATGGTTGCGGTGGCGACAGAGCTTTTTGAGACTGCGTTCAGGGGGGAAGCCGTCAATTCCACTTGAGTGCGTGCAATGCACCATTTCGGATGCGCACCAATCCAGAAAATGCTTTAAGGTTTCTGGATTGTCATTTTCGGACTGACTGCCCGAAGCAGTCTTCTTCAACCGTTCGGGGAAGGAATCGTATGGCTCGTTCGCAGCGTCCTGGCTTCACGTTGATTGAACTGCTGGTTGTGATCGCGATCATCGCCGTTCTGGTGGCTCTGCTGCTGCCGGCTGTGCAACAGGCGCGGGAGTCCGCGCGGCGGACTCAATGCCGAAGCAACATAAAGCAGATCGCGCTGGGACTGCACAACTACAGCGCCAGCCACACGGTGTTTCCTTTCGCCGGGGCCGGTTACGGCTGGTGCCGGTACACGTCCGGAGCGGGGTGCGGAGTGGTGGCGACTTCAAACCCGGTTGTCACCAACACCAACGGTCTGGTGATGCTCCTGCCTTACGTGGATCAGGACGGTCTGTATCAGCAGTATGTGCAGGGCGGCGCCAATGCCGAGCACATGAACGGCAATACTGGCTGCTGTGGACCGAACAACTCGACAGGCGTTCTGCAGGGCAGTTCCATCACGAACGGCAATGCGGCCCTCGCCGCAACCGAATTGCCTGTCTATACCTGTCCCTCAGACGCAGGTGACCCGCTGCATCCAAACACCGGTCTCTATGGAATCGGTGGCACCTACAGTGGTCCCAGGCCGCGCAAGACGAGCTATGACTTCAGCACATCGCAGAACTACTGCTGCCGGGCCTGGTCACAGATAGAAGCCAATAACACTCGCCGCATGTTCGGTGAAAACAGTGCCTGCAAGGAATCCGCCGTCAGTGACGGTTTAAGCAACACGGTGGCGCTCTGCGAAGGCACGTTCAACGTCGTCAATGGAACGCGTTCGGCCTGGTCGTATCGCGGGTGGGTGCATGTCGGGATTGATCTGGGGGCAACCTACATCAACAACTGGACTTACTCGACCGTCGTGCCGCAGGTCGGCCGGCTGGGAAGCTGGCAGTACGCTGGGAGCATGCACATCGGTGGCATGCATGTGGCGCTGGCGGATGGTTCGGCGCGCTTCCTCAGTGAAACCACAGATCTGACGATTCTGCGGAACCTGGCCTCGATGGCAGACGGCAACGTCTTGGCCGATTACTGACCGGAACCGCCGGCCACGTTCGGCCCGGTGAGACCTGAGTCTGAATGAAGCCGTTTCAGCGTCCGCGGGAGTTTCCTTGTCCAATCCGTGCGACATCCGCTACGGTCCCGCCGTTGATCGTCAGGATCTTCCGCAAGCCGACGGCTGTAACGTGCTGGCGGATGGTTCTGCGACAGGGTGACATGGAAACCGGTCACCCCGTCTGACGCCCGGGAATGGAGAGCAGGGGACGCGTTATGGCTGAGGCCATGCTTCCGGCTGAACTGGCCGAAGTCACTGACCCGCTTCAAGACAATGACGAGCTGTTGTCAGCTGAAGAACTTGCGTCGCTGACGTTGTTCAGCGAGCTGAAGAAACTGCCGTCTTTCCAGCGTTTTCCCGGCACCAGCGTTCTGCGCAAATGCACGAAAGGCCGGGTTCTGGTTCGACAGGGCCAGGCAGGGGCCACGGCGTTTTCGATCCTCACGACAGAAGATGTCATCCGGCTGCGTGAGCTGCAGTTGAAGGCGCTGCGGCGGATCACGGCGGCTCTGGAAGAAAACCGGGAAGCCTCGCTGGACCACGTCGAATTTTCGAATGTCCCGCTGATGGATCTTCTGAAGCGCGAGATGTCCTACATCCGCGAACTGGACGAACTCAAACAGCAGTCGGAATCGTTCCGCACCGAAGGCGTCGCCGCGAATCAGCGGCACGTGGCCTCTGCGGTGCTGCTGATCGGATCGAAAGAGGAATACAAGCCCGGTCTGCTGCATCGTCTGCAGCGCATGTTTATTGGGAAACGCAGCACGCGCGGGCCGGACTTCATCCCCATCGACGGACCGGCGGACATTGATATCCGCACGAAACGCGCGCCGCTGCACGAAGGCGAGTTGTTCGGCGAAATGAGCTGCATGAACCGCGCGCCGCGGTCTGCGACGGTCGTGGCCGAACGCGACTGTTACATGCTGGAGATGCTCCGCAATGTGCTGGATCAACTGCACAATGACCCCAACTACAAGGCGCGGCTGGATGCGGTCTACCGGGCACGCGTGCTCGACGGGCATGTCCGGCGGCTGCCGATCTTCCAGGATCTGACCGACGCGGAATTCGCGGAGTTGAAAGAGCGGCTGGAACTCGTGGACTTCGAGGCCGGCTCGGTGGTTTTCGAGGAGCACCAGGATTCCGATTCCTTCTATGTGATTCGCAGCGGCCTGGTCAAAGTCGTCAAAAATGCCTGGACGCTGCTGCGAACCGCCGAATTCAGCGCGGATCAGTGGAAGGCACTGTGCGGCGAACTGGTTGAACTGTCGCAATCGACCGTGGGCGCGCAGGCCTGGGCGAAGTTTCCCGCTCCGGTTCGCGCGCAGATCGAAGCTCTGGCCGGAGCTGTTCCGACACCGGAACAGCAGCAGACGCTGGTGACGGCGCTCAACGATTTCATTCAGAAAGCCGAACTGCACACGGCTCTCGGCAAGACGCTGGAAGATGTGGTTGTGGCAGTGGACAGCCCCCAGGTGGCCGTGGATTGCGAGCATTTTCCCGAAGAGCCAAAGAAGTGGTCGGAGCTGGAAGTCCGGACCTTTCACCGATCGCTGCTGGAGTTTCTCTGTCCGTCCGGTATTCCGCGCCGAGCGGCCAGTTCCGGCGCGCGGAAGATCCTGCGGTACATGGGCCGCGGTGAAGCGTTCGGTGAATTCGGTCTGGTCACAGGAGCGTTGCGCAGTGCCACCATCTTCGCTTACGACCATCCCGACGGCGGGGCGAACCAGCGCCTGCCGGATTCCAGGACCGGTGCCGTTCCTTCCCGCGTCGAACTGGTGAAGATCAAGCGGGAAGATTTCCTCGCTCTGCTTCAGAAGTCGTCGTCGTTGAAGAGCAAGGTCGATGCGATCGTCGCTGGTTATCAGAGTCAGGCGCGGCTGGCGCAGTCTCCGGTCGGCGATCGGATTGAAGTCCGCTCGCAGTCTCCGGAGTTTGAAGCGCTGGGGCTGGTCCAGGGGCAGCGGCTGATGCTGATCGACCTGGAACGCTGCACGCGCTGCGGTTCCTGCGTCGATGCCTGCGTGGCGGCTCATGAGGATGGCCGCACGCGTCTGTATCTGGATGGTCCGCGTTTTGAGAAATACCTGATCCCGCTGACCTGCCGGTCATGCCTCGATCCCGTGTGCATGATCGGCTGCCCGGTCGGGTCCATCAATCGCGGCGACAATGGAGAGATTCAGATCCGCGACTGGTGCATCGGCTGCAGCCTGTGTGCGGATCAATGTCCTTACGGTTCGATTCAGATGAGTCCGCTGCCGGGCGACGTTCAGTTGACCGCCAGTCAGAGGGCGATTCTGGGTGATGCGGAAATGAAGTCGGTGAGTGAGCGGGCGGTGGTGTGCGACCTGTGCAGTTCCATTCCCGGCAAGACGCCGTCCTGTGTGTATGCCTGCCCGCATGACGCCGCTCTGCGGGTCAATTCGCTGGATTTCTTCTTCAAATAGGCGATCAGTTTGTTTGCAGTCCACGGACTGTTTCAGACCGGTCGATTTCATGATTCGCCGCGACATGAGGTCTCGCTGTGCTGATTGACCGCAGTCACCGCACCTGGGCATGGGTTTCAGCCATCATCCTGGTGGTCGCGACTTTGTCTTATGTGCTTTATGCCGGGTTGAGTCCGCGAGGGCCGACCGGCGGCAGCTTCATGGGGCTGATCTACGGGATCGTCGGCTCCGCCATGATGATCTTCGCCGGCCTGCTGGCCGGGCGGAAACAGGTTCCCTTCTGGAAGCTGGGCAGCGCGCAGTTCTGGCTGCGCGGGCATCTCTGGCTGGGAACGTTGAGCGTTCCGCTGATTCTGTTTCACGCCGGTTTCGGGCTGGGCGGAGCGGTCGAACAACTGCTGTGGCTGTTCTTTGCGATTGTCGTGCTGAGCGGCTTCTTCGGACTGGCCATGCAGCATGTTCTGCCGCGAGTCATGATGGCCCGCATCCCGCGCGAGACATTCAAAGCTCAGGTGCCCTACATCCGCCGCCGCAACCGGGTACTCGCGGACCGCCTCATTTCCACAGTCTGCGGCCGTCTGCAGCCGGACGACGATCCGCTCGGTCCGGAACTGAGGCGGCTCGCCGGTTTCGCGGCGGAATTGAAAGCCCGCGAGAAGTCCGCGAAGTCCGTTGAGGAAAAATCGCAGATCAAGGCGGCGAAGGCGGAGTGGATTGCGCAGGTGACCGCGGACAATCTGACACTGTTCCGCGATCTTGCCAGCGTGGCGAAGAACGAAGGCTGGGTCCGGACCGAAGATGACTTTCCGTCCCTGCTGCTGGATGTCTTTGATTTTCCGGGACTGACTCCTGAACCCGCGCCTGCCGCTCCGACTGCGGCAGGAACGGCGGCTGCGGCAAAACCAGCCCAGGCCGCTCCGGCAGCGAAGCCGGCTTCTCCGCTGGAGCAGATGAAAGCCAGGCAGGCTGCAGCCGAGTCCGGTTCGGCTCCCGTTCCTGCCACTGACAGTCCGAAGTCGGACAGCAAACCACTTTCGCCGCTCGAAATCATGAAGGCGAAGCAGGCCGCGAAAGCGGTGGAAGGCGCGGCTGGTCCGGTGGAAGAGTTCTCCGACAAGCCACTTTCACCGCTGGAGAAAGTGAAAGCGCTTCAGGCTGCGAAGGCCTCCAGCGGAGCGTCTCCTGCCGAGGCTCCGAAAGGTGAGACTGCCAGTCCGGCGGATAAGCCGCTGTCGCCTCTGGAGAAAGTCAAAGCTCTTCAAGCGGCGAAAGCAGCAGCAGCTGGCGGGGAAGCTTCAAAGGTCGATGCTCCGGCCGAAAAGCCGCTCTCGCCGCTGGAAAAAGTGAAAGCCATGCAGGCCGCGAAAGCGGCCGGAACCGAATCCAGACCCCTGCAGCAGGTGAAAGAGCCTGTTTCGGAAGCTTCCGGTCCGGAACCCGCAGCCAGCGAACCTGAAAAGCCTTTGTCCCCGCTGGAAAAGGTCAAGGCGATGCAGGCCGCGAAGGCGGCAGCCGGTTCGACCGCTCCGGAGGGAACCGCGGCGAACGTAGCACCGGCGGCGGAGACACCGGCCGGGAAGCCGCTCTCGCCACTCGAAAAAGTGAAGGCGATGCAGGCCGCGAAAGCCGGTGGCGGTGAGGCCGCACCGGTGGACAAGCCGCTGTCACCTCTGGAAATCATGAAAGCGAAACAGGCCGCGAAGGCGGCTGAAGGTGCCCCGGCAGCGCCGGCTCCGACAGAGAAACCGAAGTCGCCGCTGGAAATGATGAAAGCGAAACAGGCGGCCGCAGCCGGTGACAAACCCGCCGCAGCCGCACCGGCTCCCGCTGCGAAACCGGCTCCGGCTCCGCCAGCGGCTAAGAAGCCCGCGGCGAAGATGCCTCTTCTGCGGACTGATGAGTTGCGGAAGTTCTACACGGGGACCGTCCGACCTTATCTGGTCGGCAACGGTCGCAACGGCCGGCTGGCAGACATTACGGAATCATCCCGCGCATTCACGCAGATGCGGGCGACTCTGCCGGTTGAACTGCACGATGTGTTAAGCGTGCTGGAAACGAACTGCGAAGAGCAGCGGCAGTTCGCGGAACTCGAACGGATTCATCGCTGGCTGCACTGGTGGCTGGCGATGCACATTCCGTTTTCCATCGGACTGCTGGTGCTGTTCGTGGTGCATGTGCTGATTTCGTTGCGCGTCGTGCCGTGGGGTTTCCCGTTCCGGTTTTGAAGCTGAAACTGCCCTGTTCCGGTGAGGGTCTGACACACCGGTTCCATTCCTGATTCAGTGGTTTCCTCCTCCGATGCCGGTTCCATATTCCAGTCGTGAACTCTCGGAACGAGTCGAGCTTGACTTCCAGCGGCGGCCCAACCGTTTCCGGCGGCGCATCTGGTGGTCGTCACTGCTCTTCAGTCTGCTCTGCATCGGCTGGCTGACTTATGCCGGAGGACGAGGGCAGTACCGCATCTTTGAAGGCGGCGATCTGGCCAGTCCGCACCGCTTGTTTGAGAACGACTGCGCCCGCTGTCACACGACCTGGGCTCCGGTGGACCGACTGGTGTCTCTGGATATTTCCGGGAAGAAAGTGACGTCGGTCGAGAACAAAGCCTGTCTGGCCTGTCATCCGGGATCGACGCATCACGAGAAGCAGATTCCGGCTCACGACAGCATTTCCTGCGCGTACTGTCACATCGAGCACATCGGCGACCACGATTTGAAACGTGTGTCAGATCGCGTTTGCGTGGAATGCCATCGCGATCTTCAGACCACCGATGGGGCCGGTACGAACTTCGCCAGCGCCATCGGCGGATTCGATGAAAAGCAGGGCCACCCGACTTTCGCGCTGGAACGATTGCTCGATGCGAAGTCTCCTTCTGTTCCGGGTATCGGTCCGGATCACCGCGTTCTGACGCTGATGGCGTTTTCGGAAGGCAGGGGCTGGCAGGACAAGACGCAGATCCGCTTCAACCACGCGGCGCATCTCAAGCCTGTTTCCGGCGAGGCCGGAACGGCTGTGTTCCAGATTGCAGGCAGCGATCGCGTGGCGGATCCGGCGGCACGAGCGAAGTTCGGCCCGTTTGAGGAAGCGTCTCGAACCTGCCAGGCCTGCCATGAGGCTGAGGCTGACGGCCGGTACATGAAACCGATCGCCTATGACACTCACTGCCGCGAATGCCATCCACTGCTCTTCGATAACCAGCGATATCCGAAGGAAACTGTCCCGCATGGCATTTCTACGGCGGCCGTACGCGGTTTTCTGACGGATCGCTACACGCTGGCCGCCGTCAGAAATCCGGAGTCTGTTCCGGCTCAGTCGCCCGCCCGCCCGATCCCCGGAAGACAGGTCCGCGCACCGCTTTCTCCCGATCAGGCCGGCTGGGTGGAGCAGCAGGTCGCTGTGGCCGAGCAGACTGCGCTGCGGCATTCGCATGCTCTGTTCGGTGCGGAAGCCAAAGGCGGCTGCGCGTACTGTCACACGGTGGAACACATGGATGAACCGGGTCATTGGCAGATTGTCCGGCCGGAGATTCCATACCGCTGGCAGCCGCATGCCCGCTTTCATCATCTGTCTCATCAGATGCTGAACTGCGCCGAGTGTCACGGCGACGTGCTGGCCAGTAAGGACACAGGCGATGTGCTGATGCCGAAGATTGATGTCTGCCGGAAGTGTCATGCGGCGGAGCCGGCTCAACCTTTTGCGAACGGTTCCGTGCGTCATATCGGCGCGCGGATGGATTGTGTCGAATGTCACGGCTATCACGATCACAGCAAAGACTCGTTCGCCGGCGATCTGAATCCCGTGCTGGAGGCGTCTCTGCCGGGAGCCAGTGCAGTTCCGCCGCGCGAAGGCTCGAAGTAATGATGCGAAGGACTGTCGTCTGAACGGCTCGGATTGCGCGGTTCCCGACAATTGAGTCATCTGAAGAAGAAATCCGGGCCAGCGGTTTTTCTGACTGTCCGGAGTTGAGGAGATGTCTGCATGCTTCAGACCGGCCACCGTTATCTGCTGGCTCTCGCCATTGCGGCGGGACTGGCCGGCCGGGCGCAGTTTTCATCCGGAGACGAGCCGGCGCGTGTGGCGGTGGCCGTTCCGGCGCCGGCCCCGGCTTCTGCAGGCAGTCCGTCGCTGGAGCCGATGAAGGCCCGGTTTCTTGGCGTCGCGTCCTGTGCCGCTTCCAACTGTCATGGGGGAAACGGCGTCGTCCGGAATGAAGCCGGTGAGGAAGTCCGCAGTTCGCTCGGCAGCGAATACAGCATCTGGGTTCAGAGCGATCCGCACGCCGAGGCGTACACGGTTCTCTTCAACGAGACTTCAAAGCGGATGGCCCGGTTGATGAAGCTCGACAAGCCCGCGCACGAAGCGGCGCTGTGTCTGAACTGCCACGGGCCACAGTCAGAACCGCCGTTCGACGGACACGTCGCAGCCCACGACAGACTGCTGGATGGTGTCAGTTGTGAAGCCTGTCACGGAGCCGCGTCGGAATGGCTGTCCCCTCATGTGAGTCGCGACTGGAAGCGGAAAACTCCTGAGGAAAAAGAGGCGCTCGGTTTCAAGAACACCAAAGACATGTGGACTCGCGCGGCGGCCTGCGCGGACTGCCATGTCGGTGCGCCGGGGCGGGATGTCAATCACGATCTGTATGCGGCCGGGCATCCCCGGCTGTTTTTCGAGCTGTCCGCCTTCAATGCCAACCTGCCGGCCCACTGGGATCGCACGAAGGATCGGCAGTCCGTGAGCGGGGGCGGATTTGAAGCCCGGCTGTGGGCCATCGGGCAACTGGCTTCCGCCGATGCCGCTCTGGAACTGCTGGAACACCGCGCGGAACGGGCTGAAGATTCGGATGCGATCAGCGCCGCTTATCCGGCCGGGCGAACTGTGCCGGTCTGGCCGGAATTCGCTGAGACCGCCTGCTTCGCCTGCCATCACGATCTGGCCGCGCCGAGCTGGCGGCAGGTTCGCGGTTATGCCGGCCGACGTCCTGGACAGTATCCTTGGGGGACCTGGTTGTTTCCGCTCGTTCCGTCGGTGAGCAGCCTGGCGGGAGTGAATCTCGAAGGACCGGACAGCGCGCTGACGAAGCTCAATGCGGAAATGGCCCGGGCCTATCCGGACCGTCAGATCTCCGCGAAAGCCGCTCGTGATCTGCGTCTGCAACTGGCGAACGCCGGGCGGCAACTGGCTTCAAAGCCGCTGAACGCGGATGGTTTGAAGCAGGCGATGGATCAGGTGGCCGAACGCGGCATCGCGTTGTCCAGGCAGGACTGGGACGGGGCGACTCAAAGCTATCTGGCGCTGGTCGCACTGCATCAGGCTTATCGCGATGAACAGTCCGGTGGCGTGGCTTCAGAACCGAGTGGCAAACCGGTTCTGGAGACGCTCGAACGCATCCGGTCCCGGCTGGAATTTCCGGTCGGTTTCGACAGCCCGCAGACGTTTTCGACTGACCCGGCGGAAGAGGTGGTGCGCGATCTGGAGCTGATCCGCACCTCGTTGAAGGCCGGGACGAATTGATGAGGATCCTGTTTCACGCAGAGGCGCGGAGTGCTCAGAGGTTATGACAATTGATGTGTCTTCGTGACAGCACTGGCCGGAGCAGATTCAACGGCCGTTGCGGAAACGCTCTGACAAACTCCGCGATGGCACCGATGAAGTTGAACTCCGGCAACCTGAGGCTCTCCGCGGTTTCTCCACCTCTGCGCGAGAATCGTTCTGTTGATGATTCGCAGTGCCGGCTTCCGGTGACTTCGGCTGACAAACCATTTCCGGTGATGAGGACGGCTTTGATGAACCGTATCCTGAGACACCTTGTATCGGTCAGCGTCCTGGGACTGCTGGCCGCTGCGGCCCTGACAACCTTCGCGGAATTCGCGTCAGCGCAGGAAAAGCCCGCGGCTCCGGCGGCCGGTCAGCCTCGCTTTCAAGGCCTCCGTTCCTGCGTGCCCTGTCATAACGAACGCATTGAAGACAAGAACCCGTTCATCACACTCAGCCGCGAGTTCTGCTCGCTGAACGAAGTCGGCATCTTCGCGCACGACAAACACCGGCAGGCGTTTGAACTGCTCACCGGCGATCTCGGCCAGCGCATGGAAGCCGTTCTTCGCAAGGGCTATGGCGATCCGCAGTACAAGGTCACGACGGATAAGAAGTGCCTGGCCTGTCACGCCAACTGGCACTGGAAGGAAGGTTTCGATCTGCCTCCGCTGTCCGAGTTCGGCGTGAGCTGTGAGGCCTGTCACGGTCCGAGTTCGCTGTGGGAACAGCCGCATGATGAACCAGCCTGGCGGGCGATGTCACCTGATGAGAAGGAAGCGAAGTTCGGCTTCATCGACGTGCGCAATCCCATTCGTCGCACGAAGCAGTGTTTCTCGTGCCACATCGGCAACGTCCAGGAAGGCAAGGTCGTCACGCACGAGATGTACGCGGCCGGTCATCCGCCGCTGCCGGGCATCGAAATCGAAAGCTTCACCAGTCAGATGCCGTCGCACTGGCGGACTCTGCGGGAGAAGGGCGAGTTCAGTGGCCGCGACAAGTACATCGAAGTCAACTTCCCCGGTCAGGATCCGCTCAACGAACTGACGCGGACGAAGTCTGTCCTGATCGGCGGCGTGATGGCGCTGCGCGAATCCGTGAATCTGTTCGCGTCTCAGGCGGTCGATAATGGCTCGAAGGACTGGCCGGAGCTGGCGGTCTTCGACTGTGCCGCCTGCCATCACGATCTGGCCGCTCCCGCCTGGCGGCAGCAGCGCGGTTATGGATCCTCCATTCCCGGCCGGCCGCAGATGTTTGCCTGGCCTCTGGCTCTGGTGCGTGTGGCGGTTTTCCATCGAGCCGGTGGAGAAGAGGCGGCAGCGAAGAAGGACTGGGGCGAATTTCACACGAAATTCGAGGCACTGAAGCGGGCGCTCGATAAGCGACCGTTCGGCGATCCGGCCGCAATCAACGCGGTGGTGACGGGTGATACGGGCCTGCTGGCATGGCTCGACAAACTGGCGGCCGATGTGCTGGCCAGCCGAGTGCAGGCCGAAGACGCCAGACGTGCGCTGCAGATCGTCGTGTCGCTGCCGGCAGAGGATTATCCGGACTTCAATTCCGCGCGGCAGCTTCTGTGGGCAGCCCGGTCGATTCGCGCGGAACTCAATGCCGCGTATCCCGGTTTCAAGCCGCGGCCGGAAGGTGAAACGGAGAAAGCGTCGATTGATCGCGCGCTGGAGAATCTCAATCTCTACTCCGCCTGGAAAGCCGGTCCGCGCGCGGCATCCGAAAAGAGCATCGACGATCTGCTGCTCAAGCTGGAACTGACTCCGAAACTGCAGCTCAATCTTCCCGCCGGCGATGAATATGTCATTGCGCAGCAGTTGCCGGAGTCACTCAAAACCGCGGCGGCGTATGACCCCGCCTGGTTCCGGGCGCAACTGGCGGCCCTCGCGAAGGAACTGGACGAGAAGAAACCCTGATCCGCCGGAATGCCCGACGATTGGCAACGGTCGCCCTGATGCTCATGCTGGTGTCGCGGTGCATCAGGTCTGCCGGACTGCGTTGAATCTCAATCGCTTCGACGATGCTTCTGGTCGCCAGTTGTTGATACGGATCCGAGGAAATATCGGCGCGCTTTCAAATGATGTCCTCAGTGGCGGAGCGACTGAGTGGCGCAGTCGTCCCGCTCCGCGAGACGAGCCAGCGAGCAGCCTTCCTCTGAGATTCGTTTGAGTTTCTTCTGGCTCGGCTCTGGCAATCTGATGCAACGCACATTTCCTGACGCGACGGGCTGCGGGCCGGTCGAAGGTCATCCGGTCTGAGCCGCGTTGCGTGAGATGTCTGATGCCTGCCGAGTGGACTGATGCGGAACTGATTCGTCTGTGCCTTGAAGGTCGGGCGGATGACTTCCGGGATGAGACGATTCAAGCGCTCCGCGCGCGACTGAAAGACTCGGAGCCGATTCGAGCGGCTCTGCGCGCGTCGCCGCATGCCGCCTGGCTGCCGGCGCGGATCGGGCCGGAGACGGAATCATTTCTGCGGCCAGCGGATGCTGGCCTCGACGCGGGAAGCAGTTCCAGGATTCGATCGGCGCATCGCATTCGGAACGCTCTGTTCCTGATGGTCGGCGCGGCTCTGGTCGCTGGAATCGCGTTTCTCGCCGGGCGCGGTCCGCAGCGGGATCTTGAAAGCAACGGCAGCGCGATCCATGAAGCCTCGTCCGCAACTGCGAAGCCGGCGGATTCATCTGAAGTCCATGGCGCACAGACTGCGGACAGCAGACCGTCCGAAGCGGCAGCCGGTCAGCCGGAGGCAGCCCCGACGTCCATACCATCCGCCGACAGCGCGGCAGCAATGGCTCCTGCGAAACCGGTCGAGGCTGCCGCTCCGGCCGGTCCGTCCGAAGCGAGCCTGGCTTCGGCTGCTTCCAGAGCCGGAACAACACAACCTGCTGCCGTTCCGCTGACCGAAGCACCACCTCCCTGGGCGGAAGCGATCCGGGGTGATGTCGCTCCGAGGGGAGTGGACGAGGTCGCGTGGCTGCTGCCTGGCATGGAGCGTCCGGACAACCTGGAGCCGGATGTGGTGAAGCAGTGGCTCGAACCGTTGCCCGGACGTCCTTTCGGACTCAATGAAGAGAAGATCGACAGCCGGCGGTTCACGCGTTTCGATGGCATGGCGCGGCTCAAGGCGCCGTGGCTGCCGGGCGTTCTGCTGCGGCTGGGCATGTACGACGTCGAACGCTGCTCGTTCTTCGTGTGGCGCGGCGATCGCGGCGTGCGTTTTAAATGGCATCGCGATCTGCAGCCCAACATCTGGGCGGCGCATCTCGTGACCCGTTCCGGAGTCAACTCGCCGACCGAAGACGGACCGCTGCTGACATCGGACTGTGGACGATGGCAGCGGACGAATTTCGGCTCTCTGGATCTGCGGTGGGAGAACGGCCAGTTGATGCTCGCGCGGGGGCCGGTTCCCATTCTGCAGGTGCCTCTGCCGGAGATGCCTGAGGAAGTGGTGATCGACGGTCGCTTGAAGCTCCGCGAAATTGCGCTGCGTCGATCTGAGCCGCTTCCGATGGCTGGCTTGAATGAGCTGGTTCCTGCCCCCGGCCTCAACCAGTTCGGAACTACAGAACCGGGGCGGCTTGTCTGGCGGATGAACCCGGTCGAGGGGACTCGCTTTACCGGAACGCTGGATTCCGTTGCGGAGCCATCCGCATCAGAGCCGGTGTCTTCGCCGGTGGTGGAGCTGGTTTCCACATCGGCGGCGAAGCAACTGGTTCGAGCGGTTGTTCCCGTGCCGGAGCCGGGACTCAGCGAGTACATCTTCCGCGTCGAGCATGCGGATCCCGGCACCGGAGTCTGCTTGAGCGGCGCGGATGGAACACCGTTATGGCTGGTCACCTGGGTGTGGGATCCGGCGGCCGGTCGGACCGCTTTGACTCTGCAGGGACAGAACGAAAACCGGGTTGAGGAGCGGTTTGACCGCGAGCGGCTGCCGGCTCCGTGGACCGGGCCTCAGCAATGGCTGCGGCTGGTTCCCGGCTGGAGTTCCGTGTCGCTCTGGGTGAGTGCCGATGGTGAGCACTGGGGCTGGGTCGGCGACAGTCCGAAGCGGGGAGCCAATGCGCGGCATCAGCAGGTGGGTGTGTTCGCTCATCCTGGAGCGGAACGGCGGATCCGTCTCAACCATCTGGAAGTGCGGTCGCTGCCGGCGCTGGCTTCGCTCGCCGATCCGGCCACACGGGAGCAGGTCGCTGCTTCTGTCTTTGAACCTGGCGAGCTGCTGGATACCGGAGCCTGGCTGCATCGAGTCATTCGCACTCAGCCGAAGGATGTGGACTTTATGGCGTGGCGCAAGGCCTGCGCGATTGCCACCTTGAAACGGCAGCCTGGAAACGAACTGGCCACATTCCTGATCAGCGGCCTGCTGGCTGATGGTCTGCTGGAGTGGCAGGCCGGTCATGGGGATACGGATCCAGTTCGCCGCGATG
>Ga0172376_10003648_pt1 | contig 18058 bp, 8 predicted proteins | sample Lak35m_FD_121114 | JGI IMG/M metagenome (GOLD analysis project Ga0172376, IMG submission 121114) | Freshwater microbial communities from Kabuno Bay, South-Kivu, Congo - kab_092012_35m | ecosystem: Environmental > Aquatic > Freshwater > Lake | place: Democratic Republic of the Congo: South-Kivu... | reverse complement strand
GGGCGTTCGACCCGGCCGCGTGGCGGGCGATGAACGCGCTGTACGCGGACGTCGAGCCGGCCGCACCCCTGGTCACCGAGGTCGGCGACGCGGCCGACCGCGTCGCCGCGAGACTGTGGGGGCGGCTTGCCGAACTGGAACGTGAGTCCCCCGCGTTTCGCGAGGCCACGCAGGCCCGGGCCGTCCTGAAGGGCGTCTTCGAGCATCTGCTCCCCTCCTACCGCCGGTTTCACGCCGATCTCCTCGAGCATCAGCCGGCAGGAGCCATCGAGCGGCCGTACCTCGTCATGGCGATGGCCCAGGCGCTGCTCGCCGAACGCAGCCGTGCCGAGGGGGACGACCCGGAGGACATGTCGCGCCGGGTGATCGCGAGGCTCAACGATTACGTCGGGTGGAGGCCGGTGGCGGTGCTCGAGAACGGGCGGCTGTCGGAGCCCTACGCACACGAACGCGTGAGGCCGATCCCGCTCCACCTCGCCGGGTGCGGTGCGGCGCACGGTCGCTACGCCGACATCGTGCGGACGGCCATCGACATCCTGGCCCGCGCACCGGAGAGCCTGCTCAAGCAGGCCGACTTCGATCCGGCGCTGCTCGAGGAGCTCGCGATCGACCCCCGCGCGTTCGACTTCCTCCATCCCGCGGCGAGTCGGCCCAACTACCTCTTCGGTCTCTGGGATCCGGCACGCATCGACGAGGCGGGCTTCTACCGCCGCATGGTCGTGCAGCAGGTCACGCTGGACGGGATTCTTTCCTGGCCCGAGGCGGCCGCGGTCGGGGAAGCGGTGCCGTCAGGGCTCGATGCCGAGCGGCGCTGGGAGTCGGCCGCCGTGCTCGCCGGCGTGATCCTGATGGCGGCGGGCCTCTCGGGGCACGGCCCGGGATCGTTTCAGGCCGCGCTTCCGCTCGCCGAACTCCTGCCGCGCATCGCGGGCTATCGCGACGAGTTCTACCGCTGGCTGCTCACGACGCTTCCGCGTGACCATCGACTCCGTCTCGACGACGAGGCGAAGCGCATGCGGCAGCCGTTCGGCGGCGTGCGACGCCACATCAATGCGGTGCTCGCCGGCCGTCGGGCCAGACAGGTGGAGCACGTGGCGCTCGCGTCGGTCTTCGCCCGGCTGGGACGCGCCGAGGCGGCGGAGCGACTCGCCGGGGCCGTCCCGGCCGCCTCGGCGCGCATGCTCTCGAGAATCACGAGCCGCGTCGTCGCCGCACGACGCGTGCTCCGCCGCGGTGCGTCGACCGGGACGCAGACGCTCGACGACCTCGACGCGGCTGCGGCGCTCGTGCTGCGCGCGGTGGACTGCGGCGCGACCGTGGACCCGTGGAACATCCTCGGCATGTCGGGGCAGTTTCCGCTCCATGAACCGGGGGGCGAAAGCCTGCCCGATCCGCGTGTGGAGGATCTTGTCGCGACGACGGAGTCGATCCTCGATGGATACGCCGCCGTGTGGCGGAGCGCCGAACTGGCCGGCCGCGCGGACGTCGCGGCCCGGGCCGAGGCGGCGCTCACGCGGCTCGGGGGCTGGTGGGACCGGTTCGCGACGACGACGGTCTCGGGTGTGCCGCACCTCTCGGGCGAGGAGATCGCCGCGTCGGCACGGGAGGTCGTGGCCGCCCTGACGCGCCGCCGCGAGTCACGAACGCCCCCCACGGCGACGTTCTGGCGGCAGGAGGTGGCCCGCTTCTCGTCGCCCCGCACGCATGCGGAGGCCGCCGACGCGCTCGTGCGCGAGCGCGACCTCGAGGGGGCGAGTGGCCTGATCGTGCACTGGGCGTCGCTCCTCGAGGGGGCGGCGCTCGAACGGACCGGTCCGGTGTGGCTGTCGGTCGCCACCCGTTGGGTGGAGCAGGCGCTCGTCGACGCATCACCGGGCGGCCGCACGAGGGTTCGACGATTTCTCGAATTGGTCGAGGCGAACGTCGGCGGTGCCGTCGAGCTGGTGGAGACCATCGCGGCAGGACGACCTGCCGGACCGCGCCGGGAGGAACCGGTCGATCGTGACACCGACGATCCCGACGAGGATGCGGCGAGCGGCGAGGAGCGCGTGGCGGCCGCGTACGAGTCGATGGTGTGGCGGGACTCGACGGACGACGGGATCGACAGCGGCATGATCGACGTCGATGCCCCGGGTGGGGAATCGACCGGGGGCGCGGCGCAGCTGCAGGATGCCGCGGAGCTCGTCTCGGGCGTCTGTCGGCTCGTCAATCGCGCGGTCACCTCGTGGTGTGCCGCGGATGTCGCTGCGGGATCGCGGCCGAGCGCCGAGGAGCGTGACGCCGTCGCGGGCTGGCTGCGGTCGTTGCGCCACGTGCGCAGGATCCTCACCCGGGCCGCGGGAGTCGTCGCGGGACGCGATCAGGAGCCGTCGCCGGGAATGTCGCCGACGGAGTTCGACCGCGTGCGCTGGCAGCGGGATCTCGCGGCCGAGCGACTCATCGATGCCGCCGTGCAGGCGACCGAGACGCTCTGGGCGCTCGCCGCGCACCGGCACATCGGCCGCCGCCGTCGCGTCCGCACGGATGGGCGGGGCAGTGTCGGGAGGCTCTTCGCGGCGCTGCTCGCCGGCGACGCCGCCGGGGCAGCCGGGGAACTCGACCTTGTTCGCGAGCGACTCGCGGATCGCACCGTGCTCTACGTGCCCCTCTCACGAGGCGGGCGGCCCGATCGCATCGCCCAGGCACGGTCGCGGGAGCGGATGCTCGAACGGCTCGCGGCGAGCCTCCCGCGTCTGGGCCTGGTGACGGAGACCGTCGCGCTCGTGCAGCTCGCCAAGGCGCTCGAGGCCCGCCGGCCCCCGGGTGCCGCCAGCGTCAGCGAGTTCGACCGGGTCTTCGAGAGCGCGACGGCGGCGCTGGTCGATCGGATCGTGCGCAGCGCCGTGACGGCCGACGGGTCGGCCGATGCCGCGACGCCGCGCATCCTCGACGCGCTTTCGCTCCTCGTTCCGCGGCTGCTCGAAACGTGGATGACGCATGCCCGTCAGCTGCGGCTGTCGGTGCTCGAGCGGTGCCGTGACGATCGGTCATTCACCGTGATTCGTGACTTCGTCGAGCGGTACGGTGGCGGCCTGTTCACGCAGCACGTGCTCGGGCCGGCGTCGCTCCGTGGCATCCTGCGCGGCGGCGTGCGCCGGCATCTCGAACAGCTCGCGGAGCGGGACGCGGGCGAATCGGGCGCGGTCGCATCCGCGCGGCGCCCGGAGCGGCTGCTCGCCGATCTCGCGTCGGGCGCGCTCTCGCTGCGACAGGCGGCGTCACGGGTGAGGCTCGTGCTGGAGAGCGTGGCGGAGAATCACGCGGAGTACCGCGACTGGAACTCGACCACCACCCAGTCGGATCGGGGCGAGTGCCTCCACATCCTGCTCGACTTTCTGAGGGTGAAGGCGGAGTACGACCGGATCGCCTGGACGCTCCGTCCGGTGAACATGGCCCACCGTGTGCTCGCACGGCACGGCGCGACCGCGGCGGCCGATGCCTGGCGGCGCCGTCTCAGCGACGAGACGCGGGAGACCGCCGCGGGACTCGTGGAGAAGCTCGACGCCCTCGAGGCCCGCTGGAGCGTGCGGCTGGCGAGCGTATCGGACAGGGTGCGCCGACCGTTCACCGCGACGCTCGAGCAGGATGAGCTCGAGGCGCTCGTCGATCCGGCCGTCACCGAACTCATGACCGGGGCACCCGTGGGGGCGGGCGACCGGCTCGAGTCCCGCGCCGAGGCGTTCCTCGGCGTCGCGAGCGGCTCCGGCGTGGAGGTGCCCGACTGGCTCGAACGCCTCGGAGCCGCCGTCGATCGCTCGCTCGCGGCGCACGAGTCGGGTGCGGGGCATGAGGCCGGCGAGGCACGGGACGGCGGCTGCCTCCCGCACGCCGTCCCCTGGCTGCCGGTCGCCTGGGACGCGCTCCAGGCCCAGCTCGGCCGACCATGATGCCGCTGCGTGCGTGGTAGAGTTTTGGCAGGACATCAGCCATGAGCCTTCCACCACTGCGGGCGTCGGAGCATCTCCACGAGGTCCGCTACGAGATTCGCGGAGCCCTCGCCCGCCGTGCCGAGCAGCTCGAGCGCGAGGGGCACGAGATCGTCAAGCTCAACATCGGCAATCCGGGGGCCTTCGGGTTTCGGATGCCGGAGTCGATGCGCGTGGCGATGGTCGCGAATCTGCATCAGGCCGACCCCTACACGCACCAGAAGGGGATCTTCCAGGCGCGTGAGGCGGTGGTGATGCAGCAGCAGAACCGCGGCGTGATGGACGTCACCGCGGAGGATGTCTTCATCGGCAACGGGGTCTCGGAATTGATCATGCTCGCGATGCGCGCGCTGCTCAATCCGGGCGACGAGGTGCTCGTGCCGAGCCCCGACTATCCGCTCTGGACGGCGAGCGCGGTGATCCACGGCGCGAAGGCGGTGCACTATCCCTGCCGTCCCGAGCGCGGCTTCGTGCCCGATCCTGCGGAGGTCGAGAGGCTCGTCACGGCACGCACCCGCGCGGTCGTGATGATCAACCCCAACAATCCCACCGGCGCGGTCTACCCGACCGAGGTCGTCGAGGCGTTTGTCCAGATCGCCGCCCGGCACCGCCTCGTGCTGTGTGCCGACGAGATCTACGACGAAATGCTCTACGACGACGCGGCGTTCGTGCCGGCCGCGGCCATCGCCGCGGGCGTCCAGGCGGCGGGCGCTCCGGCGGCCCTCTGCCTGACGTTCGGCGGCCTGAGCAAGGTGTATCGCGCCTGCGGCCTGCGCGTGGGGTGGCTCGTCTTCTCCGGTGAGCGCCAGCACGCACGCGATTACATCGACGCGGTCGAACTCCTCGCCTCACTGCGTCTCTGCTCGAACGTCCCGGGCCAATATGCCGTGCAGACGGCCCTCGGCGGCCACCAGTCGATCTTCGATCTCACGAAGCCGGGTGGGCGGCTGCACGCCACGCGTGCGGCGGTGCTCGCCGCGGTAGCCCGCAGCCGATGGCTGTCCGTCATGCCTCCGCGGGGCGCGATGTACGCCTTCGTCCATGTGCACACCGAGCGGCTTCCGTCGGGGGACTTCGACGACCAGCGCTTCGCGCTCGATCTGCTCGAGCGGCGTCACGTGCTCGTGGCGCCGGGATCGAGCTTCAACGTGCCCTACCGCGACCATTTCCGCGTCACGCTCCTGCCCGATCCCAAGCAGATGGAGGACGTCTTCGGCAGGATCGAATCGCTCCTCGACGAGTACGCGATGCGGTGAGCGACCGGGCATGCCGAGCCCCTGCGGCGGCCATGCGGATCGGGGGGACAGTGGGTCCGAGTTCGGATGCGGGATGGTCCCGCGGATCCCTCGCGTTCCCGGCGTGGCGGGTGGTACAACCAGAGCGTGGAACCACCTCGTTTTCCCGCCGTTCCCCCGCTCGCCGCGTGGCTCGCCGGTGCCATCGACCATGAGGCGTACATCGGCCTCGCCGAGCGCCTGGCCTGGGAGGTCTCGGAACCGGGAGGCCGCGGGCCCACGCTCCTGCTCTGCGAGCTCAAGCCCGTCATCACGATCGGTCGCCTCGGTTCCCGGACCGACGTGCGATTCACCGACGACGAACTGCGGGCGTGGCGGCTGGGCGTGCGGTTCACCGGCCGTGGCGGGGGCGCCATCCTGCACGGCCCGGGACAGGTGTTCGCCTCGCTCGTGACCCCGCTCGACGCGCTCGGGCTCGGGCGCCACGGCGTCGGCCCGTACATCGGCCGGCTCGAGGCGGGCGTGGCGGAAGCCCTGCGCACGCTCGGCTGCGAACCGCGCAGGGTGCCCGGAGGCGGACTGCGCGGCCGCTCCGGACTGCTGGCCGCCGTGACGGTGGCCGTGCGACGGGGCATCGCCAGCCACGGCGTATTCGTCAATGTCTGTCCCGCCCTCGCCGCCTACCGCCGGATCCGCACGGTCACGGGAGCGCCCACGTCCGCAGACCCGAGCGGCGGCATGATGGGATCGGTCGAGGCCGACGTGCGCCGACGGATCCGGATGCCCGATGCCCGCACCGCGCTGGTGCGCGGCATCGCCGACGCGTTCGGCTTTTCGCGCACGCACGTGCACGCCGGCTTTCCGCTGCGTGTCGACGCCCCCGCACGCACGCCTCCGGAGGTTCTCAGCCGTGTCGGATAGCGTGCTGCCGATCGTCACCGTCGACCGCGCGACGACGTCGCGACGCCTGCCGCCGTGGCTGCGCCGGAATCTCGAGCCGGGCAGCGGCCACGGGGAGACCGCCGACCTCGTCGCCGAGCTCGGACTGGAGACGGTGTGTGAGTCGGCACGGTGTCCGAACCGTCTGGAGTGCTGGTCCCAGCGCACCGCCACCTTCATGATCCTGGGCAACGTGTGCACGCGGCCCTGCGGATTCTGTTCCGTGCCCAAGGGCAGGGGCGAGGCGCTCGAGGCCGACGAACCGGAGCGGGTGGCCGAGGCCGCCCGTCGACTCGGCCTGCGTCATGTCGTCGTGACGAGCGTGACCAGGGACGACCTGCCGGACGGCGGTGCGGATCACTTCCGTCGGACGATCGAGGCGATCCGCACCATGTTCAGGGAGACGGGCGTCGGCGCGTCGGGTACCGTCGAGGTGCTCGTGCCCGACTTCATCGGCAAGGACGGCGCCCTCGCGCGGGTGCTCGAGGCACGGCCCGACGTGTTCAACCACAACACCGAGACGGTGCCGCGCCTCTACCGCGCCGTGCGCGGACGTCGGAGCGTCTATGCCTGGACGCTCGAACTGCTCGCGGACGCCAAGCGGCTCCTGCCCGGCGTGCGCACGAAGAGCGGCCTCATGCTCGGTCTCGGCGAGACGCGTGACGAACTGCTCGACGTATTCGCCGACCTGCTCGACCACGGGGTCGATTTCCTGACCCTCGGGCAGTACCTCCAGCCTGTCGCCGACGCGCTGCCGGTCGAACGGTACGTGCCGCCGGAGGAGTTCGAGGAACTGGGCACGCTCGCCCGCGGCATGGGGTTCCGACGGGTCGCCTCCGGCCCGCTCGTGCGATCGAGTTACCATGCCCGTGACATGGCCGAGGATGTCGCTGCCTCGCCGGTCACCTGACCCCGTGACGACGTCGCTTCCCGTCCTCTACGACGCCGGCGGTGTGCTCGCGGTAGCCAAGCCCGCAGGACTGCCGACACAGGCTCCGACGGGCATCGAGTCGGCGGAATCGTGCGTGCGGCATCGGCTCTTCGGTGACGCCGCGTCCCGTGCGGGTCGGCATCCAGGAGGGTTTCTCGGCGTTCCTCACCGGCTCGACCGCCCGGTCTCGGGTGTTCTCCTCTTCGCCACCACGCCGCGGGCGGCGCGGCAGCTGTCCCGCCAGTTCGAGCGGCGTCGGGTGACGAAGACGTACGTCGCGCTGCTCGACGCATCGGCCGTCGCGGTCGACGACCGCTTCGAGTGGCGCGACTTCGTGCGCAAGGTGCCCGATGCAGCCCGCGCGGAGATCGTGTCGGCGGGGATCGCCGGCGGCCGGGAGGCCGTGACGACCGGCCGCGTCATCGCGGCCGACGACGGTGTCGTGCGGGTGGAACTGGTGCCGGCGACGGGGCGCATGCACCAGCTGCGCGTCCAGGCGGCGTCACGGCGCATGCCCGTACTCGGCGACGTGTTCTACGGCGGCCCACCGGAAGTGACGGATGCCGGTGAGGATCCCCGACTGGTTCCGATCGCACTCCACGCGTCACGGATCGCGTTCGAGGATCCGGTGACGGGCCTCCCGGTCGAGGTGGACTGCCCGCCACCGACCGGATGGAGCGGACGCTTCGCCGTGCCGCGGGCGCCCGCGTGAGCGGCGGTCGGCAGCGGCCGCGTGCAGCCCGGCGGCCGACCGTCACGTCGAGGCTTCGTCGCCGGTGTCGAGCCCGTGTTCCACGAGCTTCTTGCGGAGCGTGTTGCGATTGATGCCGAGGCGGGCGGCGGCCTTCAGCTGCACGCCGCCGCACGCGGCGAGCATCTGGGCGATGAGCTCCCGCTCCACGCGGTTCACGACACGATCGAAGAGGTTGTCGTCATTCGGTCCGGCCGAGGCGAGGCCCTGCTCCACGAGGGAGCGGGCGAGCGTGTCGAGATCGCCCCCACGTCCCGGCAGGGTGGGCGCCGGCTGGCCGCCACGCATCATCGGCGGGAGGAGGTCGAGCGTGATCTCGTCGCCGGACGCCATGACGACGCAGCGTTCGACCACGTTCTGCAGCTCCCGGACGTTGCCCGGCCAGTGGTACTTCACGATCGCCTCGAGTGCCCCCTTGTCGATGTGCACCACGTAGCGATCGTTCTCCTCGTTGTAGTGCTGGAGGAAGTGACTCACGAGCAGGGGGATATCCTCGCGCCGCGCCCGCAGTGGGGGCAGGATGATGGGGACGACGTTCAGCCGGTAGTAGAGATCCTCGCGAAAGTTCTCCTTCGCCACCTCGTCGAGCAGGTCGCGGTTGCTCGCCGCGATCACCCGCGTGTCGACGCTGATCGTCTCCGTGTCGCCGACGCGCTCGAACTCGCGTTCCTGCAGCACCCGGAGCAGCTTCACCTGGAGTTTCGGCGTGGTGGAGTTGATCTCGTCGAGGAAGATCGTTCCGGTGTGGGCCGCCTCGAACCGACCGGCACGGTTCGCGACCGCGCCTGTGAACGCGCCGCGGACGTGCCCGAAGAGCTCGCTCTCGAGCAGGCTCTCGGAGAGCGCCCCGCAGTTGACGCGGACGAAGGGTCCCGTTCCCCGGCTCGACAGCTCGTGGATCGCCTTGGCGATGAGCTCTTTGCCGGTGCCGGTCTCACCGAGCAGGAGCACGGAGGCGTTCGACGCGGCGACGCGGCGGGTCGTCGCGTAGACCTCGAGCATCGCCGGGCTGGCGCCGATCAGGCCGCGGATCGGGGAGGCCAGCGATTCGTCACCTGGTTGACCGGGCTGGAGCAGCATCGACGGAGGGGGGCGCAAGGTTCCTGCTCGGGACGCCGATCGCCTCGAGGGCGGCCGCGGGGGCGGAACGCTCGGCCTCGGACGTCGAGCCAGTGTACCTCGCGCAGGCCGCGTCCACGGTGCCGGCATCCAGAAGCACGCCATGGCGTGCGGCGTGCGATCGCAGGGCCGCCACGACGGCCGCGTCCGCCGGCGGCGAGGAGCGAGCCGTCACGCGGAAAAGGGCGTACTGGGCGGCGGGGTGGCCGATCGTTCCGAGCACCGCGGCGGCAGCCGGCGCCGATTCCGCGCGATCGATGGCGCGGAGGGCGGCATCGACCGCGCCGGACACATCACGGCCCCGTTCCCCCAGGACTGCGAGGGTGGCGAGTGCATCCCGCGCCCGGCTCAGGCGCTCGGCGCGGGCGGCCGAGCGCGTCGGCGGATCGACGGCGGCGGGCCCGGCCACCTGCGCGACAGCATCGTGGAAGCGCGGTGCGGATCGGGGCGCTCCGGTCTGCTCGTCCACGGTCGGCATGAACATGCTGTCGAGCCGGTCCACGAGCATGGCGCCGTGGACGTCGGCGAGGGCGAGCAGACGCTTCTGGAGAAACCGGCCCCGCCCGTGGTCGTCGAGCGGGTCGACGACCACGAGCACGGGTGGGGCCGCACCGAACGGCGGTTGCTGGAGGTACTGGATCGTCTCCATGACCCCGGGCGAGATGCAGCGTGCCGCCAGCAGCACGAGCACGGTGTCCGGGTCACGGGCGGCAAACACCGCCTCACGGCCGGTGCGGGCGACCACGGGGTCGTAACCGAATCGCGACACCGCCGTGGCGAGCTCCTCGGCGACCACGCGGTCGGGGTGTGCGACCACCACGCGGTCCTCCCCGCGCGACGCGGCGGCATGGATGAGCGCCTTGACCGCGAGGCTCGAGCCCGCATACGGCTCTTCGCCGCCCGCAAGCGCGAGGGTCCGCGCGGCCGCGAACTGGACCGCGGCATCGGGGATCGCCAGGGCCCGCACGAGCCCGGTGCGCGTGGCCCGCGGCAGCGCGATCGGATCGGTCGCTGGAGCCGGGCCGGACGGCGCGAGGGCTTCGGCCGCGGCGGCTGCCGCATCCCACATCCCGCGGTGGATTGCCATCTCCATGATGGCGGAGGTGGTGTCCGCGTCGAATCCCTCCGGCCCCGAGAGCGCGGTGCGCGTCGCGTCCACCGGCGGTCGCGCACGGGCCCCCGCCGCGGAGGAAAAAGCCAGCATCGCCTCGAGGCGGGCGAGCAGCACGAGGCGCACGACGTGCGGATCGTCCGGCGACAGCGCGACGATGTCGCGCGCCACGTGATCCGCCTCGATCGCCCGCGCCAGTCGGGGAGGCACGGAGCGCTTCTCGATCCGCGCGGTGTCGGGGTTCCACACGAAGCGTTCCACGGTGCCCGTGAGTGTGCCCCCGAAAGCGTTCGCCACCTCGGTCGGATCGGTGACCGGTTGCAGCATGAGGTGATCGATCTCGGGCAGTCCGTCCAGTGACAGCACGCGATCGAGCCTCCGCGCGAGCCGGTCGATCGCCTCGCGCGGGGAGGGCCGTGACGCGGTGTCGGCTGCCTCCGTGCGGCGATCGAGCGCCGCGACCGCGGCCGCCTTGATCGGGGGCGGCGTGTCGGCGACGAGCGCCGGCGCGAGCAGGAAGTCCTCGACGTCTTCAGCCTCCGTCGTGTCGAGGGCCGCGATCACGCCATCCCATCGCTCCGCATCCGGTGAACCGAGCCATGCCAGCAGCGGGTCGCGAGCCGCGGGGCCGAGTTGGCGGAGCAGGCTTCGGGCGCCGGGCCTGGCGGCGACGGCGGCCGGGTCGCGCATGATCTCCACGAGGAACGTGAGCGCGTCGAGCCCCGCATCTGCCAGCGTGCGCGCCGCCAGGGCGCGGGTCACCGCGTCCGCACTGCCGAGGTCGGCAGCAGCACGGCCGAGACGGGCGGGATCACGCCGTCGCGAGCCATCGGCGGCCCGGATCGCGGCCACCACCTGGACGATTTCGGGGGTGTGGCCCCGGAGGGACCGCTCGAGCCGCGCGAGTCGCGACGCCTCGAAGGCCGCTCCCAGGTCGGCCAGTTGGGCCACGCGAGCCTCCCCGGCCGCATCGATCGCCGTGACGAGGCGGTCGAGATAGCCACGCGCCACGTCGAACGCCTCGACGTCGGTCGCGAGGATCACCGCCTCGAGGAGCGCTTCCGGCGTCGTGCGAGGCGGGAATGCCAGCGAATCGACGACCGCCTGCTGCAGCGGATCGACGGTGACGGGCTCCGGCGGCTGGGCACCGACCACGCCGCCGATGATCGCCACGATGGCCGCAACGCCAGCTCTTCCGGCCACCACGTGCTCGGCTCCTGGCGGCGCGCCGGGCATGACGGCACCCTCCGCGGACTCTGTTTCGACGTCGGGCTGGCCACCTGGCGAGCGGAATCTGCCGCCTCGCGACAGGTCGCCAGGAATCACCCTTCCACCGCGTCGACCACCTCCACGCCCCCCCGCAAAGTCAGCCGGACCGGCATCTCCGCAGCGGCCGCGAGCCACGGGAACGCGCCCGGACCAGATCCGCTGCATCTGGAACACGGGCTTCGCCCGCAGCCCACAAGGCACGGCGCCGCACCCCGTGTCACCCGGCCTGAACGGTGGCGTACGCGCTCCAGCGTGCGAAGGCGGGCAGGCGTACCGGGCGATGAGCCACTGTGCTTCGACCCTGCATCCGAGGAGCTGGGTCTCTTCGCTCTTCCTCCCGGGCTCGCAGGCCAGAAGGCGTACGCCACATGCGAGCCGGTGCGCGAAGGGGACAGGTACGGGACCCGAGCCGGTGACACACCTGTCTTCAAGGCGCTCCAGAGCACGTCGTGCGTAGGTGGAGCGACGACGGGGCAGACCAAGGTGGGTAGGCGAAGGGGGTCGGCGAACGCTCGAGGAGCATGGGGCCGCGGCGGCCCACGCGACGAGCCAATCCGCCGTCGGAGCGGCGGACGAGATCCCGTTGCCGCCCCCGAGCCGACGCGCACCCATCAATGCGCTTTAGCCGCTGAGACCCTGGAGGACGTCGAGTTCCTTCGTCGCGGCGTCCACTTCGGACTGACGGGCGGCCACCACCGCGCGTTTTTCCTCGACGATTTTCGTCGACGCCGTGACGACGCCGGTCGCCGACTCGATCTTGGCGGCTGCCGCCTCGACCGCCTTCGCGAAGGTGGCAACCTCGGTCTTTCGCTTCTCGACCGCCGCCCTCTCGCCGGCGACGGCCTGCTCCCACTGCCCCTTTTCGGCCATCATCGCCGCAAGCGCGTCCTGGTGCGTCTTGAGCTGCGCCTGCTTCGCCTGTCGGGCGGCACCGAGCGCGGCAAAGGACTGTTTCAGGTCCGCATCCTCCGCCGCCGCCGCGAGGCCCTTCTCGAGGCTCTTGCCCGCCTCGTCGAGCACGGCGAGAGCCTGCAGCGTCCGCTCGATCGTGCCCTGCGTGGCCGTCAGTTCGGCCCCGCGCTTCTCGATCTGTCCGAGCAGTTCCTTCGCCTTTGTTTCGCTTGCGGCGATAGCCGCGTTGAGAGCATCGATCTGCTTCTGTGCGGCGTCGCGTTCCGCGACGGCTGCCAGCCGGGCCTGCTCGTCAGCCTGCCGCTTCGCGTCCGCTGCGGCCGCATCCCCCTCGGCCTGACCGAGTGATTCCTCGCGTCGCCGGAGATTGACCGTCAACTGGTCGAACGAGGCCTGGAACGCGGTTTCACGCAGCCACCGTGCCTGCGATTCGGCAGCGGCGGCGACCTGGTTGCGGAGATCCACGACGGCCGCAGCGTGCTGCGGCTGGTCCGCGCGGGCCTTCGCGAGCGCGGCGTCGATATCCTCGACCTTCTTGGCAGCGGCTGCGACCGCGGCCTTCATCTGGTCACGCGCGGTCCCGGCCTGGGCGGCCTGCTGATCGGCCTGGGCGAGGACCGCCGCCCGCTTATCCACCTCGGCCTTGTGGGCGTCTCGCTTCGCACGGGCCTCCGCCTCCTTGGCCTGGGTGGCAGCCAGTGCCTGCGTGGCGGCCTCCTTCTTCGCAGCGTCGTCGCCGGCGGCGGTGACCGCCTCGGTCGCCTTGGGAATCTCGGCGCTCGCCGCCGCCAGGGCCTGCTCGAGCGCCGGCAAGGCACCAGCCGCCTCGGCGTGGGACTGCTTCGCCGAGGCTGCGGCCGCCGCGGTGTCCACCACGCGCTTTTCCGCCTCCGCCAGCGTGGTGTCGGCGGCCTGCTTGGCCGCCCCCGCGGCCTCGCGCTCCTTGGGCAAGTTGGTGAGCTGTGCGTCGATGGCTGCGACGGCCTGCATCGCGGCGTCGAGCTGGGCCTTGCGCTCCGTGAAGACCTTCTCCGCTCCCGTCACCCGGTCGGCGAGCCTCGGGGGATTGGGATCGAGCGAGCCGACGCGGGCACCGTCGGCCGCGTTCCAGACCCGGATCTCTCCCGTCCAGTCGCCCGAAACCAGCCGACCCGTCTCGTTGCACAGTGCGACGGAAAGACCGACGTCAGCGAAGGCATCGAACGCCCGATCCTGATTGCCGTCCGACTTCCAGAGCTTGGGCGTCTTGTCGCGTCCGACCGAAGCGATCCTGCCATAACGGGTGAACTCGAGACTCGCGACCCCGCCGCCATGGGCGCCCCAGGCCTTCACCTGGGTGCCGTTTTCGGGTTCGAACAGCCGGATCTGGCCGTCATCGCAGCCGGTGGCGAGCATGTTCGAGTCGCCCCGCCATGACAGGCACGTGACAGCTGCCGGGTGCGTCGGAATCGTGAGGAAATCACGCCCCGTCGCCGTCTCCCATACGAACACACCCCCCGCGCGATCCGCAGTCGCCAGAAGCGTGCCGTCGGGGCTGAACGCCACCGCCAGGACCCAGTCGGTGTGCTTCCCCAGATCGTGGAGCTTGGAGCCGGTCTCCACCGAGTAGATCCGCGGCACCTTCTGCGGGCCGCCGAGCACCACGAGCCGTTGATCGGGGCTGATGTCGGCTGCGAGCACGACGTCGAGTTCCTCACCGAGCGTCCGGATGCGTCGTCCGCTCCTCAGGTTCCAGATGGCGACGCGTCCGCTCGCGGCACCGACCCCGCCGCCGGCGACGACGAGACCGCCTCCGCGGCTGAAGCGAACGACGTGCGGCCGGCCCTCGGGGAAGGGGAGCACGCCGCTGAGCGCCAGCGAGCGGGTGTCGTACACCAGCACCTGCTTCTGGCCGCAGACGGCCGCCAGCGGGGCCCACGGACTGGTGGCGATCGACGCACAGGCATCGAGTGCGGCGGTGCGGACGACGGGTTCGAGCGACAGGTGGGCGGGGAGCGGCACCACGTCGGGGCGCTTGTCGGCAGGGGCCGTCATCGCGACGTCCACCTTCTTGGCGATCACGGGCCGGCTGCCGGAGTTCTCGAGCACGCCACCGTCGATCCATGCCTTGAGCACCTGCCGCTCCGCCTCCGGGATCGGCGGGCTGTCGGGCGGCATCTTCGGCTCGTCCTCGTGCGTGACGACGCGGTACAGGTAGCTCTGCGAGGAGTCGCCGGCGGTGATCACCTCACCCGAACCGCCGCCGGTCATGATGCCGGCGTAGGTGGTGACATCGAGGCCGGCCGTCTTCTTGTCCGCGTTGTGGCACGACCCGCACCGCTGGCGAAGCACCGGCAGGGCGTGGTCGACGAAGGTCATCTTCGCGGGCGCGTCGGCGGCCGTGGCCGGGCCTGCGACAAGGCCCTGTGCGAGCAGGGCCGCCAGGGCCGAGCCCGCCAGGCGAACGACGAGGCGCTTACGGGCGGCGAAGTGGGGGATCATGGTGGGGGGCGACGGGAGCCGTCGATCAGTGATTGAAGACGAATTCACGCGAGTTGAGGACCGCCCAAAACCCATCCTCGAGAGCCTCCCGGACGGCGGCCGGATCAGGAGGACTCGGAGCCTCCCCCTCCTTGGCCGCAGCGGGCTGCGGCACGAGCGCCAAGAGCCCCTGCTTCTCGGCGTCGGTCGGCGGACGGGTGAGCGTGCGCAGGTAGAGTTCCTCGACGACCTGCTCGGGCGTGCGGCCGGCATCGAGCATCTTCTTCACCACCGCGCCCTGCGCGATTTTCTGGTGGAGCGTGTCGCCGTTGAGCAGGTGCAGCGCCTGCGACAGGTTGGGTTCCATGCGGACCTCGCACGAGCAGGCGGTGGCCCGCGAGGCGCGTCCGAACGTGCTCAGGAAGTAGTTGGACGTGTTGCCGTCGGCGATCTGCACCGCCCGTGCCCCGAGCGGCAGGCCACGAAACTTGTCCGGCGTCTGCGTCGTGGCGCTCACCATGTCGAGCAGCACCTCCGCACGGATGCGCCGCAGCGTGGCCCGCGAGAAGTTCGTCTGATCGTCGGCGTTGGTCTCGTTGGACTGCGTCGACCGCTGGTAGGCGTTGGAGTTGCAGATCTCGCGCACGAGCTGCTTGAAGTCGTACTTCGACTCCACGAACCGCGTGGCGAGCGTGTCGAGGAGGTCCGCGTTCACCGGCGGATTGCTCACGCGGACATCGTCCACCTCGTCCACGATCCCGCGGCCGAAGAAGTGGGCCCAGACGATGTTCACGAGGTTGCGACCGAAGTGCTCGTTGCGCGGGGAGGCGAGCCAGTCGGCGAGCACCGCCCGACGGTCCCGGCCCGCATGCTCGGCACTCGCGAAATCGGGAGCCTCGCCGCCGAGGAACTTGGGCGCGACGTTGCGGCCCCCGACCGGATGCTTCACCTCGCCCGACGCCGAGTTGAAGACGACCGTCTCCCGCGGGTCCTCGGCCCGCTTCCGGCCGATCTGTGAGAAGAAGGCGGCGAATCCGTAGTAGTCGTCCATCGTCCAGCGGTCGAACGGATGGTTGTGGCATTGGGCGCACTGGATCCGCATGCCCATGAACACCTGGGCGATGTTCTCCGCGGTCTTGAGCGTGTCGCGCTCGTGCTGGAAATAGTTCGTCGCCGGGTCGGTGAACGTGCCGCCCTGTGCGGTGAGAAGCTCGCGCACGAGCTGATCGATCGGCGTGTTCGCCTCGATGCGATCCTGCAACCAGTCGTAGTAGAGCAGCATCGCCTTGTAGCTCACCTGGTTGGCGACGGTGCGGATCATGAGCAGTTCCGACCACTTCATCACCCACATGTCGGTGAACTCGCGCCGCTCGAGAAGCTGGTCGATGAGGTGCCGCCGCTTCTCCGGATCCTGGCTCGAGACGAATGAGCGGTACTCGTCGGACGTCGGGAGAACGCCGCAGATGTCCACGCTCGCCCGACGGAGAAACTCGGCATCCGTGCAGACCGGTGAGGGATTCATGCGCAGCTTGCGGAGCTTGGCGTGCACCAGCTCGTCGACGACGTTCGCGGCAGGAGGGTTGGACCACTCGAATGCGAGCGCCTTGGGCAACGTGATGACGTGCGACCCGACGGTGTGCGTCTCGAAGCGGGCCATGATGAAGGCCTCACCGCGATTGGCGGCCACGAGGCGACCGGAGGGGTCGATGGTGGCGGCGTTGTCGTTGCTGCTCGACAGGACCGTGAGGGACGTGACGTCGCGATCGGTCCCGTCGGCGTAGCGGGCCCGCACGGTGAACTGCTGGGTCGCGCCCGGCCCGTCGAGCACCGCCTCCGGAGGGAGGATCTCGACCGCCACGACGGCGGGCGTGGGCCCCGGATCGTCCTTGGCGCCCGCCTCGATCCACTTCGCGAGCGTCTCGTAGTACTCGTCATGGGCCTTGATGCGGGCGCCGCCGCCGTGGGCGACCGCGTTGGTCGCCTTGGTCAGCAGCAGGCTCTCCTCCACGAGCGCGCGATTGATGCGTCGGTCGGCGAACTCGCGGGTGATGCGGGTGTAGTCGGACGCGGGATCGAAGCCGAAGAGCGACATCCGGAACCCGTCCTTGCCCCGGGAGGCGCCGTGGCAGGCGCCGGAGTTGCACCCGGCCCGCATGAAGACCGGCAGCACATCGAGTCGGAAGCTGAGATCGGGTCGCTCGGTGGCCCGCTCGACGTGAACGGGAACGGAGACGGACTGTCCGCCGAACGTGACGGAGAGCTGCGTGTCGCCGTCGGCGACGGGCAGGAGCACGTTGCGGTCGAGACGCGCCTTGGCGGCGTCCGCGATGGCCACGGTCGCCTCGGCGGTGACGTCGCGGGTCAGCCCGTCGGGCTGGACCACCTGCACGACGAATGACTGGCGGTCGCGGGCTGTGGCGAGGTGGATGGACGGCGGGTAGACGTGCAGTCCGGGCTGCGAGGTGGCGGCCGCGAACAGCGAGCCGGGCGCCACGACGGCGAGCACGGCGGACCAGGCCCCGACCGAGAGACGGATGAGACACGTCGGGGTCCCGGATCGGGGCGATCGGCAGAGGCCGTCGCGCGGCGTGAGGGCACGGGACATGGTCGAAAGCATGGCGACGGATCCCCTGAGCATGAAAACCCTACGGTGCCGGAGAGGCCGACGTGGCCTGCTGCCGGAGTTTCTCGAGCCTCGAGAGCGGCTTGGCGGCCGGTTGTGCGGGCGCTGCGGCCTGTGCGGCTGCCGGCGAAGGCGTGGCGATCTGCAGCTCGGCGCCGCCGCCCGCCATCCGCACCGTCTCGCCGTTGACCGGCGTGACGATCTCGACGAACACCGACTTGTGATTACCCGGCGGACTCTTCGCCGTCGTGGCGACCTGGAAGACGAGATCCGTCGAGTCCTTCGTGAACTTCAGCTCCGGCGCCGTCGCCTCGGGCGGCAGGCCGAGCAGCCGTGCAACGGCCTCGCCCTCGAACGGCTTCACCTGAGTCAACGTGCAGGCCACCTGGGCCACCGTGCCCTGTTCACACGACGACCGCGCGAGCTTCGCTTCGGTGTACGGCTCCGCCACCTCGAGTGTCGCCATCGGTGACGCGACCCACGCCGTGCCACCGACGTCTGCCGCCGCGAGCACGTAGATGGGCCACTGGCCGACGTCGGCCTTGTCGTTGGCACTGAGCTGGTAGACGGCCTCCGAGGCGTCGGGCGGGATGGTGATCGAGGGATTGGCCGACACGCCGCCGGGCCGGAACGGAAACTCGACGGTGATCGGCTGGGCGAAGCCCTCGCCCCGCTTCACCACCACCTTCAGGTCCATGCTTCCGCGACGCACGATCGGCGCCTTGGGCTGCACGATCTCGATG
>Ga0172376_10003644_pt1 | contig 18082 bp, 18 predicted proteins | sample Lak35m_FD_121114 | JGI IMG/M metagenome (GOLD analysis project Ga0172376, IMG submission 121114) | Freshwater microbial communities from Kabuno Bay, South-Kivu, Congo - kab_092012_35m | ecosystem: Environmental > Aquatic > Freshwater > Lake | place: Democratic Republic of the Congo: South-Kivu... | reverse complement strand
CTGAAGAAATACGATTTGTCGAAGCTGGAGGCGCTCTATTTGGCGGGTGAGCGTTGTGACCCCGATACCATCATTTGGTCAGAACGGCTGTTGCAAAAACCCGTGGTGGATCATTGGTGGCAGACCGAAACCGGCTGGACCATCACCGGCAATTTCCGTGGCTTGGGCCTATTCCCAACCCGCGCCGGTTCTGGCGGGAAGCCTGCGCCCGGCTATGATGTGGTGGTGTTGGATGAGGCCGGCCAGCCTGTCCCGCGCGGGCAGATCGGCAGCCTTGCGGTGAAGCTGCCCTTGCCGCCATCAGCCTTGCCGACACTCTACCAGGCCGATGAGCGTTTCAAGGAAGCCTATCTGTCGCATTTCGCTGGCCATTACAGCACTGCCGATGCCGGGATGATTGACGAAGAAGGCTATGTTTCGGTGATGAGCCGCACCGATGACATTATCAATGTCGCGGGCCACCGGCTTTCGACGGGGGCGATGGAAGAAGTGCTGGCGGCGCATCCCGATATCGCCGAATGCGCCGTGGTTGGCGTGCGCGATACGTTGAAGGGGCAGGTTCCCCTCGGTCTGGTGGTGGTGAAATCCGGCGTGAACAAGCCAGAAGATACGCTGGCGCGCGAATTGGTGGGGCTGGTGCGCGAGAAGATCGGGCCTGTTGCTGCCTTCAAGGATGCGAAGGTGGTGGCGCGCCTGCCCAAGACGCGCAGCGGCAAGATCCTGCGCGCCACCATGCACAAGATCGCGGATGCCGAGCCCTATACCGTGCCGCCCACCATTGATGATCCGGCTATATTGGATGAGATCACGGTCGTGCTGAAAGGCGCGATGCGCTAACTGGTTTTAGTCTTCAATCCCGTCGCGGTTTTCGATGGTCATGAAGGTGGCGGTCAGGAAGGCGATCAGCCTTTCCTGATCGGCGGTCACCGCGAAGATTTCCGTCTGCACGAGGCTGGGCGTGCGCCCGGCCTTCAGCACCTTGCCGCGCGCAATGATGTGATCCCCCGCAGCGGGTGCCAGGAAATTGATTTTCATTTCTGTCGTCAGCACGCCGCGATTGGCGGGCATGAGACTAAGCGCAGCATAACCCGCCGCGCTATCAGCAATGGCGGTCAAGGCACCACCATGGACAAAGCCATGCTGCTGCGAAAGCTCCGGCTTTGGCGTGAGCGAGATTTCAACCTGCCCAGGCGCGATACGCGTCATCTCCGCGCCAAACAGCCGCATCAGCCCTTGCCTGGCGAAGCTGGTGCGGAGGCGATTTTCCACCATGCTGATGGCGCCTATTCGACCTCGAGATTGGCGTAGATGTTCTGGATGTCGTCGTGGTCATCAATCATATCGAGCAGCTTGACCACATCCTTGGCGCGTTCCTCATCCAGCTTGATGTCATTGGTGGACCACCATTCAAGCCTGGCCGCTTCCGCCGTGCCAAAACGCGCTTCCAAGGCATCGCGCACCGCGGCAAAATCTTCCACACTGGTGGAGACCTCATGCCCGTCTTCGGTGCTTTCCACATCCTCGGCGCCGGCTTCAATCGCGGCTTCCAGCATGGCATCGGCCGAGGCGATATCGGGCTTGTAGCGCAGCACGCCCTTCCTTTCGAATTGGAAAGCGACCGAGTTTGTCTCGCCCAGCGCGCCGCCATTCTTGGCGAACATGGACCGCAAATCGCCACCGGTGCGGTTGCGATTATCGGTCAGCGCTTCGGCGATGATCGCAATGCCATGCGGGCCATAGCCTTCATAGCGCACTTCCTCGTAATCCTCGCCCTGCCCGGCGGTCACCGCGCGCTTGATGGCGCGGTCAATCGTATCGCGCGTCATATTCGCGGTCAGCGCGGCCTTCACGGCAGCGCGCAGCCGCGGATTGGCCGCCGGATCGGGCAGGCCAATCTTGGCCGAGACCGTGATTTCGCGAATGAGCTTGCCGAAGGCCTGCGCCTTTTTCGCACCCTGGGCAGCCTTGCGGTGCATGACGTTTTTCGCGTGAGAATGGCCGGCCATTGCCGCAACTTTCATTTGTGTAAGTGAGAAACCAGCGCGGCTTATATCCCCTGCCGGGGGGCACGCCAAGCGCGCGCGGGGCGCCCGGCAACCGCGATGCAGCCCAAGGGGGCGCCGCTTCAGTCAGAAGGCGCGCAAATTATCGCGGAACTGGGTGAATTCATAAGCCCGCCGCACCAACCCGCGCGCCTGCAGGGCCGGCACCAGCCCATCGGCAACCTCGGCAATCGCACGGCGGCTGACATTGCCAAGCGACAGCAAGAACCCATCACCGCCGGCTTCTTCCATCGCCTCAGCCATCTGTGACGCCACGGCATCGGGCGTGCCGATCAATTCAATGGAACCCGGATTGCCGCGATAGGCGAACATGGCCTGGCGCAGGCTGCGCTTGCCGGCGAAGCGGCGGAATTCATCCAGCAACTGCTGATGCCCATTGGTCCAAAGATCAAGCTGATCCACCGGCGTATCCAGATCGTACTGGCCGAAATCAATATTGGTGATCTTGCCGAAATGGGCGAGAAGATTGGGCACCTGCGCCTCTGCCCGCGCCAGGCGCTGACGATGCCTGAGCGTCGCTTCTTCCATGGTATCGCCAAGCTCTGGCGCCACGGTGAACAGCACCTTGATGTCATCGGGGTTACGCCCGACGGCGATGGCATGGGCGCGCACATCATCGCGATAGGCGCGCATGCCAGCGACACCCTTCACACTCGCGACGATTGTATCGGCGTGCTGCGCGGCAAAGCGCCGGCCACGCGCGCTGCCGCCGGCCTGGGCAATCACCGGGCGCCCCTGCACGCAAGGCCCGGAATTGAGCGGCCCGCGAGTCTTGAACCATTTGCCTTCGAAATTCACCGCATGGACCTTGGTATGATCCACCAAAACGCCGCTATCCGTATCGGCCAGAATCGCGCCGGGTTCCCAACTATCCCAAAGCGCATTGACTGCCGCCATATATTCATCGGCCATGTCATAGCGCAGATCATGTTCCGGCATGCCGGGCAGGCCGTAATTCATGGCGGCGAAATCGCTGCTGCCGGTGACCATATTCCAGCCGATGCGGCCATTGGAAACCTGATCCAGGCTGGCGACCAGACGTGCCAGCAAATAGGGCGGATAGGCGAAGGTGGATAAGGTCGGCACAATGCCGATCCGGCTGGTCGCTGCCACCATCAGGGTTGCAATCACACTCGGGTCCTGGCGCGGCACGGAAAGACCATTGCGCAGATAGATCTCGCGCGAGCCGCCGAAGCTTTCGCCGATATAGCTGCTGTCTTCAATCAACAGATAATCGAAGCAGGCGCGTTCCAGCGCGCGTGCCATGTCGCAAAATAATTCCGGCACGCGCCAATCGCGCCCAATGGCGCCAGTCCAGGGTTCGCCCCAGGCCTGCACTGAAGAACCGTGCAAGAACCAACCGAGGTGAAATTGCTTGGGCATGCGGCATGTTCCTGACCTGAAGACGACAAGGTTAAGACAAGAAACGCCGTGAATGAAAGTGGCGATCAGCCGGGCAGGATTGGTTCCAACCCACCACCGATACGCAAGGGCGCAACCCGCCGCGCCAGCCCGGTCGCGTCATCCGTTTCCACAAACAGACCGCAAATCGTCGCTTCATTTTCAGCCGGCGCCAGCCGTTCCGCCGGCACCTTGCGCCAGAAACGGATGGAAGCGCCGGCCTTTTGCATGCCGATGACGCTATCATAATCGCCGCACATGCCGGCATCGGTTTGAAACGCCGTACCGCCGGGCAGGATGCGATGATCAGCTGTGGGCACATGGGTATGCGTGCCGATCACCAGGCTGACGCGGCCATCGAAACTATGGCCCATGGCCTGTTTTTCCGATGACGCTTCGGCATGGAAATCAATGATGATGGCTTGCACCGTGCCCTGAGGGCCAAGGCTATGCTGCGCCAATTCCGCCTGAATGGCGCGGAAGGGATCATCCAAAGGTTCCATGAATAGCCGCCCCATGGCCTGCAACACCAAGGCGCGCCTGCCATCAGCCAGCACCGCCACCACCGCGCCCTTCCCCGGCGTGCCCGGCGGGTAATTCAGCGGGCGGATCAGGCGGGGTTCGCCCTCGATATAGGGGATGATTTCCTTGCGGTCCCAGGCGTGATTGCCAAGCGTCAGTACATCTGCGCCTGCGATGAACAAGGCACGCGCCATCTCCGGCGCCAGGCCAAAGCCGTGCGAGGCGTTTTCCGCATTCACCACCACAAGATCGAGTCGGAGTTTTTCGCGAAGCCCGGGCAAGGTTGCGATGACGGCATCACGCCCGGCGCGGCCAACAATATCGCCAAGGAACAGCAGCCTCACACCGGGTCTCCACAAAGAATGACGCCCGCTTCGGTGGCGATCAGGGGCAGGCGAAAATCCTGCGGCCCTGCCGGCACTTCGGGCATTTCCTGCCCGGCATAGGCGATGCCGATGGCTTTTGCACCCGGCAGCGCGGCGAGTGTGCGGTCGTAATATCCCCCACCATAGCCAAGCCGCCGCCCGGCCCGGTCAAAGGCCAATAGCGGCACCAGCAGGATATCGGGGCGCAATTCATCGCCAGAAATGGTTTCTGAGGTACCCATGGGCCCAGCACGCAAAGCCGCGCCCGGCGCCCAAGCGCGAAAGGTGAGCGGCTGGCCGCGCGGTGGCGTCACTGGCAAGGCCAAGCGATGCCCGCCTGCGGCCAAGGCGAGCATGAGGGGGCGCGGGTCCATCTCCTCGCCCATTGGCCAATAGCCGGCGATGATGGCGCCCGGTGCTGGGGTGTGGTGGGCCAATAGGGCCTCGGCCAGGCGCATCGGCGCAGCGGCGTTGACCAGCGCTGCCCGCCTGATGCGCGCCAGCTTGCGCGCCGCGGCCTTGGCGTCCCGCAGGGCGGTATCCGATGGGGCGGCGGCTATGGCCTCGGTCACGCGGGGTTCCTGATGGCAAAAAGGGTGCGGAGCCACCATGGCCGCTGGCGTCTCATCCTCCCAAGGCCTGCGTCAGCAGGTGGGCGCCAGATACCCGAACCACGGCCCGGACAGAGCCAGCTCCCGGAGGATGTGCATTGGCCCCGGGGATGAATTGCCTGGCGCACCTGGCAGCCCCGCAAGCGTTAGTTAGGCTTCCTCAAGCCGCGCGGCAATGGCCTCAAGCTTTTCCGCGAGCCGGACCAGGCCATCGGCGAGCCCGGGGTCAGGCGCAGGGGCTTCGGCGGCAACGGCGCCGCCGGCCTTCAGCGCTTCATTTTCCGCTTTCAGATCCATCGCCTCATCGGCCAATTGCAGGGCGGCCAGCAACAGCATGCGGGTTTCGCCAAACTGGATGCCCATGGCCTTGAGTGCGGAAATGCGCTGATCCACTTCCGCCGCCATATTGGTCAGGTGCTTTTCCTGACCATCCTGGCAGGCCACCGGATGGGCATAGCCGCCGACACGGACCGTGACCTGCGCCATTAGCGAGCCTCGTCCAGGTTAGCGCGCAGCTTGGCGATGGTGGCATCAAGCCGGGTAGCGAGGGCAGCAACAGCGGCCTTCGGCACCATATCGCCTTCAACGGGTGGGGCGGCAGCACGGCGGGCTTCCACAGCGCGATCAAGACGTTCCAGCGCTGCTTCCAGCCGGATCATCGCCGCACCCATTGTGTCAGCTTGCTGCTCGCTCATGCTTTTCCAAATGCCTTGGCGCCGAAGGTTCTTGCGGCTAAGTAATTACTGAAATGCTTGGCATGCAAAGGCCTCTGGGTCAATGGTAAAGGCGTTTCTGAAGCTACCGGCGGTGGTGGTGCATGGGCGCGGGCAGGCCGAATGGGCGCTGCGTGTCGCGGCCGGGCGGCCCGTGCTGTTGCTCTCGGCGCCCGGGGCGGCGCTGAATGCCGGGCCGGGCTGGTTCAAATCCGTGCTGGACCAGGCGGCGGCTGAGCATCTCGGCGCGACCTTTACCGCCGCGCTGGATTGTGCCGCCGCCCCGGGGTGCGCGCTGGCGGCCTTGCGGGTCGGGTTCAAGCTGGTGGTATTCGATCTGGCGCATCCCGCCGCCGCAAGCGTGCTGGGCGCCGCCGCCGAAGCGGGGGCTGAGGTTTTGGGCACAAGGCCGACGGCGCTCGATCTCGGCACGCTCGATCCGCGCCGGCGGGATGATGAAAGGCGCATTGCCGCGCTTTTCGCCACAGTGCCGCCACAGGATCAGCCGAGATAACGCCCCCGTGACAGGCAATGCCGGCTGGGCTACGCCCCGCTGGCCTTTGAGCAACGAAAAGGAACCCAAGATGAAGCTGACGCGCCGCGTGAAGGAAATCCTCTCCTGGTATGAAAGCGATACACCCGGCACCAAGGCGAATCTCGCCCGCATCCTGATGGAAGGGAAGCTGGGCGGCACGGGGCGCATGGTGATCCTGCCGGTGGATCAGGGGTTTGAACACGGCCCGGCGCGGTCCTTCGCACCGAATCCAGCGGCTTATGATCCGCATTATCATTTCGAATTGGCGATTGAAGCGGGCCTCAATGCCTATGCTGCGCCGCTTGGCATGATTGAAGCTGGTGCCGCCACTTTCGCGGGTTCCATCCCGACCATCCTGAAAGTCAATTCATCCAATAGCCTTTCCACCACCAAGGACCAGGCCGTGACGGCAAGCGTCGCCGATGCGCTCCGCCTTGGGTGTTCGGCGATTGGCTTCACCATCTACCCGTCTTCCGAATACCAGTTTGAGATGATGGAAGAACTCCGCGAATTGGCGGAAGAAGCCAAGGCAGCAGGGCTTGCCGTGGTGGTCTGGTCCTATCCGCGCGGGCCGATGCTGGACAAGAACGGCGAAACCGCCTTCGACATTTGCGCCTATGCCGCCCATATGGCCGCGCTGATGGGGGCGCATATCATCAAGGTGAAGCCGCCCACCGATGTGCTCAGCCTGGATGCCGCGAAGAAGGTTTATATCGAGCGCAAGATTGATGGCAGCGATCTGGCCAAGCGCATCAGCCATGTGGTGCAGGCCTGCTTCAATGGGCGGCGCCTGGTGGTGTTCTCGGGCGGTGAGGCCAAGGGCACGGATGCGTTGCTTGCCGAAGTGCGCGCCATTCATGCCGGTGGCGGCAATGGGTCCATCGTTGGCCGCAACGCCTTCCAGCGCCCGAAGGATGAGGCGCTGAAGCTGCTCGGCCAGATGATCGACGTCTATAAGGGCAAGGCCTGAGGCCTGCCCGCCGGGTGGTGCGCGCCGCCCGGCTTGACCCGCAGCGCGATGCGGGCGGAAATGGCCGCGTGACAAGGCGGCTTTTGAATGACAGATGATTTTAGCGCGACGGGCTTGGATTTCACCCTGCCCGTGGCAACGCGTGGTTATCGCTGGTGGTATCTGGATGCGCTTTCCGATGATGGTGCGCATGGCATTACCATTATCGCCTTTCTGGGCACGGTATTTTCCCCCTGGTATGCCTTTGCGCGGCGTGGTGGCGGCGGCGATCCGCTGAACCATTGCTGCATGCATGTGGCGCTTTACGGCAAGCCGGCGCGCTGGGCGATGACGGATCGCCCACGAGCTGCGCTCAATCGTGGTGCTGATTTTCTGCAAATCGGGCCAAGTGCCATGCGCTGGGATGGCAGCAAATTGGTGGTTGATCTTGCGGAAGTCACCGCCCCGGTCCCAGGCAAGCTGCGCGGGCGTGTGACGCTTTATCCTGAGGCGCTGTCGCATCGTGCGTTTCGCTTGGATGGCGCGGGGCGGCACCATTGGCAGCCCATTGCACCGCGTTCGCGCGTGGAGGTTGCTTTCGACAATCCCGCGCTGCGTTGGTCCGGCTTTTCGTATTTCGACACCAATACGGGTATCGCGCCGCTGGAAGAGGATTTCCTGTTCTGGGATTGGTGCCGCGCGCCCATGCCGGAAGCCACCGCGATTTTGTATAATGCATCACGCCGGGATGGTTCAGCGCAATCACTCGCGCTGCAGGTGAACCGCGCCGGCGAGGTTGCCGATATGCCGATCCCCCCGCAGGCCATGATGCCGCCTGGGCTTTGGCGCGTGGCGCGTCCAACTCGGTCTGAGGATGGCAAGGCAGAGCTGGTGCGCGCCTTAGTGGATGCGCCCTTTTATACGCGATCCGAAATTCGCACGCGGCTTTTGGGGCAGAATGCCATTGCGGTGCATGAAAGCCTGGCCTTGAACCGGTTTGATAATCTGGCGGTGCAGGCGTTGATGCTGCCCTTCAGGGTGCCGCGGGCGCGCGGCTAGAGTGTTTGTTTGATCGCATTTTCCGAGCCGCCAAGTGAAGACACTTGGCTTGAAAATGCTCGTTTGATCGCATTTTCCGAGCCGCCAAGTGAAGACACTTGGCTTGAAAATGCTTGTTTGATCGCATTTTCCGAGCCGCCAAGTGAAGACACTTGGCTTGAAAATGCTTGTTTGATCGCATTTTCCGAGCCGCCAAGTGAAGACACTTGGCTTGAAAATGCTCTAATCATACCAACCAACATCAAGCGTCGCGACTTCCCCAAAGGTCGCGCCGCGCGCCATGGCCATGCGGATGATGGGCCATGACGTTGCGGTCATGGTGAGGAATGGCATGGGGTCGCGCCTGTCCCAGGTGACATCGCGCGTTGAGAACAATTGGCGTAGATTGTCGCGAAACGGGCCGCGCCGGAATAGCGATATCTGGGTTTCCGTCAGCGCGGAATAGAATTGCTGCAGGCGTGATTCGGGCCGGTATCGAGGGATGAAACCAGGCTCCAGCACGGCGCGCGCAATATCGGCGCGTTCCCAGAAATGCAAACCGCTCGTCGTGCGCGGATTGCATTCAATACCCCAAGGCTGACCGGCCTCATCCACCATAACGTCGAAGGCGATGAAGCCTGTCCAATTTGCGGCGGCGATGAAACGCGTGATCCAATCGGCAATCGCTGGATGTTCCACCCGTTCAAAAGCGACCGCGACCGAGCCCGATTTCTGTGCCGCGCGGTAGATGACGGTGGATGAGACGCGCCCGTCATGCGCGATGGAACAGGAACTATGTTCCGCGCCGATCACGCAGCGCTGCACAATGGTGGGGATGGCGGGATCAGGCGCGGGCAAGGTGGCCCCGGCGGGCAGAAGGCGCACACCACGACCGGAACAGGAATGCACTGGCTTGATCACCACCGGGCCGGATTGCGCGAGGGCCTCGGCAGCAGGATCGCCAAGCGCATGCGTTTCCGGCACTACCAAACCCCAAGCGGCGGTCTGTTGCGCGAAGCCGTGCTTATTGTGCAGGCGGAGCAAAATCTCGGGCGGCATGGTGAAAAGCCGCGTGCTGGCGGGCAGGTTTTCGCGCAGGAAAGCGACATGCATGGTTTCTTCCGAAACCGGCAGGACAAGATCAATCTTCTCATCGGCAATGATGCGCCGCAAATCAGCCAGATAGGCTTGCTTGTCTTCCGCCGGTGCTGTCACCTGATGGCTTTGCGCCACGGCGCGGGAAGCGCCCGCCAGATGACGCTTGAAGGGTTCCGCCACCGCCACACGCCAGCCGAGATCAGCAAAGCCACGCGCCACATCCAGCGCCTTGGGCAGGCGCCCGAGCGTCAGCAGCAGATTGCCTGTCATGCCACGCGGGTGACGCGACACATCACCTGCCGCGCCGGGCGCGTGGTGAGCCGCGCCGCAGGGCGCACATCACCAGGCGCTTCAATATGGAAATCAAATTGCCGAAACAGCCGTGCAATCAGCAGCACCGCTTCCACCTGCGCAAAAGCGGCACCCGCGCAAACCCGCGGACCAATGCCGAAGGGGATATAGGCGCCGGCAGTCATTTCTGCTTCGCGTTCCGGCAGGAAACGATCAGGGTCGAATAGATGCGGATCGCGCCAATAGGCCTGGTGGCGATGCAGCACCCAGGGCGCCACCATGATCAGCGCGCCCTTCTTCACCGGATAATCGCCGATGCGTGTTGCCTCATTCGCGACACGCGGCAGGAAGGTGATGGGCGGATAAAGCCGGAGCGTTTCGCGAAACACGTTGCGTATGAATGGAAGTTTGCGCGTATGTTCGAATAGGATGGGGCCCGGACCGACAACCTCGTCAATTTCCGCGCGCAGCCGTGCGACCAAGGCGGGTTGCGTCGCGAGCAGATAGAACACCCATGTCAGCGCGCTGGCGCTGGTTTCATGACCGGCGAGGAACAGCACGCCGAGTTGGTCAATCAGCTCCTCACGCGTGAAGGCTTTGCCTTCCACATCATGCGCGGCGATGATGGCGCTCGCGATATCATCAAAACTAGACGCGCCATCCCCCAGATGCGTATCGAGCAATTCGCCAAGATAAGCGCGAATAAGGTTGCACGCCTTCAACACGCTTTCCTTTTGCGGAATCCGCTTCCAGGCGCGGTCAAAAATCAGCCGGCGAATTTCCACCTGCGCGACGCTATGTTCGAATTCGGTGAAGGCATCAAAAACCTCATGCGCAACACGCGTTTCCAAGCCCGTTGAAAATACCGTGCGGCAGATAATGTCCGCCGTCATGTGGCTCATCATCAGGTCGAGTGAAAAGCGCGTGTCATGCGCGGCATGATCAGTGAGCGTTGCCTCTGCTGCCGCCGAGCCGGCTTCCATGGCGGGAAAGGCGCGGTTGACGCGCATCATCGTCAAGGCCGGGTCAATCATGGCCCGTTGGCGCCGCCACGTAGCGCCGGAGGAGACAAAGATCGAATCGCCAATCAGCGGGTCCAGCGCATGCACCATCAGATCGCTTTTGGGCAGAATACCCTTGGGATCGGTCAGCACTTCGCGTACCAGATCGGGGCGATTGACGATAATGGTGGACCGGCGCGAATAGCCGAGCGGCCCGATTGGCATGCGATAAGCCTCGGCCGGCAGAAGCGAAAGCAAATCGCCATCGCCCCTGATCATGCAACGCATCAGCGCGATCAGCGCGGGCAGAGGTTCCGACCGCGGCGGCGCAAAGGCGCGGAAAGCCGGCACGTGATTCACAGCGCCCTACCCGGCCTTATGCCCAGGCAAGGACGGGCAAAGGGGGTAAGCGATCCTTGACCTGCCATGGCTGATTTCCATGCTTTACATTAGTGCATGTCAAGTGCGATTGTCACTCGAAAGCCGGGGAGGCTCGGATGGTCCTGTTCCTGTTCCATGCGCTGGTCGCCGCCCATATCGTGACGGGCAGCATTGGCGCCATCGCTTTCTGGGTGCCCGTGATCGGGCGGAAGGGCGGCGCCAATCATGCGCGCTGGGGCAAGGTTTTCACCTTCGCGCTGCTGATCACCGGCTGTCTGGCAATGGTCATGAGTCTGCTGACGCTGGCCGCACCCATCGAGACTCATCCGCATCTGGAAGGCCGTTTTGATGAGGCTTTCATCCGCGGCATTTTCGGCTGGATGATGCTGATGACCGGGCTGCTGACGGTGAACCTTGCCTGGTATGGCTGGCTTTCCATTCGCAACAAGCGCCGACATGAATTGAACCGCTCGCGGCTCAATCTGTTTTTGCAATATGCGCTGATTCCCGCATCGCTGAATTGCGCCTGGCAGGGCTGGATGATTGGCCAACCGCTGATGATCGGCATTTGCATGGTGGGGCTGGCGACGGCGGGGACGAATCTCTGGTTCATCCTGGCGCGCGAACCGGGGCCGGGTTCCTGGATCAAGGAACATATCAAGGCTTTGGTGGGCGCGGGTATTTCGGTCTACACCGCCTTCATGGCGTTTGGGTCGGTGAGGATTTTTCCTGAATTGGCGCTCAATCCCTTCATGTGGGCAGTACCGCTGGTGGTGGGGGTTTCGCTGATCATCTGGCATCGCCGCGTGGTGGATCGGCAATTCGCCGGGCGTGGTCGGCGACTGAGCGCTGCAACGTAGCATGGTTGCGCCCCGCGTTGTTGTGATTGGCGCCGGCATGGGCGGCTTGGCGGCCGCGACTGACCTTGCGCGGCGTGGTGCGGCGGTGACGGTATTGGAACGCGCAGTGACCCCCGGTGGCAAGATGCGTGAGGTGATGGTGGATGGTAGCCCGATTGATGGCGGGCCGACGGTCTTCACCATGCGCTGGATTTTTGAGGGGCTATTCGCGGATGCCGGCGCCTCCCTGGACGCCGCGTTGAGTTTGCATAAGGCCGATATATTGGCGCGGCATGCCTGGCGCGCTGGTGGCAGGCTTGATCTATTCGCGGATATCGGACGTTCCGCTGATGCCATCGGCGAATTTGCGGGGGCGGCCGAAGCACGCGGCTATCGCGCCTTTTGCGCCCGCAGCGCTGATATTTTCCGCACGCTACGCGGTTCCTTCATTGCCGCCGAACGTCCCTCCCCGCTTGATTTGGTCAAGCGCGTTGGCATTACCAATATCGCGGCGCTGATCCGCACCGCGCCGATGAAGACGCTGTGGGATGCCTTGGGCGAGCATTTTCGTGATCCGCGCTTACGCCAATTGTTTGGACGTTATGCGACCTATTGCGGCTGCTCCCCATGGTTAGCGCCGGCCACGCTGATGCTGGTTGCGCATGTCGAACAGGATGGCGTGTGGTTCGTGAAGGGCGGCATGCGGCGCGTGGCGGATGCCATTCAACGCTTGGCGGAGGCCAAGGGCGCTGAGTTTCGCTTTGGAGTACAGGTCGCGGAAATACGTACCCGCAACGCTCAGGTTTGCGGTGTGCGCTTGGCGAATGGCGAGGAAATCACCGCCGATGCGGTGGTGTTCAACGGCGATGTGGCCGCGCTGGCGCAGGGGATGTTGGGGCAGGCGCCTCGTAGTGCGGCGGAGGATACACCACGCGCCGCGCGTTCACTCTCCGCCGTGACCTGGTGCGTGAAGGCGCCGACCGCCGGCTTTCCGCTGGTACATCACAATGTGTTCTTCGCCGAGGATTACGCGGCAGAGTTTGAAGCGATTTTCCGCCGACGCGATATCACCGCCACCCCCACAGTCTATATATGCGCACAGGATCGCGAAGACGGGCCGGGGCCGGCAGCGGGCACTTCAGAACGGATGCTGGTGCTGATCAATGCGCCACCCGATGGTGATCGGCGTGGCTATTCGCCTGATGAAATCACGGAACTTGGCGAACGAGGCTTTGGCCTATTGCAGGCTTGTGGCTTGGACGTGACGCGCCACGAAGGCGCCGAAGTGGTCACCACGCCGGAGGGTTTCGCGCAGCTTTTTCCGGGCTCAGGCGGCGCGCTGTATGGCCGCGCGAGCCACGGCACCACCGGTACCTTTGCGCGCCCTGGCGCGGTCACGCGTTTGCAAGGACTTTATCTGGCCGGAGGTTCTGTGCATCCCGGCCCCGGCATTCCAATGGCAGCGATGTCCGGCCGTATTGCCGCGGCGCGGCTTTTGGAAGATTGGGTCGGCACGCGTGGCGCTATTCGAATTGGTGCGATGCGCGCTTAATTGCGCGTGAGCGAATCACCATGCGGCACAAGCTGATCGAGTACCTTGGCGGATGAAATCACGCCCGGCACGCCAGCGCCCGGATGCGTGCCCGCACCAACCAAATAAAGCCCCTGCACTTCTTCGCTGACATTATGTGGGCGGAACCAGGCGCTTTGGAAAAGCTGCGGCTCCAACGCAAAGGCCGCACCATTCACTGATAGCAACCGATCCTGAAAATCCTGCGGCGTGATCATGCGGGATGTGACCAGTGCCTCACCAAGCCCAGGCAACACGGTTTCTTCCAGGCGCTTTTCAATCGCCTTACGATAGGGTTCCGCATGCTTGGCCCAATCCACCTTGCTGCCAAGATGCGGCACGGGCGCCAGCACGTAAAAGGCATCACAGCCTGGTGGGGCGAGTGATGCATCTGTCGCAGTCGGGCGATGGAGATAAAGGCTGAAATCCTCGGCCAAGTGTTTCCGCGTAAAAATATCGTGCAGCAATTCCTGGTAGCGTGGCCCGAGCACCATGGTGTGATGATAAATATCATCATACCGGCGCTTGGTACCGAAATACCAAACAAAAAGGCTCATGGAATAACGCGCGCGGGCGATTTTGCGGTCTGTCCAACGCCGTCGCGGATGATCCTGCAATAGCTTGCTGTAAGTCCAGGCGACGTCCGCATTGGAAACCACGATATCAGCGGCAAGCCTTTCGCCATCAGCCAATTCAACGCCGGTTGCGCGGCCGCCTTCAGTGATGATGCGCTTCACCTCGGCACTATAGCGAATGCTACCACCAAGCCTTGTTGCGAGATCAAGAATACCCTGCACCAGCGCACCCATGCCGCCCATGGCGTAATGCACGCCATGCAGCCGTTCCAGATGTGCGATCAGGCAGTAATAGGCCGTAGTGGTCATCGGATTCCCGCCAATCAGCAGCGGGTGGAAACTAAAGGCAACGCGCAGCTTGTCGCTGGTGAAGTAATCACAGACGCGGCTATAGACGGTGCGATAGCCCTTAAGCCGGATCAAATCCGGCGCGGCACTGATCAGGCTTGCAAGACTATGAAAGGGTTTATCGGCCAGTTCGGCGAAGGCCACGCGAAAGATGCGCTCACTCTCCAGAATGAAGCGTTCAAATCCGGCACTGTCTTGCGGCGCGATACGCGCGACTTCGGCGCGCGTGACATCAAGGTCAGCCGAGCAACGCATGACGTCGCCATCATCAAAGCGGATCAGGTAGAAGGGATCCATCGCGCGCAGATCAATATCCTGCGCAAGCTCACGGCCAGCGAGCGACCAAAGCTCTTCCAGCAAATAAGGCGCTGTGATGATGGTCGGCCCGGCATCGAAGGTGAAGCCATCCTGACGGAAGACATAAGCGCGCCCGCCAGGTGCATCAAGCTTTTCAAGGATCGTTACACGCCAACCGCGCGCACCAAGCCGCACCGCCGCAGCAAGCCCGCCAAAGCCAGAGCCAATCACAATGGCATGCGGGCGCTGATCCTGCGCCTTCAAATCATTCGGCATGAAACACCACTGCTGATAGCCAGAAAAGGAAAGCCCCCGCGCAAGACGCGGAGGCCCCAAAGCTTAGTCATGCAAGGAAGGGCGGGATCAGTCATCCCGCCCCAACCTATTATCGCGGTGTGGCATCGGCTGAACGCAGCGGGCCTTGATTGACCTGCTTCAATTCAGGGAAGTCACGCAGCATCGGCGCACCATTAAGTGGGCGATTGAGGCCCTGGTGGCAGGTCGTACAATTCGCCTTCAGCGGATCACCCAACGCCCCAAGCCGCGGGCCGTGCGGGCCGTCCGCCGGACCATTCGGGTTTTGCACCCAGAGCGGCTTCAGCGGTTCGATATAAGATACGTTGATGTCCCGCACCATGCGGATTCCATACCACGCAGTCGTCCGTGCTGGCGGGCTTTGCGCCCATTCGGCAAAGGAACGACTGTTATGGCAATAGGTGCAATTCACCCCGATTGAATTGGACATATGCATCATCAAGGCATAGGTCCATTCGGTTGACATGGTGTTTTGACTATTCCGACCTGGCAGCGAGGTTGTGCTGATATTGCGGATCTGCTGATCACCCAAAAGGAAGGGCGTAAATGGATCGGACGGTAGCGAAGATAACCCAACGGAGGCCGCAGGATGATTCTGCCCACGCGGCGCTTGCAGACCAGCACGGCTATTCGGTTCAGTTGACCAAACCATGGTCGGCACTGCATTACCGCGGTGGCAGGTATAGCAGGTGACACCGGTCTGGCCGACATGGGTCGCCCATTCCGAATTGATCTTGTGCGTCATCTGCAACATGCGCCGGGCGACGACCTTGGTGTAAACTTCGTCAGACGCCATGTTCTCAACATTGTGGCAGTAACCACAACCCTGATTGGGCGCGATCCATTCCGTCATGGCGAGCATGATGCGGTTGAACTGCGCTTCACTCAGGTCGCGTAATACCTGCACATTCTCATAGACCTCATGCGCCTTCGGGCCTGTCGTGTCAGCGGCTTCGGATGCCTCCGGTGCCTGATTGGCTGCGAGCAAAGCAGGCAGGGTGCGCGGGTTTTCCACCTCACCCATCGAAAGGCCGCGGAAGCCACCCTGCGTTGACAGCACTGGCGGGCGTTCGAAGGTGGTGACGAAGATCACCCCGCCAAGCAGCGCCACCACAAAGGCAGCGATGCTGAGTGAAAACCTGCTCATCGCGGTGCTCCTTGTACGATGGAGGGATCAACGGCCGGTGTCCAAGGCATTACATAGGCCGGCGCGAAGTGCCGATCCACCGCCCAAAGATACCAATTGTCCACAACAGTTCCGGTCAGAAGAATGCCGATCCCGCCCGTGACAGGGCAAAGGAAGGCAAACCACCACGCCCAGCGGTGGATGCTCTCAAACGTGGCGTTGAAGCCCATGGTCCAGCGCCAGAACAAACCACCGCGTTCCGCCGCCGTGCCACGATCCAAAGTCTGTTCGATTTCGCGTTCACCACCATAGCGCCCAAGCGCCAGGATGGTTGCGGCGTGCATCGCAAACAGCAGCACCGCGCCATAAAGGAACACAATGGAAAGCGCGTGGAACGGGTTGTAGAACAGATTGCCGTAGCGGATCGAAAACGCCGCGGTCCAATCTAGATGCGGGAAGATGCCGAAGGGTACGGCTTCGCTCCAGCTACCCATGGCAAGCGGGCGGATAAAGCCCAGCACCAGGTAAAGCCAGATGGCACCTGCAAAGGCCCAAGCCACATGCGTGCCCATGCCAAGCTGGCGTGCGCGGCGATAGGTACGCACCCACCAGAGCAAGATGGAGAGTGTCAGGAAGAAGCCTGCCACCACCCACCAGCCACCCTTGTTCAGCGGTGGAATGCGCATGCCATATTCGGGCGGCGGCGGTTCAAGCGCCAACCAAAAAAGCTGACGGATGAATTCACTGACATTCCAATTTACCGAGGCCAGCATATTGAGCCCGATGATCTCAAAGGCGATGAAGCCAAAGAGCAGCGAGAGAATGCCAAGATAGCCCAGATAGATCGGACCGATCTGTGCATCACCAAGACGACCAAAGAGATGCACCTCACGCGGCGTGCCTTCGCGTGGTGAATTATCCGCAGGCAGCGGCACACCAGGGTAAGGTGCGGGTCCGCGCACCTGAATCCGGGTGAAGATATTCTGATATTCGGCCATGGGATTTTTCCCTCCCTCGCCTAGCGCCAAATCGGCAGGTTAAGCCACCAGCCCCACCATTCGGGCCAGCCGCGCGTCCAGAAAGGACCACTGATCACGATGCAGATCGCACTCCAGAAACCGGCTGACAGCGCCAGGAAAAGACCAAGCCGGTGAATACCAAGCGTGCCGATCGAATAGCCGATGAAGTCACGGAAGAAGGTATTCTCATGCTCTGGGGTCTTGACCGGTTCACCTTCCGGCGGATTGAGCGCCGAGAGAACCAATGCACCATGCAGCGACAGCGCCAATACCGTGGTGAAGAAGAAGGTCACCGCGATCATATGCGCTGGATTGTAGTGGAAATGCAGATATTGATAGCCGACATTGGACACCCAATCGAGGTGACTCCAAATGCCGTAGGGAAAGCCATGTCCCCATGCGCCCATCAGCACCGGCCGGATCACGACTAGCGTGATATACGCAAAAACCGCGACGCCGAAGGCGATAGGGATATGATATCCCATGCCAAGCTTGCGCGAGATTTCTGCCTGCCGCAGCGCCCAGGACACAAAGGCGCCAATCGCACAGATGGTGATCATCTGCCACAACCCGCCTTCGCGCATTGGCGCAAGGCGCAGACCATATTTCAGATCCGGCGGCGCAATATTGATCAGCCAGGGATTCCATGTCCCGCCAATCGCCGCGCCGTAGAGGATCAGGGCGGTTCCGACAAAGCTGAAAAACGCAGCTGTCACGCCAAAGAACCCAACATAGAAAGGCCCTATCCAGAAATCGAACAGGTCGCCCCCTATCAGGGTTCCGCCGCGGACGCGGTATTTCCGCTCAAAACTTAACATCGCCATCGCTTGATGCTCCTCTCCCGACGGGGGGCTATGCCCGCCTGGCGGTCTCTCATGATGTTTTGTGCGGGTGAGGCAGTTTCAGCTGCCTCGCCCAATTCGCTGAAGCGCGGCCGAAGCCGCGCCCCGTGCTTAACCACCCAGCTTCGCGCCAGGGGTGTAGGTTGGCGACGTCGCGCACCAACCAAGATGATCGCAGTAGCG
>Ga0172376_10003642_pt1 | contig 18085 bp, 16 predicted proteins | sample Lak35m_FD_121114 | JGI IMG/M metagenome (GOLD analysis project Ga0172376, IMG submission 121114) | Freshwater microbial communities from Kabuno Bay, South-Kivu, Congo - kab_092012_35m | ecosystem: Environmental > Aquatic > Freshwater > Lake | place: Democratic Republic of the Congo: South-Kivu... | reverse complement strand
TATTACAATACACAAAGGATTCATACCAGTATCAAGAATATTCCAGTAAAATTCTATCAGGCATATATTCTACACACTAAAAAAGAAGAGAAAAAGGTGTCTTAAATTGTTGGAGGTTGACAATATCAAAAGTTGATTCATCTAATAAAGCTAATTTTTCCAAAGCCTTAAAAGTAATTTTGTGATAATCCAGCATTTGCCAGTTTTCAGTTGGATTTTTTTTTAGTTTCGCAACAATTTCATTGTTTTTTGCAAAGTCTTTTTGAATTAAAGCTAAGTAATAAAACTCACTATCACGAAGCAAAACAGATAAATAATTCATTTCTTTTTGCCTCAAAACTTCCCTATTTATAGCATTATAAAGATTTTTGGCATTTCCAAGTTCTTGTGATTTTTTGAATTTATCAATACATAAATTAGTATAATCGACAAAATATTTTACAGCATCTGAAGATAAATTCTCAACCTGTTCTTCAGTTAAAATATTATTTGAATTATATTTTTTATAATTTTTTTTAGTTAAAAATGTAAGATTTTTCTTGTAGTCCAGTTGTTCCATACCGCCAACATTTCCATAATTTTTGATTTGATTTTTATCTGTAACCAAAACTCCACTAAATTTAATGTATTTCAAAACCCTTTTAGCAAATTTAAATTTTTTTAATTTTGAAGATTCCTCAGATCCAGTATCAAATTTCTCACCCTTACTTGACCTTTGAAACAAATCTAAAACTTTTTTATCATTCAGTAGTTTTAGACTTTCAATATTTTCTTTTAACTTTTCATCTAAATTTTTTAATATATCAAATTTCTGTTCGTTTATAGCTGATAATTCGGTCGTTAAAGTTTTTATAGCTTGTTCAAGTTCCAAAACTTTTTGATACTCTTTTTTTATTTGTGCGGGATTTTTATTCACTGCTCTGCTATTTAGTGAGGTTTGGATTATTTCTTTTTTTGCTTCTTCATTTATTTTTTCATCTAATATTTTTAAGTGATTTTCTAGTTTTGCAAATTCTAATTTGATAATTTCCAGCTTGCTCAAAACTTTTTCTGTTTTACCCCATTTTGTTTCAACTTGCAGATTTTCAGGTTTTTGATTTTTTGATATAAAACCTAAAATTTCTACCAAATCATTAAGGTTAGACAAAAAAGCTCGCCAATTTGCATAAAATTGTACATTTCCAGAGTACAAATGAATTGTATTATGATTATTTTTGTAAACTAATTCTTGTTTAATTTTTTCTCCATAAAATTTGATTTTATCAGTTAGCTGAGTTAATCTAGTAGTTACGAAATAGCACTTTTCATCCTTTGCCATTTTGCAAATTAAGTCCAAACTATTTAAATCTGTAAATTTAACTGAAGCGGGATAAAGATCGCCTGTGTCCGTGTTTTTTACCTGTATTTTTGTAATTTTTTTAAGCTTGTGAAATAATTGTCTGTCACTTTTTTCAACCAACTGCTTTTGTATCTTCAAAGCTTTTAATAAAAGATTATTTTTTTCCAAATTAACAATCAAATCTTCAGTAAAACCAACTACTTTACTACCAAATTCTAACAAAACTTGCTCGCTGTCTTCAACTTGAATTGATTTTTTTTCTGGAAAATACTTTTCTTTTATTTTACTTTGACTCTTAACAAAATTAACACCTTGGTGTTCTTGAACTGTTTTTAGTTCAAAAGTAATCGTCTTCACCACCTCATACAAATTCTCAAAATCACCATTCATAAAAATAAAATTGTATTAAAAAATAAAACAAAAAAGCTTTGGTTACAAATATTACTGTGTCAAATACCTTTATTTTAAGGGAATTTATAATAAATTCTTGACGAAGACCGTAAACCCTTTTAGTAATTAGTCGCTTGCTTGTTTTCGCCAAACGGTGGGCCACTTTACAGCTAAACAATCACTATTTAAGTGGAAATTATGGTGTGTTTATTTAACTAAGTCCAAAACCTAAGTGTGTATTTTTTGTTTTAACGTAATTTAGGGAAGAAGTCGCTGTTTAATTTTTCGCAGTATGTATCTTTTTCCCTTTTTTATGTACTTTTTGCCGTTAATAAACGTACAAAATTTCTACTTTTGTAGATATTGTAAATAAGTTCCCTAGCCGTGTCGTTAATAAACGTACAAAATTTCTACTTTTGTAGATTCAGGATCTTTTAACAATCTTCTAGCCCTAGTTAATAAACGTACAAAATTTCTACTTTTGTAGATTTAATATGACCTTTTTAAACATTTATAGTTAATAAACGTACAAAATTTCTACTTTTGTAGATAATGAGGACGAAAAGCAAGAAATGCTCGTTAATAAACGTACAAAATTTCTACTTTTGTAGATACTTTATCTACGTTGCCCTTTGTATCTGTTAATAAACGTACAAAATTTCTACTTTTGTAGATTTTGTTAGTGGTTCGTTATAATATAAAGTTAATAAACGTACAAAATTTCTACTTTTGTAGATATTATTCCGTTATTATTCATTGAATAAGGTTAATAAACGTACAAAATTTCTACTTTTGTAGATTAATCGCCTCAATTGGGCTTTCCGCTAGTTAATAAACGTACAAAATTTCTACTTTTGTAGATGCTTTCCAAATGCCCGATCAAGCATGCTGTTAATAAACGTACAAAATTTCTACTTTTGTAGATTAGACTGATTGAATCGTATGCCTCAGAGGTTAATAAACGTACAAAATTTCTCTAATTTACGTAGAAAACTTTAGTTTTCTGGTTTCCGATAGGAAGCTTTTACGATAGTAAAAAGAGTAAATTACCTGACTTTTGTAGATTTCCAAACTCGAAGGTCGGTTTCCGGTTTTTCTACGAATAAATTTTTTCACTCCCAAATAGGCACTAAACTACAATTTAGGCATTTACATCTGTAACCGCATATATTTTAGCTATATCATGAGCTTCTTTCAATTCCTCTTCCTCTAGCCAAAACAAAAAATTGATCATGTGTTCAACACTAAAAGTGTAATCAATATTTTCTAGTCCTTTACAAATATCGCCATAAATACCTTTTATCTTCTCAATAATTGACTTATCATTAATAAACTCAGAAAATCTTAATTTAGGTGTGGTTATAAGGTCAAAGACACTTTTTAAAGACTCTAATTTATCGGCTTCTATTTTAGTTTTCGTTCTTCTAAATATTTTAGGATTTAAATCTTTTTTAGCAATTATTTCCATTGCTTTTTTATTCAATAAGAACATGTAATAAGCAATCCTTAAAGTTAATATTTTTTCGGTATCGTTTGCAAAAACCACTATACCTTGAGTGTTTTCCCCTGCAAATGTATCAACAAATGAAGCTAAATAACTGTACATCATGGCCATTATCCTTGGCTTATAATATTTCTCACCATTTTGTTCACAACGTATTTTTATAGGCACTTCAACAAATTTAATTGGTTTTGAATCAACTTTTGTTAGTGATTTATAATTTTGAATCAGATTACTAAAAGTAGGTGGTTGAATATTTTCTAGGTTGTTTTGGCTGGTATCAGTCTGGCTAATTGTTGGCAAAGCTTCTGGGTTCAAACTTAAAAACCATTTTAAAGCGATGTTTACGATAGCTGAAATTTTTAATTTTTCAACACGAGTTTTTTTGTTGTATTCATCGATAAAGTCATAAAGCCCGTAACAATTTTTATCATCGTATCTCTTTTGAAAGTTTAATTGGATTGAGTGTTTAGTATCACTGGCTACTGGATTATAATGTTTTTTATAGAGTTGGCGAAGCGCAGTGAAAAGAGCGGCATCATCCATTTGGCCAATATAATTGGTAAAAACAATTAATATATAGACACTAAAATTGGAAAGACTCTGGTTTTCTATTTGATGTTTTTCGATCAGGTTCTGTAGCTCAATCTTTGTGGTGCCGTGTATGAAAATATTTCTTTTATCAGGCTTTTGAATCATAAATACACCATCATCAGATACTATCTAGCATAATAAATCAAAAATCAATTGACTCGACAACTACAAACTAATTGCTGGGCCGGAGGTGCTGCTGGATTGTGATCCTGGGTCTGGAGCAGGGGTGCTAGAAGTTGGGTTTTGACAAGCGGCGGCAATATAGCCTTTGGTTAGATCTTCCTTGGTAGCACCATTAGCGTTAAAGGTTTTGATAGTTGTAGCTTTTAGTGGTTTTAGCTCTGTATTTTGAGCAAAAGAATCTAGTCTTGCTTTTTCAGTTTTACTAGTAGTCATCTTGATAGGGTCATTACAGGCTACTAATTCGGCAAAATCGGCAACTCCATCTCTGTCACTATCCTTTAATCGAGGACTGGTTAAATAAATAAAAATTTCGTTTCCATCAGAAATACCATCGGCATCAGTATCATCGTTTTGAGGATCAGTGTCATAGTTATATTCATCAATGTTGGTTAGACCGTCATCATCAGGATCAGCAGAATCGCCACAAATATTTTGATTGATACACACTCCAGTTGCATCTACCCCGTTATTGGAAAACTTTTGACTTAACCATGTGGCTGGAATGGAAGTACTGTTACGGATTTTAGCTAATTGAGCGGGGGTTTGGCTGTTGTCAGTAGCTGATGAAGTAGCTGCCGAAGATACACTAGCGCTGGAAGTACTTGTGCTTGAACTAGAACTACTTGAAGTCGTATTTGCTGTATCGGTTGCGGGAGTTGATCGGTTTCTACTTAAAAAGAATAAAATACCACTAACTGCCATCAAGGCGATTATGGCAAAAATTACCACCCACATCAATAACTTATTGCCCGATTTTTTTTCTATAAAAGTGTTTGTTCCTTCATAACCATAATTGGGATCATTTACAGTCTGTTGATTGTAAAAGGCAGGGTCGGGGCCCGGACTAGTGGAATAACTAGCATTGTTATAGGCATCAGGGCTTTGTTGTTGAGGTCCGTAATAGGCGCCAGTATCGGTTGAAAATCCTTGAGAACTGTATGGATCGGCGGCTAAATTTGGATTATTTGTGTTTAAATTATTTTCAAAATTTTGAGCTGGAGTTGGTTGAACACCAAAATTAGCATTATTTATATCGTTGTATCCAGGATCATAGGCTGCATTTGGATCATAGGCAGGGGCTGCAGATCCATAGTTATTTGGATCGTAAACTGGTGGGGTTTGGGCAAATTGCTGTCCATTTGTGCTGGCAGGATTGTATCCATAATTTGGGTCAAATTGCTGATTTCCATAAGGATTATTTGGGTCTGGCTGGGGATTGCCGCCATTTGTTGGGGGGTTGGTAGTCGAAAAATTACTGTTCGGGTTAAAATTTTGTGCCATAAAATCCTAAATTTTTGTTAGTTAACTTCTTTTATTATAATTTAGTAAAAGTAGCTTGTCAAAATAATAAATTAAAACTACAATAATCCAGATGGCTGAAACAAGCAATACTAGTAAAACTTCGGATTCAACTAAGCTAAAGCAAACCACCTTGGGTTTTGTCGAAGTGGCCGAAATTCGTGATGGAGTCTTGATTTTACGAGATGGCACCATGCGAGCCGTGACTGCTGTATCATCAGCAAATTTTGCCCTAAAAAGTGGTGAAGAGCAACAAATTATCATCAATAATTTCCAAGGGGTATTAAACTCTTTAGAATTTCCAATTCAGATTTTGGTTCAAAGTCGCAAATTAAATTTAGATCCTTACATCGAAAAACTCCGTCAATTGGAGGACAAACAGCAAAATGATTTACTAAGAATCAAGATGCAAGAATACATTGAATATATCAAAGAAATGCTTGATCAAATAAATATCATGAAAAAAGATTTTTATATCGTGGTTGGCTATGAACCTTTGAATGTAAAAATTGGCTTTTTTAGTGGGATTATTCGGGCTTTAAACCCAACCAAAATTATCAAAATGAAACGCGAAGCTTTTTTACGAGATCGAAAATTCTTGATGCAGAGGGCAGAGTCGGTTACCAGTAAATTTGCAGCCCTAGACCTTAAAACTGATTTACTCAGTACCGAGCAACTAATTGCCCTAATGTACAATTCCTACAACCCGGATACCCTGGAATCCGTTAGACTAAAAGACGTGTCTGATATTGATATCGCCGAGTTTTAGTTAGTAAATTGTTTGTTTTTCTTGTTTGTTAAGTGAATTTAAGTGTCTATTGTTTCGCCGCCGGCTTGGTCTGGTTTTACGAAGTCTGAATCTGGTCTTTCATCTAGTGGTATATTAAAATTAGGGTTACGTGTCCTCATAGCATTAAGTTGTGCTGCTATTGATAATTTAGGTAGTTTCTCAGGCTGCACTTGATCAACTTCTGACCCAGCTGCTGCATAATCTTCTGAGACTGATTCTGGTGTTTGTGATTGCATTTCATGTGACATATTGTAATTTTTAAAGTTTATATAAAGAAATGATTATTTATAGTTGATTGTTTTATTTCCCGAATTTTTCCATGACAATTTTTTCAGCTGAAACACCTTCATTTAAAAGTACTTCAACCATTGCCGACACCATGGCTGGATGGCCACAAAGATAGAATTCTTTAGAGTTTAAATCCTTTACAACTTTGGGAATTACGGTAGTTACTCGGCCACCAAAAATGGTATCAGTTTCCGAATTTCCCTGCAAATCTTCGGCTACGTGATAAATCTTAAAATTTGGATATTTTGGGTTAGAGGCTACTACTGGAAAATCTGAATTGTCCAAGTATTTGTAAAAAAAGTTGACGGCAAAACTGTCCGCTAACGTCCAACTGCCAAAAAACAAATCAATTTTAGTAGTTGGGTTTGCCTCCAAAAGTGTTGAAATCATTGGAATAAACGGAGCTAAACCAGTGCCGGTAGCTACAAAAACTTTTTCCAGAGGATTTTCTTTTAGTTTAAAATTTCCAGCCGGGCCAACTCCAGTTAGTTGCCTACCAACTTCAATATGATCAAAATAATTGGAAGCGGTGCCACCAGGTTTGGTGCTAATCATAAAACAAATATACTCTCCAGTTTCCAAATCAGGTAAATCCAGACCAACTTTATAAAAATTAGGGGCTTTTCTACCAACATAACAGACAGAGTAGGACCTATAGACTTTGGGCTCGACTTGGATACTAAAAAATTGCCCAGCAATATAGCCCAGATGAACATCCGAAGCAAAAGCTAAGAAAAATACTTTAGGTATAAGCTGCTCTTTGTGGACTAGTTTAAGGTTAACTTTTGGCATATAGTCTATTTTGGCCGGTGTTTTGGTGGTTGTCAAAAATAATTTTTGTAATCTAATTGAAAATAATGAAAACTTTGCTGATTCATCCCCGAAAAGGCCTATACACATTAACTGCCTGCAATCACTGCGGGTATCAGTTTGATTGTCAAAATTGTGACTGCAAATTGACTACCTACAGAAGTGGTAAAGACTATCTGGAATTGGTTTGTCATCAGTGTCAAAGTTATTACAATTATCCCAACATTTGCCCGAAATGTGGCCATCAAAACATAATTTCCAAATTTGGAGGAATAGACGATTTAGCCGAAAAAATAGGCAAAGATTTGAAACAAAATGTTATCCGTTTAGACCAATTAAACACCGAAGCCAAAATTAAAAAAGCCATAAATACGGAAACTGGAGCCTTTTTGACTACCAAGTCTTTGATCCGTCTATCGATTACCATCAATTTGGGAAAATAATTTTTATTACCGCCGAAAATTTGTTGGCTAGCCCTGATTATTTGGTTTTTGAAGAGCTGATTAAAAATTTGGCCGAGATTTTTTTACAAATAAAACCCGAAACTGAAATAATGTTTGATTTGGGCACAACTACCCACTCATTTTTTAAAGAATTGCAGGGTCTTAGCTTTGATCAAATTCAACCTTGGTTTACTAAACAACTGCAGCAAGAGCTAGTAAATAGGCAAAAATACGGTTTTCCACCCTTTGTTAATTTGTTATTGCTGACAACCCAAGAGAAAACCAAGCAAAATAGTCTGGACAAAATCAAGGCTACCCGGGATTATTTTTTGAAAATAAAAAACCAGCTCGAAGGGATAGAAATTGGTAACATTTACCCAGCTAGAATGCTTAAAAGAAAGGGTTATTTTTCACATCATTTACAGTTAAAGTATCCCAAAAACTACGCCAATTATTTTGAATTTCAAAAGACAGTTTTGAGTTTAGCCCAATTATATCGCTTGCAAGTTAGACTAAATCCCAGGCATACGTTTTAAAAGTTCGTGAGTGGGCATTTACCTATATTTGACAAACTTCATTCAATGTAAACAAATAAGCATTTATATATGGCCGATAATACTAACAGCCAGGGATCAGGATTAAGCTCTTCCACAGACCCGAAATTACATCTAAAAAAGGTAGATCTGGAAAATATCGATTATGAAAAATTAGATCAAGTGAATAAAAAAACAGACGAAAATCCTACATCGTCCGAAAAACCAAATGATAATCAAAGCGAAGAAAAGATGGATCAAAAAGCCTCTGATTCGAATTTTGCAAGCAGTCTTAAAACTCCTCATAAATCAAAGAATAAAAGCCCTTTATTGATTGCTTTAGTTTTTTTGGTTATTGGGGCCTTGTTTTTTGCTGGTTTTTCTTTTGCAAATCAAAATTCTCGAAATAAAAGCACGGCAGCTACTACTAGTTCGTCCCAAAATAACTCAGATTTTACCTTAATCAAGGAGTTTGGAGAGGTGTCCTACAAAGAGGAGAGTGAGTATATTTCTTTAACTACCGATGAAAAAATGTTAGCCAACAATAGCTTTATCAAAGTAGGCGATGGACAAGCTCATGTTCTTTTTGCCAATAACAGTCTATTATCGATCGACTCCAATTCGGAGGTTCAAATAAATTTTAAAAATGGTAATACTGACATCAATCAGCTGGCTGGAAACACCTGGAATCGGGTAAAAAAACTGACTTCCAATGAAAGTTATACCGTAACTACTCCCACTGCTCTAGCTACCGTTCGCGGTACCAAATTTGGGGTGGAACTTGGTAAAGACCCTAAAACTCTAGCCGGTTTTTACACAGTCGAAGGCGCGGTAAATGTCTCCCAAATCGATGAAAACAAGAAAATTTTAACCAATGACGAAGTCACCTCACCCAAGTTTATTGAAATAAAAAAACCAGGTGAATCTGAAGCTATTAATAAAGGAAATCTGTTACCTGAAGAAAATCAAGGACGCTGGTTTTCCAGAAATCGTAAAATTGATAAATTATTTGATGCCAAAGAGGATTTCAAAATTCCTACTTTCCTTAGAAATATACGAGAAAATAAGGATTTACAAAGAATTCTTTTAGAAAGAAAAGGCAACACCAAAAAAGAAAATTGTATAGAATTATTGGATCTAAGTAAAGTAATCAAAAAAGAAGTTGGATTTATTAAAATTGCTAATCCGGCAAATGGGGCGGAATTTAAAACAACTGATACAATTCAATTTAGTACGGATGGTCTGAACCCGTGCACCCAAAAAGCATTTGATGAAAAGGAAGTTAAATGGTATTTAAACGATAAAGCTCTGGAGTTTGCCACAGGGCTATTAGCTGAGCAAAAAAACCTGGAAGCTGGCGAATACAAAGTGACTGTCAAAACCTTGGTAGCCGGTAAGGAATTTACCGACAGTATCACTTTTAAAGTCGTCAATCAAAGCTCTTCCAGTAAAAGTAGTTCCTCAAAAAGGTCTTCTTCATCATCTTCATCTGCAGTTGCTAACTTACCGCCAACCGTGATTATCAACTCACCTGCCAATGGGGCTATTGTAGTTGGTAGTATTTTTGTTAGTAGCCCTCCTAGTCTTTACAAAGGTGCAGTTGCTTTAAGTGTCACTGCAACAGACCCAGAAGATGGGGCTCTGACTGGATCAAAAATCACTTGGACGATGTCGAACGGCTTTGGTAATACCAGTGGCAATGGAAGTAATCTAAATGGATTTTGTTACAGTGATGGTTCTACCAGTGTTCCTTGTACAATCACAGTCACTGCTACCGATTCTAAAGGTTTATCTGCAAGTGCCAGCATTGTGGTAAATGTCGTTCCAAGTTAATTTAGCCAAATTATCTCGATTTTAAAATGAGCTTCTATCAGATACCAGAGTAGCTACTTCCCACAAAACTAACCTTTTGTTAACTCAGCAAGCAAGCTACGGAATATTTTTCTACTAATAAATACTAATTCTATATCAGTTATGGAAGTAAAAGCAAAAAAATTTTCAGCGATCAGAGATTATATATATTTTATTGTTTTTTTAATTGCAATTAGTACCATCCTCTCTGGCCAGGTGTTTGTTGGTTTTAACTATTTTATTTTGGATCGTTTTCAAGGGCAAATCGAGCCACGTTCAGAAATTGTGATCATTGGAATAGACGACGCTAGTTTACAAGGAATTGGGGCTTGGCCGTGGAACCGAGATATTTATGCCACTGCCTTTACAAATCTGGAAAAGCTTGGTCCCAGAGTAGCTGCTTTGGATGTGCTTTTTTTGGAAGAAAGACCTGGAGATAGCCAATTTCAGGAGGTTTTAAATAAGGCTAAATTCAAAACAGTTTTTGGAGCCAAAACAGAAAATGACCGGGTTCTGGAAAGCAGATTTTCTGGAAATAACCAATCTGTTGGTCTAATTGACTTTGCACCTGATAATGATGGCAAAATTAGACGATTAAACTTGAGTAGAAAAGTTGGTGATAACTGCCAAAATAGCTTTGGACTAGAAATTGTCAGTAAATATTTGCTGCTAAAAAATAGCCAAAATTGCCAAGATCAGCTACAACTACGATCTAACACAGTTCCCAACAACTTTGAATTTGTTTACACCGATTCAGAATTCAAAAAATACAGCTTTTTAGACCTTTATCAAGGGAAAATTGAGGCTCAGGCTCTAAAGGATAAGATTGTAATTTTTGGTTCAACCGCCAAGGATCTGCGCTCCAGTTTAAATGATAATTTTACTTCGGTTTTTGGAGGTACTTTAAATGGGGTAGAAATTCACGCCAATGTAGTCAACTCTGTTTTAAATAGCAAATATTTGCAGTATGTCAGCTATCAGCAAGCTATTTTAGGAGTTTGTGTTTTGGCCTTATTTGCTTTTTGGATAAACCGTAAGATTGATAATAATCTTATCGAGCTGAGTGTCTTTTTAGCTCTAATTCTGGCCACAAATATCGCAGGGGTTTTGTTATATAATTATGGCTATAGTTGGTACTTTTTTCAAAGTAATTTGATACTGATTTTTGGTTATTTTTACTTTATCGCTAACAAATATCTGGTGGTAAAAAAAGAGTCCAGATTGGTCGAAAAAGCCTTTAGTAAATATGTTAACAGCGAAGTTTTACGGGAAATAAAAAATAATCCGCAAGCCCTGCAACTGGGTGGTAGTAAAAAAGTTGTCACCGTTTTGTTCTCAGATATTCGAGGTTTTACATCGTTTTCAGAAAAACTTTCTCCAGAAGAACTGATCAGTTTAATCAATAAATACCTGACTCTGATGACAGATATTATTTTGAGTAATGGTGGCACGGTGGATAAATATATTGGCGATGCGATCATGGCTTTTTGGAATGCCCCAATTAGTCAAGAAAATCACCAGTATTTGGCAATAAAAACCTCGCTCGAGATGCAGCAAGGGCTGAAAAAGTTAAACTTGGATATCAGTTTTCCTATCAAAATCGGCGTTGGAATCAACACTGGAGACGTGATTGTAGGGAATGTTGGTAGCGACAACCGCTTTGATTACACCATTTTAGGAGATACAGTAAATTTGGGTTCTAGACTGGAAGGACTGACCAAAAAGTACGGTTTAACGACCTTAATTGCCATGGAAACTTTGACCAATTTAAATGAAAAGCAAGAATTGATTTATCGGGTAGTAGATGAAGTCCGGGTTAAAGGTAAACAAAAGGCCATAAAAATTTGTGAACCACTAGAAAATACTCCAAAAAATCAGGAATTTAAAGAAAAATATGAGCAGGCTTTTGAGCTGTATCAACAAAGTGAGTTTACTAAAGCCAGTAAAATTTTTGAAAAATTAGAAAAAACCGACCCAGTTTCGGCTAAAATGCTAGAAAGAATTTCGACGATTAAATCTGATTCCAAGCTGCATACTGATTGGACCGGGATTTGGAATTGGGAAGAGAAGTAAGGCCAGGCTGCTACCCAAGTTGACTAAAAAATAAGTATATGATTGTTTGTAATATAATTAAGTAACTAGCTATTACCATATATGCAGTGCTTTAAATATGTCTGTTCTATTTTTCACAATTTTATTTCTATTACTTGGTAGTGCTTTTTGTAGTGGAAGTGAAGCAGCCATTTTATCATTAACAACTTCAAAAATAAAGTCTCTTTCCAAAGACAAACCCAAAAAAAGTAGCCAACTGCTTGGTTTAAAAGAAAATATCACCTCAACAATTGCCAGCATAGTTTTACTTAATAACTTATTTAATATTCCTGGTACTTTCTTGGTTGGAGTTGTAGCCAAAGAAGTCCTGGTGGATGATTGGAAACTAGGTATTTTTACTATTTTTTTCACAATTGCTATTATCATTTTTGGAGAGATTTTACCAAAAAACTTTGGAGAAAGATTTGCCGTCAATTACTCTTTTTTTGTAGTTGGATTATTAGTTATTATTTCAAAAGTGTTGTTCCCGCTACTTTGGTTATTGGAAAAATTAAATGTACTATTATTTGGTAAAAGAAACAAAAACAGCGTATCCGAAGACGAAATTAAAGCCCTCTTAGACCTTGGTATAGAGTCCAATTCTATCGAATATGATGAGCACAATTTGATCAAAAATGTCTTTAATATGAATGACAAAACCGCCCAAGACATTATGACGCCCCGAGTTAATATTTATTCTATTTCCGAAAATAAATCCCTAAAATCTCAAAAGAAATTGTTAATTAACTCTCCCCATAGTCGCATTCCACTTTATAAAGAAGATCATGATGATATTCAAAATTACATTTTTTTAAGAGATGCTTTAGAAGCTTTATCCAATGGTGATGACGATCAAAAGCCGAACGCAATTGCTATACCAATTTTAAAAATCAAAGCTAATACAAAAGTTGATTCGCTATTATTAATGTTTCAAAAAAGACGCGAGCATATGGCTTTAGTAATTGATGAGTTTGGTGGTACAAGCGGTATTGTAACTTTAGAAGATGTGCTCGAAGAATTAGTGGGTGAAATAGTTGATGAGACAGATAAAGTTGTAGATATGAGATTCGTTCAAACCAATTAATTTAATTTACGCAGTTGGTACCAAAATACAATTTTTAAATCGATAATTATATATTCTAGTTCTGAAAAGTATATTTTTAGTTAGTTCTCAATTTAATTTGCCGAAATACAAGTTTTTGTTTAGCCTAATAATTGATTTATGCCAAAAACCATTTTAACTGGAGTTAGAGCTAACAATAGTCTACATCTAGGTAACTATTTGGGAGCCATTTTACCAATGGTTAAAACCCAAAAAACCCTACAACCCGACGACAAATTTTTCTTTTTTGTTCCAGACTTGCACTCGTTTACTACACCCACAGATCATACCAAGTTATTTGGATTAAGCCTGGAAAATGTGCGTACTTACTTGGCTGCTGGACTAGATTATACGAAGTCAAATACTGTAATTTACAGGCAAAGCCATATACCAGCCCATAGTGAATTAACTTGGATTCTATCATGTTTTAGCTATTTTGGCGAAATGGGGCGAATGATTCAATTTAAAGAAAAATCAGCAGGGAAAAACGAAACAGTCTCGGTCGGTTTATTTACTTATCCAATATTGATGGCTTGCGATATCTTACTTTACAGTGCTGATTATGTTCCTGTTGGTGAAGATCAAAGGCAACATTTAGAATTAGCCAGAGATTTAGCCATTCGCTTTAATCACAAATTTGAACAAGAAATATTTGTACCACCCAAACCGTGGAAAGAACAAATGGACTTTTTTGAACAGGATAAGGGCGTTAGAATTAGAAGTTTACAAAATCCCGATAGCAAAATGAGTGAATCCGTAGAGGACCCCAAAGGTACAATTTTGTTAAATGACGAACCCAAATTAGCTGCTAAAAAAGTAATGTCTGCAGTGACTGACACCTTGGGAGTGATCAATTGGGACTGGCAAAATCAACCCGGAATCACCAATTTATTACAGATTTTAAGCTTGCTTTCCGGTCAAAGTGAGACCGAAATAAGATCGATTTGGACGGGTAAAACCAGCTATGGCGACCTAAAAAAAGAAGTGGCCTTGGCTGTTGAAAACTTTTTAACCGAGTTTCAAGCAAATCTGACTAAATTTAGTCCGGAAATTGCCGAAAAAATACTGATTGAAGGTGAAACAAAAGCCAACGAAATTGCTAATAAAAAACTAAAACAAGTTCAAAAAGTTGTCGGGTTGGCGCGATAGATTATTTTTCAAAATCCTTTAGAAATGCATCCAAACTAGCTCGTGGATCTCCAGATTTAAATATTTCTATACTTGATTGTTCTATCATTTCTATATCAGCATCGTCTAAATCTACAGCTGAGTTTTTTGCAAGAACCTGAATTATTATTGCTACAATTTGATCCTTTGATAATTGCTCACTAAATATTTCAGTTGCGTTTATATCTGGGTTATTGGCCATAAAAATATTATTAAAATTTTTTTTACTAGTTTTTGTAATAGCCAGAATCTTTTAAATTCTGAAGCATTTGCAGTAAATGTTCTTGTGGGTTTTCCATAGATAAAATATATATGGCCTGGTCTTTTAGCTCTGTATTTGAATCAAGTATTGAAGAGTTCATTCCTACCATAGCTAGTAAATATTGAGTAATTTTTTCAATGCTCCAGCTGGTTTCTTCACTAATCTGAGAAAATAATTGTTCGAAATCATTTGCCATATTTTTGTGTAAATAGATTACTAATAACACAGATTTTTATTTTAATCAACTTTTTACTTGCCAAGAGTGTAAATTTTTGAAACTAGTATAGTTGTGTCTAATACTACAGCCGATAAAATCAGAAACATAGCAATTATTGCTCACGTTGACCATGGCAAAACTACACTTGTAGACGGTCTTATTCGCCAAACTTCCAGCATGAGAAATGTGGACGCACTTGGTGATTTAATCATGGATTCCATGGATCAGGAAAAAGAAAGAGGAATAACTATTAAAGCCAAAAACGCCAGTATTTATTACGATTATAAAGGAGATAAAGCCCCCCAAGCTACTTACAAAATCAATATCGTGGACACTCCTGGTCACGCTGACTTTGGTGGTGAAGTAGAGCGTGGTCTGATGATGGTTGATGGAGCAATTTTGCTTGTAGATGCCCAAGAAGGCCCAATGCCCCAAACCCGATATGTAATGAAAAAAGCCATCCAAGAAGGTTTAAAAATTGTTGTAGTTGTAAACAAAGTCGATAAACCAGCAGCAAACCCAGCTAGAGCTCTATCAAAAGTTGAAGATTTGTTCCTAGACCTAGGGGCTTCCGACGATCAAATGGATTTTCCTGTAGTATATGCAAGTGGAGTTAATGGAAAAGCTGGAATGGCCGCAGACAAACTAAACGATGATTTATTTTACTTGCTTGATAAGGTTGTAGAATCTCTACCAGCTCCAAGTATTGTTAATGAAGACATCACCGATATCAACCCACTTCAAATTTTGGTAGTCAACCTTAATTATGATTCATTTAAAGGAAAAATGGGTGTAGGAAAAATTACTAGTGGAAAAATTACTAAAGGTACTGAAATGATAGTAAAGCAAGAAAATGGCGATGTAAAAACCAAAATTTCTAGTCTTTTAATGTTTGATGGATTAGGGCTTAAAGAAGCTGATGAAGTTTTAGCAGGAGAAATCGTCATGGTTGCAGGCTGTGATACAATTGCCATTGGAGATACAATCACAAGTGTTGATTTTAACCAAGCTCTGCCTCGGGTTAGCGTTGATGATCCTACAATCAGAATGACATTTGGAGTGAACACTTCTCCATTTAGTGGCCGAGAAGGTAAATTTACTACCTCGCGTCAATTACGTGAAAGACTAAAAAAAGAATTAGAAATCAATGTAGCCCTAAGAGTAGCTGATCATCCAGAAAGTAACGAAAAGTTTGTAGTTTCTGGTCGTGGCGAATTGCATTTGTCAGTTCTTATCGAAACTATGCGCCGAGAAGGCTTTGAATTAGAGGTTTCTAGGCCAGAAGTTATTTATCATACTGATAGCAATGGCAAAAAAACCGAACCCTATGAAATGGTAGAAATTGATGTTCCTCAAGATTTTCAAGGACCTGTGATGCAAGAATTAGGTCGTCGTGGAGCTGATATCAAACATCTTGGCCCAAACGAAACAGGAACTGAATATCATTTTGAAGCCTTAATGCCCACTAGAACATTATTAGGTTTAAAGAGTTACTTACTAACTGCCACCAAAGGAACTGTGGTCATCTATACCTCATTTGAAGGCTATAATCTAGCTTCAAGTGCCGAAATGAAAAACAATCATGGAAGTTTGATTAGTTTGGACACAGGCATTGCTACAGGTTATTCTTTGGATAATGCTCAAGCCAGAGGCACATTGTTTATTAAACCCGGAACCGAAGTTTATGCTGGTATGGTAGTTGGTCAAAGTAGCCGTGATGAAGATTTGGAATTAAACCCTTGTAAAGACAAAAAACTAACCAATATCCGCTCAAAAAGCAGTGACGAAGGTATTGCTCTAATTCCTCCCAGAGTGTTGACTTTAGAAGAATCTTTGGAATATTTGGGCGGGGATGAGCTTTTGGAAGTTACCCCAATCAACTACCGAATCCGAAAACGATATTTGGATCCCAATGAAAGAAGAAAACACAGGCAGAGGTAGAGCCCCACGGCGACTGAGAGAAAACATAAACGAAGTTGTATGTAGAACAGGAGGGCTTTGCCCGACTTAAACCTTACTACATTTTATGAAAAAACAACTTGACCAAACGATTTTATTGTGGAATCAAAATAGTAATTAACATTAATTATATATTATTTTATGCAAGATCAAGATCCGTCGAAATCAAGCCATGATAGACATGATGTTTTTGGTATAAATAATCCAAAAGATGGTGATGTGTTTCTTGAATTAACGCTGATTCAAAATCCTAAGTTAGTTGATATTTTAGAACTCAAAGGTGGCCCATCACCAGATGTAGAAACATTAACGCCAGAACCAATCATTTCACCTCAAATATATGTTCAAGCTGCTGGACCTGATTCAGATGAAATGCATCAATCAAATATGTCAGATTACAACAGATTTGTAACTGAAGCAACAAAATTAGGCTTTATACGTAATCCTCAATTTAATTACGAGCTTGCACAAGGCGGTGCGGAGTTTAAACGATTGGTCGATAGGCTGAAAGCTGGAAACAAGTACTATGTTCTAACAGCGTATAATCCACATTACCAAAAAAATGAAATCTACACAAAACCAATAATTGATTTACAAAATGATTTCCAAATCTAATTTTCTTGTAACAATAAACCAGATTGTATCGTAAAAACAAACTAATTAATAATTTAAATTATATTTTATGAGTATAGAAAGTGGAGGTTTTGATCATTTGCCAATTACAGCACTGAAGATATTTCCACATGGAACTTCTGATTTACTTCGTTTATTTAATGCATTAGATCAAATTTCCTATGACCTACGAATAAAAATGATTACCAATGAAGGTTTTATATTAGTAAATCCGATGGATAAAACTCTAGAAGTAATGCTGTCTTTAGACAATGTTTGCATACAACTTCGTAATCCAGACACTAATCAAATGGAGTACTATTATAAAAAAATAAATAGTGCTGAAAGTAATAGTTAATTAACCCCGTCCTTTAATTATAATCTATTGCCCAAAGCAAAATAATATGCTTTAGTATTTATATTTGTCACATCTTTTGACTATTCTGATACTAACTTATTATTATGTTCGAAGCACCTCATATCCCACCACAAAAACCAGCTGCAGAAGTTCAATATGTAAAAACAACAAATTCTGATCAGGCATTAGAGGATTTTAAAGGACAATTTGAAAATGCTGAACTAATAGCACAAGAAATTACAAGTTATAATCAGTTGATGACAGTTTTAAAAAGGGAAAAATTGATTATTACTACC